>ERZ795054.613-NODE-613-length-42417-cov-7.958312_pt1 | contig 42417 bp, 38 predicted proteins | sample MGYA00375138_ERZ795054 | MGnify/ENA primary metagenome ERZ795054 (study PRJEB30183, sample SAMN05720215) | anaerobic digester metagenome | isolation source: active sludge of municipal wastewater-treating anaerobic digesters | place: USA | collected 2014-12-23 ... | reverse complement strand
TAAAGTGTTGGAAATAAAGTAGAAGGATTGGGGTGACCAACGGGACTTGAACCCGCTAACGGCATTTCACAACCTTTCGGGAAAAGGATGGAATCACCCTGATTTTACAGGCGTTTCTGCGCATTGATCAAAAATGCCATCCCGAAAGGTTCACCCTCATTTGGCGGTTTGGAGTGTCAAGTTTTGTCAAGTATGTTGCAAATCGTTTGCATTAAGGGTGATCCGTTTTCACTTGCGTTCCTGGATCGCATCTCGATATGTTCGCCCCGGATGCTCCGCAAAGAGCTTCTCGCCGTTCTCGGGCAGGGACAACCAACCTGCCGGCGACTTGCAGAACACAAGTTATTCCCGGGACCGGATACCGTAAACGCGTGGTGGCGTTGCGGGATAAGGTTTGCGCCTTTCGGTCCCGGGCTCCACCCACGAAAACGAACAATGCTCACAAACGACATGACCCAAAGCGCCGGCGCTCTGTTTGCCGAGATGACTCGGAAACGGATTCTGGCGATTGCCAACATGCAGTTGAAAAAAACTTTGGAAGGCTGGATGCCGGATAAGCATGGGCTTTCCATGGCTCTCGAAATCGAAGCCGGCGGCGATAGCATCGCCGTCAAAACCAGAACAGAACCGCTATGAAATCAGCAAATCAATTCGTGTCCATCCCGCAACCGGGCAAGCTCAAAACCCATTACACCGTTGCCGCAGTAGCCGAACAGTTGGGCATGTGTGAACGGTGGGTCAAAGACCGCGTGAAGGAAGGGCTCCTGGACGGCTACCGCCTGGGGCATAAGATCGTCGTCTCAGAGGAATCCGTTTTGAAGTTGCTTGAACAACGGCGGATATCCTGTCCAGACCTCGGGCGAAAAGTGGCTTGATTCCCGTTCGCCGCACTGGCCAGGACAAGCCGGGGCGGCGTCGGAGTGATCAGGGGGCCAGCAGTGCCCCCCGATGCGTCCTGAACGATTTTAGGCGGGTCTACGTCGATCCATTGACACTTTTGCTGGAACTAGCCATCAGCCTGGGGCGGTGGAGGCGGGTCTCCACTGCCGTTGGTTGCCAGCACGCTGTGAAACAAACGGGTGAATTCGGCATGATCGAAAGCGTCAGGCGCTTCGCGGCCATTCGCGGGAATCACGAAGACGGCTCCCTTGCCTTGCTGGGGCTGGGGCGTTTGCTCCGTCCCGGCGTCGAGGCCCAAGAGCTTTGATCGGCGGTCCATGATTCGGACAAGCCTGTCCACCGCTTGCAGGCTCCCCCGCTCGATTTTGGGCATGACTGCAGCAGTGGCAATGTCGAGGCGCGCCAGTTCGATTTGCCTGAGCTGGTCCGCCGGCTCCTGCACTGCCGCTGACAGCCCGACCTCGATTGCCGCGTATGCCCCCGATGGCCCGGCGTATCCGAGCCGGCGGGCAATCTCTGAGAGGCTCAGCCCTTGAATCCTTAACCGGATTGCCTCGGCTTGTCTCATGCCCGCCTTGACCCGGCGTCTGGACGTTCGCGGTTCGCGCGACTTGCGGGGCGTTTTCAATTTGCCTTGCATTCAAAACCTCCTGTTCCATCCAAACCGAGTAGCGCAATCCGCCGTTTGTGAACATCGAGGACGGCCAGAAGCGCCCGGCTATCGCCTGGGCCGAATTTCTTTGATTCATCCCACAATTGCCACGCCGTGCGCTCATCTTGGCGCAAGCGGCGCAATCGGCGCTTGATGTGCTTGCCGAGAAGTCCAAGGGCATCGGATCGGCTCGGTTTTGAGTGGGTTTTTCGGATGGATTTCATGGTTGGTTAGTTGCAGTTAACGAGGGACGGCACATCTTCCGGGGCTATTTTTCCAGCAGGAAGAAACCGAGTCCATTCCCCGTGGAAAACGAGCGGTATCCGTCCAGTAGGTCCGGATCTTTGTTTGGCCACGATCAGGTCAATTCGCGATCCCCCCCTATCGTCATCCTCAGATTTATGGAGAAGCGCAACCAGGTCAGCGTCCTGTTCGATGGACCCAGAGTCGCGCAGGTCCGAGAGGAACGGCGGGCGGTTCTCCCTCTCGCTGGATCGGTTCAATTGCGCCAAACACAGGACGGGAACACTCAGATCCTTGGCCAGCCGTTTCAAGTCGGCGCTGATTCGGCTGATTTCCTCATACCGACTGTTGAATTTCCCGCCACCCCGAAGCAGACCGAGGTAGTCAACGACGATCAACCTGATGCCGTGCTTCTGTTTCCACTGCCGTGCTTTGGCCGACATTTGACCCACCGTCGATCCCGCCTGATCGCAAATGCACAGGGGCGCTCGGGCAAGTTTCCCCGCCGCCTCGGTCAACCGAACAAAGTCCGCCTCGGCCAGCTCGCCTCGGCCAGCCGCCATCGGGCTCACGCGAGCCCGACTGCATTGGAGTCGAAGCACCAACTCCGCCGCCGACATCTCCAAGCTGAACACGCCGACGGGTAATCGAAGGTCAACTGCGATGTGTTCAGCTATGTTCATTGCCAGTGATGTTTTGCCGACTGCCGGACGCGCAGCGATAACCCAGAGCTGTCCCCCGCACAAGCCGTTTGTCATGCGATCGAGTTCCGCAAAGCCTGTCGGAATGCCTCGGATTTGTCCGGCATGCTGATGCGCTGTCTCCAGCTCCTGGATCGCGTCGAGCACCAAATCGCGAATGCTCTTTTCGCTGGAAGCACCGTCTCGCCGAATGCCCAGTGCATCGGTTTCTAGAGCGGTCAGTAACGCTTGGGCGTCCGCCTCAGGCTCAAGCGCCTTCCGATGATAAGAGACCGCCAGGTCCGCAATGCTTCGCAGTGTGGCCTTGTCCTCCAAGATCGCCTTCCAGTGCGGGAAATTTGCTGGGCTTGGTCCGCATTCCGGCAGACTAGCGAGGAAAGCAACCCCGCCAACCTGCTCCAACTGTCCGGAGGTTTTGAGCCGCTCGCAGATGGTTGCGACATCGATCGGATTTCCGTCTGCCGCCATCTGGATCAGTCCGGCAGTAACAATCCGGCATGCTTCGTCGTAGAACCAGTTTTCGCGCAGATCGGGAACCAGATTCGGGTCGTCCAGGCAACAGCCCAAGATTCCCCGCTCCGCATCGATTGAATGTGGAAGGGCGTTTGTCATGACAGAATCGTTCCGCGCAACAAGGCATTGAGTCGATCGCGTTGGTTTTTCAAGTCCTCCAGCTTGGCCATCCGCTCAGGGGTTCGTTCCCATCGGTAATGGGTTTGCGCTTCAAGGTCGCGGATCTCCCCGTCAATCCCCCGGAGTTGCTGTTCCGCTGTGATTCGCTCCGACGCCGTCAACCTCTGGACTGGCATGGACGCTGGCTTAGTCGTAGGCATGGACTCAGGCAAGGACATAGTCCTAGGCATGGACATAGTCCTAGGCATGGACATAGTCCTAGGCATGGACTCAGGCAAGGACATAGTCCTAGGCATAGATGTACCCCTTATTTCTTCTTTTCTTTCTATGTCGGCAAGTGTGACCCCCTCAGCCTTGCCTATCGTTCGGCAACCATTGCTTAACGCTCGGCAACCATTGCCGATCGGCAAAAGCGTGAAAGTGGACGGGGTTTTGAGTTGGGTGTTCGACACAGCAACAACCCCGATCCGCTCCAAATCTCGAATCCGAGATCCAACAGACCGCTGGCTTAGTCCGCACTTCGATGCGATCCAGGCATGAGTGGTCCGAAACACATCCACCCCTTGATCCGATGCGATCTCGGACAATGCGAGGTAAACCAGAAGCGCGGACGCGATTTCCGGCCCATCGATGGATTCCCGGATCATTTGAAGCGCCGCCTTTGCCTGCCAGCAGAACGGCTCATGGCTTCGATTCTCGGGGTTCATTTTTTTACCGCCGGTTGGTCCGGTTGTTGGCGTTGGAGAGCCAAACGCCGTTCGGCGCAGAATTCGCGCAGATCCCGTGCGACCGCCAGCAAATCCATCTGGAATTCGTCGTACAGCTCATTGACTCCTTCGAATGACCGCGCCCGTTCATCCTCCCGAGCGGCCGAGATTTGAGGTGTGGCAACCATGGCTCAGTTGACTTGCCGGGTCTTCAGCCACGCCATAACGTCCGCCGGAATGAACCGCGTGCACCGGGGCGTCAGCTTGATGTGAGGCATTCCACGCTTCATGTGGTGTTCAACCGTCCTCGTTGAAGTTCGAATCAACTCGGCAACTCCGCGCTTGTTTAATAAAACTTGACTGATCTCCGGAACAGTGGTTGCAACCTTCCGGCCATTTTTTGCTAATCCGTTTGCCATATAAATTTTCTGGTGACACCCCGGGCTAAAACCGTCAACGGGTTTGTTCGGAATTTTTTGGGTTTTGGACTCAAACCAGCTTGATCACCTTGTAAACATTGGGCGATTCAACGCTTTGCCTTGGGGCAAAAAAACGCGGCGCGACCTTGACGGTCCCACGCGAGAGCAAACGGAGAAGCCTGGGGGGAGGGTTACGAGGCGACCCCTGCGGCCATGGGCAGGATGTTACCGGCGGGCTTTGGTGGCGCGATGGCGAACCAAGCTTTGGCTTGTTCGGGCTTTGACAATTCCCTGTAGCAGCCGAAAATCATTTGCGGGCTGTTTCCCATTTCCAAGGCAAGCGCGTTGACGTTCTGAATGTCTGCTAGTCGATAGGTGGCGAACGAATGCCGCAACCCGTTTCTCTTCCAGGTTAGGTTGGCATCTGCAGCACACTTTTCGAGAAGCTGATAGAAACGCGATCCGGTCACATCGTGAAGCACGGGGCCACTCGGACGGACGTAAAGCGCGAGCCATTCCGCAAGGTTTGGTGTGATTGGAACCAAGCGCCTGGATCGGGTTTTTGATTTTTTGGCCTTGACTTCAATGAGATTGTCCGCCAAACGAACCTCGTTCCAGCTGAGACGTTCCAGCTCCGCACTCCGCAGTCCGGCGAAGCCACCGATCGCAATGGCGGGCACTATGCGCGGATCGGCATGAGCCAGAAGGGCGGCAATCTCCTCCGGCGTGTAAATCTCGATTTCACCATCCAGATCATCGGGCAACTCGATGCCATCGAGCGAATCGAAATCCTTCGGAAGGTAGCCCCGGCTCTTTGCGAATTCAAACAGTGTTCCAATCGTTCGCACGTGGTTTTTATATGTGCGCGGGGCCATTTTCTTCCCGTCGAGATATGTTCGCAGATCAGCCCCCGACACCGACTGGATTTGACACTGGAAAGCTTGGGCGAAAGAGCCACCCCGGGACTCAAGGTCTTGCACGTATCGGAGGCTTCTATGAGCGCTCCGCTTCGCCTCGATTAGTTCGCGCACAACCTCGGATACGGTCCGTTTGGGCATGTTCGCCGGATGACGCCGAGCGAAGTCCCGAGCCGCCACGACAACGAGATCAGATGACCCAAGAATGCGTACGGCTTCGGCGAAACGTGCCACGGCAACATCGATCGCGATCCCTCCCAGCGGGGCAAGGGTTTGTTTGGCGCGAACGTAAATTGCCCGGTCAAGTCCGGTCAGTTGCAGAGCCATGGCATCACCGGACGCGAGCTTGCTGGCGATGGAATCCGCTTCGAGGCGGGCTCGCTCGTAATCGCTGAAGGCTTTCCTGTGGCGTTTGCCTGCCAGCCGCCAGTCGATCGAGTAAATCTTTGACCCATCTCGCTGGGGCACTTGATAAATTTTAACCCGAATAGATCCTGACTTGACCGTCACCGGGAATTTTCGCGCCGTTTTCACCCCGATAAGGTGATTTTGTGTCAAGAAAGTGTCAAGAAAATCCAAAGTCAAAGGAGCCGATTCTGCGTAAATCCTTGATTATGAGGATGTAGGAATGGGGTGGCCAACGGGACTTGAACCCGCAACAGCCAGAACCACAATCTGGAGCTCTACCGATTGAGCTATGGCCACCACAACACAGTCACTCTAACCATCGGCCCGAACAGCGTCAAGCTCACGAAAAACTCCATCAAAAAAGGTTGCACGCTACCCTCGGACTACATTAGGTTTTCACCCGCTTTGGATTTTTTGTCCCAAACAGGGATCCAAACGACCTCCAGTGGGTTGGTAGCTCAGTCGGTAGAGCAGCGGCCTTTTAAGCCGTTGGTCTCGGGTTCGAGTCCCGACCAACCCACCAAATTCTCATGATGTTCCATCGGCAGCCCAAAAACCACCGGGAATCGCATCGGTGATGGCGTGAGCCGACAGCCTTAGCCTGACTTACGCAACTCGAACCGGTTTTCAGCGATTTTTGGGGGTATCACATGAATGGCGCTTAAATCAAACCCAAAACTTTCTTGCCAAGACGCTTGCGACGCTTGGGATTGGGTAGGGTGTCAAAGAGCACCTGGCGGCTGAGTCGTTGCATTTCTTTTAGCGTCTCCTGGAGTTTTCGCCAATTGCCAATCGCCTCGGCCAGCCACCGGTATTGCTCCTGAGACAACGCCACGCTGACGGTCTTGCCTTTCACCTTGCGGGTCCATTGATAACAAGGGCCGCCCGCCCCAGGCCCTCGATCTTGCACATACCCCTGGCTAATCCAACCGGTCTGCGCCAATGGCTCGCGCAACCGGGCATATGCCCTCTCCAGCTCTTGAGCGGACTGACTTTTTTTCTCTTTCATCCAGAAAAGGCTAGCATGCCTGTCAATAGGGCGGTATATATACCGCCCTATATGGCAATCACCCCGTTTTTTCAACCATGGCTGCCCCGGCTGGCCCCGATGGGGCGGCGATCGGTGGCGGCTCTGACCCGCATCCGTCAATGCACTCTCTCGCAAGTGGAAGCCTGTTTCGGCTCCCTCTTTGCCGCCCCCGTCCTGATCCCGCCCCGGCCCGGCGACCCGCGCCGCGAGCGCCCCTATTCCCTCCGCCGCACTTTCTGGTGCATCCTCTGGCAGATGCTCAATGAAAACACCGCCTGCCGTGAAGGGGTCCGGCAATTGCAGGCGGTCCTGGGGCTGCATGGCGGGCCCAAACTCGACTCGGGCAACAGCGCCTATTGCCAGGCGCGCGCCCGTCTGCCGGTGAGTTTGCTCGAAGGCGGATTAAGCGACACCGCCCTGGCCGTCGACCGGCAGGCTCCCCAACGCGCCGGGCTCCAAGGCCGCCCCCTCAAGGCCGCCGATGGCTCGACGGTGGTCCTGGCCGACACCCCGGAAAACCAGGAACTCTATCCCCACTTGCACGCTAGGGACATTATCGTCTACGACCGCGCGGGGGGTCACTTCGTGCTGGCGGCCCAGTTAATCCAGATCAACGTGGATTTGATCAGCCGGGTGTTCAAACGACGCATCGACTGGCGCCGGGGCAGCCGCCTGGGCAAAAACGACCGTTTGGTGGTTTGGAAAAAGGGGCCCCAAAAACCCGCCTATCTCACCCCAGAACAATGGGCGGCGATGCCAGAGCAGATCCCCGTGCGCGTGCTCAAAGTCCAAGTCAGCCGCCCGGGCTGCCGCACCCAGCAATTGACCTTGATGACCACCTTGCTCGATCCGGTCAAATACCCAGCCCAAGAAATCGCCGAGGCCTACTTGCGCCGTTGGCGCCTGGAGTTGTGCCTGGACGATTTGAAGACGACCCTCGGCATGGAAACCTTGCGCTGCCTCAGCCCGGAGATGGTCCAGAAGGAACTGTTGGCCTTTATGATCGCTCACAATTTGCTGCGCTGGGTCATAAGCGCCATTCGGGTCAGTCCCAGTTATTGTAGAAAAAACTTGATTGTCAATGGCGCGGTGGAATTGTTTGCGCCATGCCGTGCAAGCTGAGAGTTCAAGATCCGGGGGGCATCGACCACGTCCTGGAACGGGCTTGACCGTCGCGAACCCATCTTCAAGGACGACCAGGATCGTGAGTGTTTTGTCCGGACCCTGGCCGAAGCCTGTGGGAAGGCCGGCTGGCAGGTTCATGCGTATTATCTGATGCCCAATCATTTCCATTTGGTGGTGGAGACCCCGCAGGGGAATCTGGTAGCGGGCATGAAGTGGTTCCTGGGCACCTGTTCAGCGGGCGCTACAAGGCGTTGATCGTGGACGGCAGTGGAAACGGATACCTGCGGACGCTATGCGACTACGTGGATCTGAACCCGGTGCGGGCCAAGTTGATCAAGAAGGACGCCCCGCTGGAGGTGTATGCGGGAGGAAAAGCGGGAGACAGACGTGAGGAAGGCGGAACGGATCGTGGAGGAGGAACTGGAAAAGCGGGGATGGTCAGAACAGGATTTGGCCGCGCGGCGCAAGACCGACGCCGAGAAGACATGGATCGCGGCTCGGCTCAGAAGCCAGACGGTGATGACGCTGGAATGGATTGCGGAGCGGTTGAAGATGGGATGTCGGCACGTGGCGGCACATTGCCTGAAGAAAATCACCCATAGCCGGGACTGACCCTATCTCGCGCGGTTCATGACCCTATCTCGCGCGGTTCATGGCTTCGCCGCCAGCACGAGCACCCAGTCCTGGTCCGCCACGGGCGGCTTGAACTCGGTGACCTTCCAGGGCGCGATCTCGACCGACGGCAGGTCGCGGCGTTCGCCCGTGCGCGGATCGAACCACTGCGCAGCGATGCGCGGTCCCTTGAGCAGAAACGTCCGGATGGTTGCCGGCTTGCCAGACGGCAAGTAGATCAGGGCATACCTTGCGTCCGGTGCGCGGCAGGCCGCAACGTAATCAGGGCCGGTGGAATTCGGCGGCGCGACCAGGGAGGGATCGGGCATGCGGTCGAAGTAATGGCCCGACTCGATGAGGGCGCGGGCGTGTCGCATCTGGCCAGCGCCGGAGAGATGGATCGCCTCATGCCACGGCCGTTCGGCCCCGATCAGCGGCTCGCGTCCGGGCGCCCACATCTGCCAGACTTCGTTGCAACCGTAGGTGTGGCCGAACGCACCGCTGAACAGCGACCAGTAGCAGAACCGCCGTGCATGGATGGCTTCGAGCCGGCCATTGGCCACGGTGAACGCGTGCGGGATGTTCTCGTAACCCGGCTCTCCATCAAGGACGGGTTTCACGGGTGTGCGGCAGTATTCGGCGAGGACTGACGTGTGATTGTCCCGGTCCCGCGTATGCCCGGTCTGCACCATGTTGAAGTCGAGCCAAGGCGCATCATGAAACCAGATCGCCGAGCTGTATTGGCCGATGGGATGAAACGTGATCAGGTGCGCCCCCCCGTCGCCCTCTTTCAGACCCTGGGCCATTGCCTCCAGAGTGCGCCGCTCCTCGTCGTCGCAAACGAACTTGTCGCCGCCGAGGATCCAGACCAGGCCGGCTTCACGATAGCGGCGACCCAGCCATTGGCCGTAAGTGCGCGCGTTGTCGGGATTGAAGACGAGGGGGCCTTTGCCGCCCTTCTTGTGCCACTTATCCCCCCACGTCGGGAGGAAACCGATGCGCAGACCGAGTTCGTTGGCGCGGTGCAGAATGAAATCGACGTGGTCCCAGTAATCGTTGTCCGGCCCGTCCTTCACCTCGGGCCGCGTGGGATCGTTGTTCACCAGTGGGCGATGACCGTAGGCATTGGGCGTGTTGAGCCCGTCGAGTTCTGCCAGCGCCACGGCCTGGATGACGGTGAAGCCCTTGCTCGCCCGGTCTTCGAGGTAGCGTGTCGCCTCCTCGCGGTTGAGCCGGTGAAACAGCTCCCACGCCGTGTCGCCCAGCCAAAAAAAGGGTTTGCCCTCCGCGGTGACCAGAAAGCGGTGGTTCTCGGAAACACGTAATCGTGGCAGATCCCTCTCCGCGGCGGGTGCCGCGAGGACCACCATCAGGCTGAGAGCAAGCGCAGCGGCTTGCCCAGGCCGTCGAGGTCGCGCACGCCGCCGGCCGCCTTCACCTGTCCCTTCGGTGACACGCTGGCTCGCATGAGGGCCGGGTCGTGCTCGGTTGCACCCTTGTAGTTGTAGCTGCCGTCGGCTTGTTTCACGAAGCCATAGCCGCTGGAGGTCTTCACCCAACCGGCTCCGGCCCGCTCGCAGATCTGGCAGAGCTTCTTCTTGAAACGCCACTACTCGGGCCCGCCCCGTTTTTGGTAAGATAGTCGATTTCATATTGTGCAAGGCGCTTCAGATTGATTTGGCGTTCGAACCCTGGCGTCAGGGAGTTGCCGCCGTGAACACCCCCACGCGCAGTTGGCTGGATGATCCGCTGTTGAACTGGGTCGGCGCTTGGTCCGGCAACCGTCGCGCGGGCGACCGTCGCGCGCTGCCCGGAGGGTCCTTGCTCATTGAAGCACCCCCAATCCACCGTGTGGTCGAAGAACCACGAGTCCTGATCCCGTCGCAGGGCGGCCAATGTCAAGTCCATGACGAACGGCATGTTCTCCCGGCGGCGGATCAGTTCACGGGGTCCGACCGTCTCCTTCGCGGGACGCGGTGATGCCGGCTTTCGCCCAGAGTCGGCCGCACGAACACCGAACACAGCCCGCACAGCTTCGAGGTATTTCGTGCCGTGGACGGTGTCGGGCTCGAGATAGCTGCCCTCGGTCCATTCGTTCCAGCAGTTGATGTTTAGGATGCGCGGCCCCTTCGGATCGGCCAGCAGGCGCTCCTGGGTCAGCCGCAGGGCGGATTCGGACTTCTCCGGGGTGTTGCCGACGATCACGCTTGTGAACGGGTATCCGGAGTTGTCCATCGTCTGCCGTTGATCGCAGCGTGGGCTGGGGTCCCATCCCATCGAGACGTTCGGATAGTATGGCACACCGAACAGGATGCGTGCCTGGTCCCAGTAGCGGAAGTAGCCGTCGCGTACCACGTCGTAGTCGGTCTGCGGCTGCGGCATGCCAAAGTGGTGGATCCACACGTACGAAGTGACCGAGTCGAAACCGAGGTCGCGCACCAGTTTGGCGGGGTCGGCCGGCACTTTCTCGCCCGGCAGGATCGGCTGTCCCCACACGACGGCGTTCAGGTGCAGTCCCGACAGGCCGGCCCTCACCGCCTTGGCGCGGAACGCGTCGAGGGCGGCGCGTGTTGCCGGCACGGAGCCGAAGCTCTCCAACAGCTTGCCGAGATCGTAGAAAGAGAAGTAGGGCTTCCCCTCGATTCGCCAATACGACGGGTGCCGGAAGTAGTCCTTAAGCAGATGGTCGGCGATGCGATCAAAGCCCGCCGGGCTCACCTTGCCCGGATAGAGCACCGCCTGCGGGTCGCCCTTGGAGTAGGGGAACAGGTTCTTGATCCAATCGTGGTTGGCCCACATGAAGGCGAACTTGATGCGGCCGTTGTTCTTGGCCTTGAGGAAGCCCTCGTTCACCGTGCGATCGAGAAACGGCCCATCCTCGTAGTGATACCAGTCGAAGATGAACGCATCGATGCCGTGGTCGGCCGCTGCGTCGATCTTCTTCGCCATGACGCGCGGATCCGACTCGTCTTCGTAGCCCCACTGCGGGACCTTCGGCTGCGCGTGTCCGGGGAAGCGCGGTTTGGCGGCCTTGATCAATTCCCACTCGCTCCACGGGCCTCCTCGCTCCTTGAGGTTGCGTGGATCGTTCGGGTGGTATTGCCCGAAGTAATAGCACGCGACGGTGATGCCTGAATCGCGCACGCGCGGTTCCTTCAGGTCCGGCGCTCTGCCTCCGCCCGCGAGCATCGCCGCGGCGACCACCACAGTTGCACTCAGATTCCTCATGATATGATAGATCGTGGATTAATGAGTTGCGGGTTTCACTGTCCCTTTTGCAGCCCGTCGGTCTCGCGATTTAGGCGTCTGACTTGAAGTGTCACGGGCCGCCGGCTCCTGTCCGCACGCGGACCTCTCGGTGGGTTGCCACGCGCAGGATGCTGCCAGGGCTGTAATGCAATTCCACCCGGCCAGCATACGGGCTATACAGCTTGAAATCAATCGCGACATGCTCTGCCAACAGGGGGCCCGACACGCCGTCGTAGTGCTGTCCCTGGTAGCCGTGATAGCCGATGACCATCTTGGCGGTCTTGACCTTCGGAACCTGGTCGGTGAACAGCCTGGTCTTGGCCAGCCAAGCGTCCTTGGACTTGAGGTCCAAGGATTCTGTCTGCTGATTGTCTGGTCATTCAGTGGTGGACGCGCGGAAATCATGAAGATCATCTGCCTTTGCTAGAGCCGCAGCCTGAAGCCCAGGCGGTTCAAGCCTGCCGATGCGCCCAAAATCAATACGCCCGAAACCGCGGACGTGAAGATGGCGGCGGTCAGACCTGACTGCAGTATCTCTCGGAACCAGCCCTGGCCCAGCAGGTCCAAGGCTGGCGGCAGAAAATTCGAGATCAAGTAGGCCAGCAGGACGTTTTGGCCGGCGACGCGCAGCACCCCGGTGATGGTCCCTGAGCGCCAGCCTTTCTCCGTTGCCCGGGTGCCCCTTGCCTCGTCCCGCACATCGCAGACGATATGGAACACCAGCCAGATCGCGGCGGTGATGGCACAGGACACCAGGCACCAGGAAGGTGTCGCGAGGTTCTTGCTGATGCCGTAGAGGCCCTTCAGCAGAAACGCCCCGGCAGCAGTCCCCGCAATGAACAACGTCACAAACCTGAGGCGCGCAGCGGGCTTCAGCGCGTCGGTCGGATTCAGGATCGAGGCCAGCAGCATGCCTGCTACGGTGATCGCCGGCAACGAGCCCAAAGTGTCGCCGATGCCAATGTGGCTTCGGAGCCAGAGACCATGGAACAAACCTGTCCGATCGGCGGCGAAGAGGCACAGCAGCAGCGACAGGCAGCCCAGCAGGGCGGTGCGCTGGGTGCCGAAGACCAGGTAAACAATCGAGCCAACCAGGTAAGCCCACCCGATCAATCCCAGAATGCCCCACCATTGGGCGCGCAGAGTGAACGGCCACAACGTGACCATCCGTTCCCCTTCGCCACCGCGCCAGGCGAATGCCAGCCACATCAGCGCCGCCAATCCCAAGCCGCGACAGGTCAGCGAGAGGATCCGCCATGGCCGGGCCGGGGGCCGGGGGCCGTGGGGTGGAGCGATGGCGCTGAACGCCAGGATGGCGGCCAGGTACATCAGTGTCTGCCACAGCTTCGGAGACCAGCCCAGGCGCTGCGCATCGGGCCATTCGTTGACCATCAGTACGCCGATAAACAACAGCGAGAGCGTGCGCGCCAGGACATGGACGAGGATGCTCCAACGCGCTTAACCTCGGGCGAGACGCGCGCCCAGGGGAAAAGGTATGGACATGCCGACGATGAACAGGAAGGCCGGAAACACCACGTCCACAAAGGTCATGCCGCTGGCGTTCGGGTGGCGGTCGCTGAAGTGGACCATCCAATCGGGCACGATCTCGCCCGCGCCCGCCAGGTAGTTCACGAAGATCATCGTGAACATGACCAGCCCGCGCAGTGCGTCGATGGACGCGACTCGCCCAGGCTGGCGCATGGGCCTGGAGCCGGTGTCTGTGACCAGGGGGCTTGCCGACGATGGAACAGGTTCGACGGCCATAGGCCTCACTTTGCTTTCGTGATCACGTAATCGATGCAGTCTGGCTTCAGCTTGAGCGGCGCGACACCGCGTTGAGACTCGCCTGCGTCAGTGAAGATCAGTTCGGCGACGAGGCTGCCAAGTTGCAGCAGCATCCGGGTGGGTTTCAAGTTCATTTTCATGGCGAGTTTGTCTGGATTCGAATGGATTGATCAGTATTGGCCGGGCGTTTTCTCCCACAAGGCTTCGTAACCGTATTCTTGATTGACCTGCGGAATGACCCGGCCGGTGGCGGCCTGCCGGGCGCCGCGTGGAGCGATTGCAGCTGGCTAAGAGTCGGTGGCGAATCATGTCGGTTGTGGGCTTTTCTTTGGGGCAGGGGAGTGTTCACTCGATCAGAGTGCGGACGGCAGCAGCTTCCGCAAAGTCGGGGTTGTTCAGGAGCGCTCCGCCGCTCAGCATGAACCGCCATGCCTGCCGCCGATAGTGGGCGTCGCCCTTGCCCGCGAAACCGGTTTTTTTCTTCATCGCTGCCCTTGAAAGTCATGGGCATGTTTGGTGATTTCCTGCAGATCCATTGCACCCCGGCGGCTCACTCGGCTGCCGAAGATTTGGAGTCCCAGAATCTCGCCACGAAACTGCCGGTCCAGGCCGTGACCCTGCATCGTGCGATTGAAGTTCCCGATCGCCAGGCCCTCGACCTCAGCCCCCAACGGACCGTTGCGATAAGCGGTCCTGCGGTCCAAGGCAATCTCCACCTTGCCGGGCGTCTCCTGGGGCGCGCTGAAATACCAGGCGACGTTTTCGCCCGGCGCCTCGGCGTCATAGGTGACCGCAAAGTAAGTCCACTTGCCCGCCACCAATTTCCCCGACGAGCTGTCATTGCGAACGCTGTCCGGCCATTGGTTGACCGCCAGCCGCAACCGCCCGTCGGCCAGGCAAACCAGGTCGACGCCATCGATTTCGCCTTTCAAGCAGTGCACAATCCGGTTGCCACCGGAGCCCATGGTCAGATTGCCCGCACGCAGCCAACCGCTGATGGTGAACGAGCGGAGGCCGCGCAACTCTTCCAACGGCTTGTCGCCGGCCTGCACCCAGCCCCACGGCGCGGCGTCGGTCAATGTCAACGCGCCGTTGGCGCCGCGCCTGGCTGAGCCGTGAAATTGCAGGGGCGGCGTCTCGCCCGACGTAAAGCCAACGCGCACGATCGGCTGGTCCGAGACCCGGTCGGCCACCGCTTGCGCATAGGCCACCGCCGCGACCTTGCCGGCCGCGTCCGTCAGAATGGCTTTGACCAGGTGCACCCCCGGTTTTTGGAACGTGTGCCGCGCGTTGGCGCCGGTGGCCTTCGTGCCGTCACCCAGGTCCCATTCCACCCGTCCCGCGCCCCCCGATGCCTTGAAGGAGACCGTGAGCGGCGCCAGACCTTCCACGCTGGGCGGTTCAATGCGCAGCTCCGGCCGCAGCGCCTCGCCCGGCGCGTAGGGAGTCAGGCGGAAGACCCTGTCCGAGGACGGCGGCATCAGGGTATAGGTTCCCGGCCGCGCGGTGCCAGCGGGCGTGATCGTCATGGCCCATGGATCAATGAGATCCACCTTGTAGGGACGCGCACCGGCCAGTTCGATCGCCTGGGATCGCGTGTTGGCACAATAAACCAGATAGAATGTCTCCGGCTTGGCCAGCACAAACCGGCCCTTGCCATCGCCCAACGGCCGCAGTTCGTGAAAGGGCGGCGCCTGCGCCATAAGGTCCTTGAGCCACTGAATGCGTTGCGGGCTTTCGCCATGCAACACCCCGCCTTTGGCCCACCACAGGATGTCTTCCGGGTGCTTGTAAGTCTCGCCGTGGCCCACGTAGCAGCCGCTGAGGGTGCCCAGCCAGAATTTCTGGGTCATTTCCCGCGGGGTGAGGTTGCCCCAGCCCTGCGGGATGTTGCCCTCATACCGGCACTCGTCGTAAATGATCGGCTTCTGATACTGGTTGCGGAAGCGGAACCCGGCGTTCATGTCCGAGGTCTGGAGGCTGGCATGGGTCACCCAACCTTTGGTGTGGTCGTACCACTTGCTGCCGTTGTGGATGCCGCGCAACCGCTGATGCGGATCTTCTTTTTGCAGAATCTCGAAGAATCGGTCCCAATCTTCCCATTGCTTGTTGCCGCGGTGCCCCGGGCGCTGTTCGGTCATGAAGTCGTATTCGTTGGCCAGCGACCACCAGACATTGCGGAAGGCGCTCAGGCGCGCGATGCAATATCGCAGATAACGGTCATCCTCCTCGTCGCTCATGTCGGCGAAGCCCCAGCGGTCGTAAGGATGCCACAGAATGAGGTCCGCCTCGATGCCGAGTTTCTGCAAGTCCTGGATTCGCTGCTCGAAGTGCCGCCAAAAAGCCGGATCGGGCCGGCTGAAGTCGAACTTGCCGTTCGCGCCCTTCTGAAACGCAAAGAACTCCGGCTCGTTTTTGTTGTAGACGTAACTCTTGGGAAAGACGCAGAAGCGAATCTTGTTGAAGGGCGACGCCGCCAGGGTTTTGAGGGTCTGTTCCTGCAACTCGCGGTTTTGGTGCGTCCAAACGTAACAGGTGGTGCCGAATGGGTGGTAGGGCGTGCCGTCGGCATAACGGAGATAGAAGGTGTCGAAGACCTCGATCGGGCCGCGGTTGCCGGCGGTGGGCACGGTGGCGGTGAACCGGCCGCTTTTGCCATGCAGTTCTGGCACGTTGCTCGCCGTTTTATATTGCCACTCGCCGGTGGTGGGCGGGCTGAAGCGCGCCTTGTACGTGCCGCCGCCATCCCAGAAGCCCGGCACGGCAATGCGCCGGTCGCCCTGAGCAAATGTGGCGGACCATTGCACGTCGAGATAAGGATTGCCCGCCACAGGCCCCGAAAGGGTGAGTTCAAAGACGCCCCAGCGTTCAGCGGCGTGCGCCGCCATCGTGAGGCCGGCTATTAGAAGCAGGGTTTGGATGGTTTTCATGGTTTGATCGTGACAATGGCACGCCGGTAGGACCACAGACGCGGCGTGCCGCGGTCTTGCACTTCCAGAATGATGTGAATCGTGGCCGGCTGTTGAACCGCCGGCGCGGTGAGGCGCGTGGTCAGCCCGCTGACGTCACTCAGCGCGACGTTGGACGGGAACTGGTGACCGCGCGCATCGCGCACGGTGCTGGCCTCCGGATAAATCCACCAGCGCGTTTCGATGGCGTCGCCGTCGGGGTCACGCGTGCCCTCGGCAGAGAGGGTCACGCTTTCGCCAGGTTTCGCAGTGATATCCAACACGCGCTTGGTCGAATCGCCGTTGAGCACTGCGATGGGATTGTGGTTGGCCTTCTGATAATCCTCGGCCACGCACCACTCCATACGGGCAGCGAAGTCATGCTGAAAATTCTCGCGCCAGCGCCAGATGGTGGCCATGTCCGTGCATTGGGTCTGGCCGTTGTCGGCGGTGACGGTGTCGCGGCTGTCCTGATTGTTGGTCCAGATGGGACGCGTTTCGCCATAAGCATGATACAGCGCGTAGCGTCCGCCCCAACCGCCGTAAGCCGGATTCATGTGCCAGCCGAGGCCGTTGTTGATCAGGCCAAGGAACGATGGAGTGTCGCCTTCCATGATGTATTCGAGCCGCGGGTAAAGCGCCCCCAGCGGGCCGTGGTTCTTGATGATGTTCTCCTCCAGCCACGGGTTTTCCACCAGATGAAATTTGTGGCTCGGACCGTTTTTGTAGTGACGGTCGCCGCTGATGCCGGTCCAGGTCGCGCGCCAATACTCCTTCCAGTCGGCGCCGCTTGGACTGACGATGTAAAACAGGCTTGGGAATTCGCGGCGCAGCCACGGTCCGGAGTCGTCCTGGTCCGAGATCGTGTAAACGCGCAATCGGGCAACGAGGGACTTGATCGCTTCCGGCGCGCGTTCCTGGCGTGCGTCGAAGAGCGCCTGGGCGAGCGTGTTGGCGCCGCCCCAGATGCTCACCCACAGGGGGCGCTCGTCCGTTTTGTCCGCGGCGGCCAGCAGGAGGCGAGAGCCGGGGGTGGACTTGCCCCGCCCCATGGCGGCAAGGCCGTAAGCGGATTGACCCACGGCCGTGACCTTGCGGAGCGAATCGACGGAGGGAAAGCCCGGTGCGTGCTTCAGCAAATTGGGCCGCGCCTGGGCGTAGGCATCAAGCTGGCGGTGGATCAGGTCCACGCGGGTAGTCTGGCGCAGCCATGTGCTGGTCGTCGCCACCAGTCCTTCGATGTCGTACTCGTTGGCATAGACGAGAAAGCGCACCATGGATTCCTCGTCATCCGGTTCGTTCGAGATGTCCGTGAGAACGAAGACGCGCTGCCGGTCAGTCTGCGCCAGCGAGGCGCACGCGCAACCGGCGGCCAGAATCAAGGTGAGAACAGGGTTTTTCATAGTGGGGGGAGGTGTTTATGTATGGCGGGCGTTCAGCTTGTCAATGGCAACGGCGGCAAGGATCACAAAACCCTTCACCACCTGCTGCCAGAAAGGCGAGACATTCAACAAAAACAGACCATTGTTCAGCACCCCAATGATCAGGCAGCCCAGCACCGTGCCGAGCACCGAGCCGCGGCCGCCCGAAAGCGAGGTGCCGCCGATCACCACCGCGGCAATCGAATCCAGCTCGTAGCCCAGCCCGGCATTGGGTTGCGCGGAGTCCAGTCGGGCTGTGACCATCAGCCCGGCCATCCCCGCCAGACCGCCACCGAGGGTGTAGGCCAGCAGCTTGACGCGTTTGACATTGAGGCCGGTTAGCAATGCCGCGCGTTCATTGCCGCCCACGGCGTAGAGGTGCCGGCCAAACGGGGTCTTGCGCATGACCAGCGCAAACACCGCCACCAGCACCGCCGTGATCCATACCGGCATGGGCGCCCCCAGCAAGATCCCGGTGCCCAGGAAACCGAATTCCGGCCCGAGCCCGGTGATGGGGAAACCGCCCGTCCACAACATGGTCAGGCCTCGGGCAATGCTGAACATGCCCAGGGTGGCCACAAAGGGGGGCAGTTTGAAACGGGTAATGACAAAGCCGTTGAACCAGCCGCAAGCCACCCCCACCAGCACGCCGGCCAGCATGGCGCCGAACACCGTGAACTGCAGCAGCAGGTCAAACCGCAGCAGCGGCAGGCCGTGTTTCAACACCCCGGCCGCCACCGCGCCTGCCAGCGCGAGGATCGCGCCCACGGACAGGTCAATTCCTCCTGAAAGAATGATCAGCGTCATCCCAATCGAAAGACAGAGGTTCACCGAGATTTGCCGCAGGATGTTCCAACCGTTTTCCGGCGTGAGGAATTTGTCCGACAGCACACTCATGACCAGCACCATCAGCGCCAGGGCGATGAGGGATTGTGACCGCGCCAGCCATGGGCGGCCCTGGGGACCTGTCAAGCTCATGCAGCCTCCTTTCCCTGGGGCAGTGCCACCTGCATGACCTGTTCACTGGTGGCGTCGGCGCGGCACAACTCCGCAGTCTTCCGGCCCTCGCACAGCACCACCAGGCGGTCGGCCATGGCCAGAATCTCGGGCAGTTCGGACGACACCAGGACGACAGCCAGCCCCTCGGCGGTGAGTTCGTCCAGCAACTCGTACAACTCCCGCTTGGCGTTGACGTCAATGCCCCGCGTGGGTTCATCCAACAGCAGCACCTGCGGGCGGGTGGCCAGCCACTTGCCCAAAATAACCTTCTGCTGATTGCCTCCGCTGAGATGGCCGATGCGCTGCTCCAGCGAGGGCGTCTTCACGCGAAAGCGTTCGAGGAAACGCTGGACATGCCGGCGCTCGGCGCGGTTGCGGATCCAGCCAAACCGCGTCACCTGGCGCATGCTCGCCAGGCTGGTGTTTTCGCCGACGCTCATTTCGAGCACCAGGCCCTCGCGCTTGCGGTCCTCGGGCGCCAGCGCCAGCCCGTGCGCGATGGCTGCGGCGGGAGACGTGATGTGAACTTTGCGACCGCCCAGGCAAATCTCGCCGGAAGCCGCCGCTGGGTGCAATCCGAACAGGACTTCCAGCAGCTCCGTCCGGCCAGCGCCCATCAGGCCAAAAATGCCCAGCACTTCGCCGCGCCGGACGGTGAACGAGATGTCGCGCAGCAGCCAGTCGCCGGGCCGCTCGGGATGGCGCAGGGAAATGCCGGTCACCCGCAGCGCCTCGTCTCCCAAGGGCGCCGGCGTCCGCGCATGCCACGCGCTCAAGTCCCGCCCGACCATCCAGCGCACGATCTGCTCGCGGGTCAGGTCCTTGAAAGACGCCTCGCCGGCCACGCGTCCGTCGCGCATTACGGTGGCGTCGTCGGCAATCCGATCCAGCTCCTCGAGTTTGTGGGTGATGTACACCAGCGCCACCCCGCGCCGTTTCAAATCGAGAATAAGCTCCTGCAGCACTTCGATCTCATGCTTGCTCAGCGCGGACGTCGGCTCGTCCATGATGATGACCCGCGCCTGGCCCGAAAGGGCCCGCGCGATCTCGACTCCCTGTTGTTCGCCCACGCGCAGGGTCTCGACCGGCGCGTCCGGCGACGCCTGCAAGTCGAGTTGTTTCAAGAGTTCAGCCGCCCGCCGGCGCATGGCCGCGCGGTCCACCAGGCGGCAGCGGGTCAGCGGCTCGCGTCCCAAAAATATGTTCTCCGCGACGGTCAGATGCGGGACCAGGCTGAGCTCCTGGTGAATCATGGCGATGCCCGCGTCGCGCGCCTCGCCGGGATGGGTAAATCGGACTTCCCGCCCCTCGACCCGCAGCATGCCTGAATCCGGCGGCTGCGCCCCGGCCAGAATGCTCATCAGCGTGGATTTGCCCGCGCCGTTCTCGCCCAGCAGAGCCATCAGGCGTCCGCGCCGCAGCGTCAGATGCGCGTCCTCAAGCGCCAGCACACCTGGAAAGGCTTTCGCGATGTGCCGCGCCTCGAGCACGATGTCCTCCCGATCGCTCATGGCACTTCGATGCGGACCGGCACGACGCGCAACGGCAGCGCATGGGCGGGGTCCCCCACCTCCACCCCGCCAATAAAATTGATCCGCCGCCCCACCGCCGCCTGGGCTTTCAAATGAGGCAAAACCTCCGCCTCGACCCGGCGGTTTAACGCGCCGGAGATGGCATTAAAGTCCTGCGAATTGGGAAACAGATTCACATCCAGCAAACCCGAACCGTCCCGGATGGCGTTGCCAAAGACGGGTCCGGTCTCGATGACCACGCTGACCTCCTCGCGGTCGCCCTCCAAAAACAGGGACACCGCGTCCGGGACCACCGCCGCAACGCGGCCGGCGCCGCGGATGAAATAACTGGTGTTGCGGCTGAAGCCGAGACGGCGTCCCAGCTCGGCGGCGGCGGCGGGATTTTCGCGCAACAACTGGACCAGCCGATTCGCTTCAAGCGCGGGCGTGTCCGGGTTCAGCAGCTGGTCGCGCCAAAACTTCTCCACGAAGGCTTCCGCATCAAAGGCCGCTCCGGCGGCCTGGTGGCGTGTGGCGGACAAGCGCACGACCCGTAAAGGCGGCAGCACCCAAAAGACCATGGCTGCGACTGCCATGGCCGCCGCCCAACCGAGCCACCGGGTATGCCGCTGCGGGGTCATTGCGCCGGCTTGGAGGTGTCGTCGCGCCGGCCATAATCGCCGTAGCGGGAGACGTTTTCCCGCGTCACCAACTCGACCGCGACGGGGTTCTTCTGCGGGAAATGGCGTTCGCCCATGAGGTATTTGTGGGCCGACTCGGCGGCGGTGCGAGCCATGACCTTGGGAAATTGCATGCCGGTGGCGGCGATCTTGCCCTCGGCAATGAGCCGCACCACGTCGTCTGCACCGTCGAAGCCAAACACCTTCACCTGGTCCGCCTTGCCGGCAGCCAGCAGGGCCTGGTAAGCGCCCATGGCCATGGCGTCGTTGCCGCAAAACAGGGCGTCAATGTCGCCGTGCGCCTGGAGCAGCGATTCCGTCACCTCGAGCGCGCGGGCGCGGTCGAAATCGGCGCTCTGCTGCGCGACCATCTTAAGTCCGGGGTAGCGGTCCACCACGCTATGAAAACCCTTCGATCGGTTCCACGTGTTGTTGTCGCCCACCAAGCCAAGCAACTCGATGTACTTGCCCTGAGTGCCAACTTGTTTGACGAAATACTGCCCCAGGGCCACACAGCCGGAGTAGTTGTCGGAAAGAATCTGCGAGGTGGCGGCGTCGGTGGCGTTGATTTCGCGGTCCATGCAAAACACCGGGATGCCGGCGGCCTTGGCTTTGCGCACATTGGCAATGGAACCGTCGGCATCCGTGGGGTTGAACAGAATGGCGGCGTAGCGGGAGGCATTGATGTTCTCAAAGTGCGCGGCCTCCTTGGCTGGATCGTTCTGGGAATCAAAAACCGTTGCCGCGTAACCCAGGCTCTTGGCGTGATCGCGCGCCGTTTCAGCCAGGACGACAAACCACGGGTTGTTCAGCGTGGAAATGACCACCGCGATACGCGGCGGGCCGCCGTCGGGGGAGGCGTCGGAGGATGACTTTTTGCACGCGGTCAACACGAGGGCGGCGGCAACGACTGCGACGAGCGTTTGAAAGAAGGTGATTCGTTTCATGGGGGTTCAATGTGGGCGCTTCATGAGTGTGCCATTATATAACCCTTTTCACCGCCGCCTGCCAACCTTCAAGCAGCTGGCGGGCCTGTTCCGGCGTCAGGCGCGGTTGATACGTGGTCCACGCGCGCGGCAAAGCGGCGAGCGCGTCGAGCGAAGGCGCCAAACCCAGACCCAGCAGGCCGGCGGATGCCGCCCCCCAGGCCGAGGATTCGGGTACATTGGACACGCGCAATTCGGCGCCGCAGAGGCCGGCAACGAATTGCATCAGAAAACGGTTGGCCGTGGGGCCACCGTCGCCGTGCAGCGATTGAACCGAAACCCCGGCGCCGGTCTTCATCAAGTCCAACACCTCGCGAAGCTGGTAGCCAATGCTTTCCAGCGCAGCGCGGACGATGTGCTCGCGCCGGGTATGGGCGGTCAGGCCGAGGATGGCCGCGCGGGCTTCGGGTTTCCAGTAGGGCGCGCTCAGACCGGCAAAGGCCGGCACCAGAAACACGCCACCGCTGTCCTCGACGGCCGTGGCCAGCGCCTCGGTTTCGTCGGCGTCGCGAATAAGACCGAGTTGGTCTTTCAACCACGCCACGGTGGCGGCGGAGAAATTGATGATACCCTCGTAAGCATACGTGGGCTTGTTGTGCAGGACCCAGGCCAGGGCGGTCACCAGGCCCTCCGGTGGCAGCGTGAAAACACGGCCAATGTTCAGGAGCACCGAGGTGCCCGTGCCGAAGGTCGCCTTGACCATGCCCGGATGAAAGCATTGCTGTGCAAAGAGGGAGGCCTGGGAATCGCCCATGACCCCGCACAGCGGGACGCGTCGGGGCAAAATGCCGCCGGCATCGGTTTCCCCAAAGCGCGCGCTGCTGTCCCGAACTTCGGGCAAGGCGCGCGCCGGCACCTCAAACAAGGCGCAGAGTTCCTCGTCCCATCGCAGCCGCTGGATGTCGTAGAGCAGCGTGCGGCTGGCGTTGGTGGCATCGGTGGCAAACACCGTGCCGTGGGTGAGACGATAGATCAGGTAGGCATCCATCGTCCCGATCAAGGCCGCGCCCTCACGCACCTTCCGCGCCAGACCCGGTTCCTGGCGCGCCAGCCAACTGAGCTTCGAGGCGGAAAAGTAGGTGTCGAGCTTTAGCCCGGTGCGGCGGCGGATGGCGTCTTCGTGTCCCGCCTCGCGCAGCTCGCGGCAGATTGGGTCGCCGCGGCGGCATTGCCAGACAATGGCGTGGTGCAAGGGGCGGCCCGTGCCGCGCTCAAATACCACAATGGTCTCGCGCTGATTGGTCACGCTCAGTCCGGCGAGCCGCGAGAGGTCCTGCCGCGCCGCCAGGTCGCCGAGCGCCGCGAGTGTGTTTCGCCAGATTTCCTCGGCATCGTGTTCGACCCAGCCGGGCTGCGGGTAGATTTGGCGGTGGTTCCGGGAGGCCTTGTCCAGGATCGCGCCCCGGTCATCAAAGAGCACCGCCTTGGTGGCGGAGGTGCTTTGGTCTATGGAAAGGAGCATGGCACTCATGCGATGGCTAACAACGACACCGCCAATTCACTCAATCCTTCCATGCTGATGCCGTAATGGCGGAAGATGTCCGCCTGGGAACCGGTCACCGTCTCCTCATCGGGGATGCCCACGATGCGAAACGGCTTGCTGACACCAGCCTGCATCAGCGCTGCCGCGCAGGCCTCGCCCAGCCCGCCATGGACGATGTGTTCCTCCACTGTGACAATGGCCCGGCACTCGCGACCGGCTTTGAGGATGGCTTCAACATCCAGCGGCTTGATGGTATGCAGGGAGAGCACGCGGGCGGCCAGCCCGCGCTCCGCGAGCTGTGCCGCCGCCAGCAGGGCGTGAATCACGGTCTCGCCGGCCGCCAGGAAGGCCACGTCGCGGCCCTCGCGCAGCATGAGGGCCTGGCCCGCATCGAAGCGGGCGCCTGGCGGATGCAAATCATATAGGGCGGCCTTGCCGAACCGGAGAAAGACCGGCCCCGTGGCCGCCGCCGCATACCGGACGGCCTCGCGCGACTCGAAGTTGTCCGCCGGGACAATGATGCTGAGGTTGTGGATGGCCCGAAGGACAGCCAGGTCATGCAGGGAATGATGGGTCGTGCCCAGCGCGCCGTAGCTCACGCCGGCACTGATGCCGACGAGCACCGCCGGAACGTCCGAATAACACACATCGTTCTTGATCTGCTCCAAAGAACGCGCCGTTAAAAAGCAGCTTGGCGAAACGCCAAAAGGTTTCTTGCCGCACGCCGCAAGACCGGCGGTGATCCCAACCAGATTTTGCTCGGCGATGCCGACTTCAACAAGCTGCTTGGGCAACGCGTTGCCGAACGAGGTCAGTTTGCCCGAACCGCGTGAATCGCTGGTCACCGCGATGATGTTCGGATTGGCCTTTGCCAGTTCTTCGAGGGTAGCGGCGAACGTTTCGAGATTGGCGCGGCCCTTTGTCAGGCCGAGCTTTTCCGCCATCGCCACGGCGGAGGGTGTAAGCAGGGATGGATTGGGAGCACTCATGAGTTGGAAATGGGACTTACGGGACCGAGGCGTCCGAGCGTAATTGAGCCTCTTCCGCATCGAGGTCGGTCATGGCTTGACTCAACTCCAGCTCGCTCGGCACTCCGTGGTGCCACTTCGAGACATGTTCCATAAAGCGGACCCCTTTGCCTTTGATGGTGTTCGCGACGATAAATGTCGGCTGGCCGGGCGCCGGCGCGTCGGTTAACGCGCGGGTGAGTTCAGCGTAATCGTGGCCGTTGACGCAACGCACCGTCCAGCCGAACGCGCGCCATTTGTCCTCCAGCGGTTCGTTACACATGATCTCCCTCGTGGGGCCGGTGATCTGAAGTTTGTTGTGGTCGAGGATGGCCACAAGGTTATCCAGCCTGTAATGCGCGGCGGCCAGCGCGGCTTCCCAGTTCGAACCTTCGGCCAGTTCGCCGTCGCCGAGCAGGGCGAACACGCGATATTGCGCGCCGTCCATCTTCGCGGCGAGCGCCATGCCCACGCAGATGGACAAGCCATGACCTAGCGCGCCCGTGTTCATCTCGATGCCCAGAATATGACGCGTGGGATGACCGACGTAGCGCGAACCATAATGGCCAACCGAGTCCAAATCCGACACCGGAAAAAAACCGCGGTCAGCCAGCACCACGTAGAGCGCCTCGACCGCATGGCCTTTGCTCTGCACATAGCGGTCGCGCAACGGATCGCCGAAGCTTTCCGGCGAGACATTCAGAATGCGGTTGTAGAGCGCGTTCAGGATGTCGATGCAGGACAATCCGCCCCCCGTGTGGCCCGCGCCGGCGTTGAAAATGAGCCGCAACAGCGCGCGGCGCAGCGCGATGGCTTTGAGTTGAAGTTCGCGGTCAGTCATGGCTCGAATCCCGGGCAACACACCAGTCCATGCGTTTGGCGAAATCCTTTTGCATGTCGGGCAGCCACTGGGAGACACTTTTTGCGCCCGGCCCATCATACCAGTGCCGCTTGGCGGGATCTCGCCGCATGTATTGACCGCCCCAGCTTTCCTGTTCGGGCTTCTCGGAGTCGTTCATCCCCCGCACGGCGCTGTAAAGATACAGGAACGTGGGACTGTCGCCCTCCTGCTGTCCGGGGCTGTTCGGATTGAACCCACTCCGCGGATACACCGCGCCCAGGGGCCCGTGCCCTTCGCGGATATTGGCGTTGAGCCATTCCAGGTTTCCGATGGGAGAGTTCTGGGCGAACATCCCGCCGTAGGTCTTTTGCGAAACGATCACGAATAAGTTTGGGAAATTGTCGAGCATCCACTGCCCTGAGCCGTCCTGTCCCGGCTTGTTTCCCAATCCGATCAGGAAAACCCGCAGCTGGCTGAGGAAACGCTCCAAATCGGCAGGGCTGCGTGTCTGCTGCACTTTCCAGATTGCCTGAGCCAGGTCGGCGGGACCGCCCCAGACGCACACCCACAGCGGCCGCGGATCGGGACGATCCACGACCTTGATGATGGCTTCCGATGCCTCGCTGTCTCGCCCCTCGCCAATGATGTCCTTGGCCGGCTTACCCCAGGAGCCATCCCGGCCCTGCCAGGTGACCGCACGCAATTGGCCCGCCGTCGGATACCGGGAATCATGCTTCCTCAAGTTCTCGTCCACCTGGTCGTAAAGATTCAGGATATCGAGGATGTTTTGCTTCCTCGCGATGTTGGCAAAAGTGCCTGCCGAAGCCACCAGCCCCTCGACATCGAACTCATTCGCGTAAACCAAAAAGCGAACCATCGATTGCACATCGTCCGGATCACTGCGCTTCTCGGCCGGCCCCCGGCCTGCGCCCCCGGGAATGACGTCCAGCGGCGGGAAATCCGACATGATGAGCACTCGCGGTTTGAGCGAAGCGGCCATGAGCAGGGCAGGCATTGCGAAGGACAGCAAGAGCGCAAGTAGCCACCTCAGATCGCTGTGTCTCATGGCGAGGTCAGGGTTGAAGGTTGATGATGGCCCGGCGCGTGTTTGGAAAGGTTCTCAACCCCATTGTCATACGCATCAATGCCGCGATGCAACCAATCCTCTCGCATTTCATTCATGCCGGTATACGTCCCATCCAAAATAAGTTCCGAACGCCTCCGCAAGGATTGCCGCCGAGTGGGATTGCGTCATGGCAACGTGATGCTCGAAGCCATGTTCGCAAATGTGGCGCAGGAGCTTTTGGAGGTTTGGCACCTTGGCCACGGCGCGGTTGCCGAAGGTCTTGAGCTCGTCATTTGTGAGTTCGCCTTCGCCGATGTAGCAACGGATCTTGCCCTCGGCGTCGGCTGTGGTGATTCGGCCATAGGTCAACGGGCCGGCGGGTGCGCGACCTTCGAGAGCGCCATAGGTGTTTTCCACGCCGAGCGTGCTGCCGAGGATCGGCGCGATGGAAATCTTGATGTCGGGCAAAAAGGACTTTGCCCAGTTGCCGCAGTGGAAGAGGACGCATTGGTCGTCGTCGTCCGCGTAATTATTGTTCCAGTCCACAAGGGCGGCGGGCGTGCCGGCGGCGAGCTGCATCGCATACATCGTGAGCGCGCCGGTGACGTCCACCTCGCAGGCGCTGGGCATGAACTTCTCGCTCATCATGCTCATCAGCGCGCAGACGTTGCAGCCGAAATTCGCCTGCACGGAGGTCCAGCATTGGATGGCGGTGGCATCGAGCTGATTGGCGTTCATCCAATCCGTGAGGGCCACGCCCATCCTGGCCATTTGCGTGAGCTTTTCCTCCGGTATGCCAGGCGCGGGGGCGTAGCCGGTGATTTCGGCGAGCTTGGCCTTCACGGCGGCGGCGTTAGCGTCCAGCTTGTTCGCCGCGCCAATGATCTCCGACAAATCCACCGTGGTAACGCTGACGCCATGGCGCTCGAGTATCTTCTCCGAGTATCGAACGGTGTTGAACGCGCCCGGACGCGCGCCGACCGCGCCGAGGCGCACGCCCCGCACGCCCTTCACCACGCGGCAAACGCCGAGAAACCGTTGGAGGTCGCGCTGGAAGCCGTCGGACATCGGATGCGCAACGTGTTTGCTCGTCAGCGTGAATGGGATGCCGGCCTGCGCGAGATTGTTGCAGACGGAAATCTTGCCGCAGAACGAATCGCGGCGCCGCGAGGGCATGAGCTGGTGTGGTTCGTCGGGATAGCCCTGGATGAGGACGGGCACGTTGAGGCCGGCGAGCTTGAGCGTGTCAGCCACCCCCTTCTCATCGCCAAAATTTGGCAGGCAAACGAGCACGCCGTCCATTTCCTCCCCGTGCTTCCTAAACAAGTCCGCGCACTTTCGGGCGTCCGGGTGTGTTTCGACGCCGCCAAGCTTGGAATCGTTTTCCCCGAGCTGAATGGCCTGGATGCCGAACTTCGCGAAGACCGATGCCAGGTCCGCGCGGGCTTCGGTGACTAGTTGATCGGGGAAGAAATCGCGATTGCCATAGATCACTCCGAGGATGGGTGACTTGATGATGGGATGGCTCATATGGAAATGAGGTTAGAGGATTCGGATCGAAAATGCTTCCGTGATTCGGGGCGGATTCTTCCTGAATTCTAAGGAGTCAACGGATGGTTGGCGGCGGTGTAGGGTGTTGTCACCGTCCAGGCGCCGTCGCAGCAGGCATGGGAATGGGCGCTTGGCATCGATCCATGCGGTTGGCAAAATCGCGGAGGAAATCCTCGCGCCAGCGGCTGACGGTTTTCGCGCCGCTATGCGGGCCTTCCGCCCACTGCGGCGTTGGATCATCCGTCCACCAATTCGATAACTTCGCGGAGGGATGCTCGGCGAGGTTGGGCGATGGTGATGTTGCCGTGATGCCGCCTGTCTTGCCCTCGAGAGAAGGCACGTTGCTCTCGAAGATGAAACGGTAGGCCTGTGCCGCCTTTGGGCAGAAACGAAAACGGATCGTTTTGTCATCGGCCACGTGGCCTGGCGAGGATTGGTTTTCGGCAATCAGCCGCGCTTCCGGCTTCGATGGCGCGTCATCGCTCAAGGGGAGCGCGATCTCCAGGATGCCGAAGACCTCTATGCGGTCTTCCTGCGTGGTGATTCGGTTGGAACGAGAGGTTGGCCGTTCCCATGCCCGGACGAATTGGCCGCCCCAACCGGGCTTCGACGGATCATCCGGCGTGCCCCGGAGCAGCCAGGCGACCGATGGCGTGTCGCCCATCTTGATCGTGCCGCCGAGTTGTTGATTGAAGAATTCCCCGAATGCGCCGTGCCCGACGACATGCCGCCTTACGAATTCTCGGTTGCCCCATTCTCCCTGCTGGTTGCCGCCGACGAACCACCCGCGATAGGTGGCATTGGCTTCAATGATCCAGAGCGCCCCATGGTGATCGGCAATGTATTGGTAGGCGTTGGCCCCCCATTTCTTGTTGGGCCCGCCAATGTAATACACCCGCAGTTTCGGCAGGATGTCCGGCGCGTCATAGAGCGCTTGGGCGAGGTCCTCGATGCCGCCCCAGACCAGCACATGCAACGACCTCGGATCATCGCGGCGCGCGCACTGCACGATCCACTCCGAGCCCTCCGTGCTCTGCCGCATCCCGGCGTAGGGCGCCACTTCCGTTTCGCCCTGCTTGGACATCGCGCGCAAGGCGCCGGGCGTCGGATAGCGGTCGGAATAGGTCTTCAGGTTCGCGTAATCTGTTTCGTAGCAATCGATGACTTCCAGAATCTGCTCTTTCCGACCGGGACCGTAGGGCGAAGATACCAATCCTTCGATGTCGAACACATCGGCGTAAACGAGAAGATGGACCATGGACTGGAAGTCATCGGGATCGGTGCCGCCAATGTCCGTCGAGACGAGGATGCGTGGACGATCGCCGTCGAGGGCTCCCCCAGAAGGCGTTTCGGTTCCCGTGGCAGCTTCCCCCCCGGGGCACGCGGCGCCGCCCCCCATCCAGACTGCTGCGAGCAGGAGGGTGAAAAGCCTCCGATTTGTCGCTAAACCCATAGTACGCGGATCAATCGATCGACGGCTGAAGCGCCATTCGCAATTCAGACTATGAGACAATAGCTTTGAATATTTCGCGATTCTCCCTAACTATTGGAGAAGACTTACGGAATTCTAAGCTGCATGAAGCGATTCGACAGCAACCGGGCCGATTTCGCCGAGTATGGATTTACCTGCGAGTTGTGGAAACCCGCCCGTATGCCGCGGCCGGACAAGCACAACGAGATCGAATTGAATCTGCTCACCGGCGGTTCGCTGACCTACCAACTCGGAGGCCATCGCATCACTCTCAAGGCCGGGCGACTTGCCATTTTCTGGGCGGCCATCCCGCATCAGATCGTAGCGGCCGAGGGCGGGGACCCCTACTTTGTCGTGACCCTGCCACTGGGGGAGTTTTTAACCGCGGGCCTGCCCGTGGCTATTGTCAACCGCATCCTTCGGGGCGAATTGGTGGTGGACTCGGTTACCGATCCCTGTGACGCACTGAAGTTCCGGCAATGGGAGAAGGAGTGTCAGGAGCGCGATCCGGTGGGTCAACGGGCTTCGCGACTCGAGATTCAGGCGCGGTTGCTCCGGCTGGCGCGCACCCTTTCTTCTGAGCCGGTGGCACGGCATCCCGATCCGGCGCTCTCCCGGGCGGACCAACTCGCCTGCTATATCGCACGAAACTACTCCGAACCGTTGACAGCGCAAATGATCGCCCAGGCCAACAAACTGCATCCGAACTATGCCATGAATCTGTTTCGCCGGGCGTTCGGCACCACCATGACAAGTTTTATTACCCAGCACCGCATTTCGCACGCGCAGCGGTTGTTGCTGACCTCCGACGAATCGATTCTCAGTGTGGCGATGGCCGCCGGTTTTCAAAGCCTCAGCCGTTTCAACGAAGCCTTCAAAGCGGCCTGCGGCTGCTCGCCCCGTGATTATCGCAAGGCGCATAAAACCGGGTATGCGCCAAAAACCAGAACCTAATATGGAGCCTGCGGCGGCTGGTTCGGCCATGCGGAACACAGCCATGCTCCGGAGCGTCGGTCAATCACGCCGCTGACGGTATTCATCAGCTCTGATCCAGAAAGTATTCGCGGTGCGCCATCCAGAATATCCGATCGACTGTTCGGAGCACGGCAGGGCTAACGGTTTTGCCTGGCCTCCCATTTCCGCCGGCCTGCAAGCATGTCGTTCCAGATGCTTTTCACAAAGATCGCCACGCGTTGCGCATGCTCCGGCGTGCTGGCGGCAGCGGCTTGGGCTTGTTGGACCAACCTGGCCCACGCGGCCATGCGTTCGGTCGTGCCGAGATACTTCCACGCCATCTCCTCGGTTTGGTGGAAGTGGATGTCATCGCGCTGTACGGTTTCGGGGTAGTTGGCGGGCGTCATGTAGGTTTGCTCGATGCCTAGATACAACTGCTTCATCGGCGCGGCCGCGGGGCCGTAGTAGCGGGTGAAAAACTCGTCGAGCGCACGGTCCACGTCAAAGAACGGGTCGTCCAGGCAACGGAAAGTGAGGTGACCGTCAATGTAGCTGGCCACGCCGCACAGGAAAACGCCCCGCACCTTGTCGCGGCCGAAGATCTGGAACTGTCGTGACAGCGTGTGGGCGTGAAAGCCGGGGAAGGGCTTGAACTGGTTGTTTTCGGCGATCTCATCGGGGAAGCACTGGTAAAGCCAGACGCAGTGCAAGCGGCCAGGGGCCTGGCGAACCCAGCCCTGATAGAAGGCCATGTCGTTGCGCTCCATCGAGGGCGACCACCAGTTGCGCGTGTGGAGACATGGGCCGACCAGGATGTTCGACTGCACCTCGAAACGCGGCGGGAAGGCGTAGTCGAAGTAGGCAATCGTCCCGACGAATTTGTCCGGATGCGATTGCCGCACATCGCGCGCGACTGCGTCGGCGAACGACCAAAAGAGGCCGCTGGCTTTGCCGGTCGAGAACTGGCGGCTCTTGTTTTCCTTGTCGAGCAGGGCCTGGCAGTCGGCGCACTTGCACTGCTGGTCGTTGTCCATCGGGACCAGTGGCACATAGTCCGCCCCGGCGTCGAGTTTCCCGCGGGCGTCTTTCACCACTTGTGCGATGAGTTGCGGGCTTGTGTAGCAGAGTTGTGGCGGTCTGTTCTGGTAGCCTTTTGCCCAGAATTCCTCGCGGCGTCCCTCGAACGCCTCCGGATGTTTCGGATTCCTCTCCCAGAAACGGTCGTAGAAATCATAGAAAGAATGGTTGGTCATGAAGTTCCTTCCGCCGAGCCGCCGACGGGTCACGAACAGGCGTTGCTCTTCGTCGGTGGGTTTCTCGGAAAGACCGACGTAAGCCTTCGCCACACCGCTGGGCGCGTGATGCCGAAACTCGAACGCCGGCGCGCGGCGGATGTCCTCGCCGCTGACTTCGAGCGTGACGCGCCTCGGGAAGACCATGCCCAGCTCCGTCGGCGCGTACCAGCGCACGCCGCAAAAACGTTCCAGAAAATCGTAAACCGCGTAGCAGGTGCCCTGGGGAGTCATGTTGTCATCCAACGACGGCGGAGCGGTGGCGCGCGGACGGCCGCTGAGTTCGCGCGGCGGGCCGGAAGCTTCATCGAACGAAAGCCGAACCAGCGTCTCGGTGTCCGTCGCGCCAAGCCGCGAGGCCCAGTCCGCAGCAGGCGGACGCACGGCCCGTGAGACGCGTGCTTCATCCACCCGCCCCCGGAAGGCGTTCCCTGGCTTGCCGTCGGCGAGAAAAGCCCCGATGCACAGTGCTGGCGCGTTGCTGCATGAAGTGCGCGTGTAGGCCGCTGTGCCGCAACTGGCGCCATCCACAAACAACTCGATCCGCCCGGCGCGCGCGTCATGGGTGGCACAGATGTGATGCCAGCCGTTGGCCAGCTCCGAGGAGGTGACGCTGCGGCCGGATTTCCCGTCATAAACCAGGTAGCGCACCGCGACCCCTTGAAGATCCACGATGTGATACGTCCACGGATCGCCATCCAGCCGGAAGATGGTGCCCGCGTCGGGCCGCTCGTCGCCGAGATATACCCAGGCTTCCAACGTCCCGGCCTCGTCCGAAAACCCGTGCGAGGACACCGACACGGCTTGCGCGCCGGTAAATTCCAGCGCCTGCCCGAACCGGCCTTCAACCCGCTGGAATCGGCCGGTGACACGAACAGGAAACGCGTCATCCTCACGATCGCGCCCCATGAGCACAAGCGTGTCGGGCCGGAAACCGATCAGATATTCCTGGGCTTTGAATGCCGCGTTGCGCAAACCCAGTGCTTCCGTCTGGCGACTCGAACCGACCAGAATGCGGGTGCTCTTCACGTCCAAGTCGTCGGTGACAATGGGCAGCGTGGCGCCGGTGATTTTCCGAACGTGATACTGCAATTCCCCCGCCGCGAACCACGGGGTATGGCCCGCCGACCTGGCAACGACGATGGACGCCGTGGGCTTTCCATCGCGAACAAGACTGAGCGCCGGCCCCGCCGCCGTTCCCAAGCGAACCGCGAGCGCCAGGATCACAAGGGTGAGGACAAGAGTTTTTTGACTACGGAAGGAAGTGCGGAGCGAGTTCATGCATGTGGGTCAATGTTTCGATCAGGTTTACCCAGCGTCGCCCCGGCGTCAAGCCGAGGCCGTTCCAGCATTTCGATCTTAAGATGTCAGCCGCGACGGGACGGTCCGCCCGAATGGGTTCAACCTCGATTTCACAACCATGGCGAGAAGCGCGACCCGAGACTCGTCGGGGCAACCCCTGGATTGGCTTCTTCCTCTGCGCTTCAGATTTTCCATCAGAGGAATGCCTTGCCGACAAGTTGGTCAATACATCTACAAAAAATATACAATTCTGCCTGAGCGATAGGCTAAGAATGCCCGATATCACGAATAATATTCAAAAAATGAGCATTATATCCCACGCGAAAAAAATCGGGCGCGGCTCCTTGACATTATACAAAACATAAACAATATTGATACAAGTTCGGCTGTCGGTGGTCGGCTGTCGAACGAAACAAACGAAATCTCAATCGAAAATTAAAATATGAAAAAGAACAGCATCTTCACCGTGGCAGTCCTTGCCGCAGTTGTGACCCTTGCTCCCAGCCTGAACGCCGGCAATTGCGCCGCCGGGAAGAGCACATCCGCCAGCACATGCGCGGCGGGTAAGGACATTGTGGCCCTCGCCTCGGGCGCCGAAAACTTCAAAACGCTGGTCGCCGCTGTCAAGGCCGCTGGTTTAGTGGAAACGCTCCAGGGCAAGGGACCGTTTACGGTCTTTGCTCCGACCGACGAGGCCTTTGCGAAGCTGCCGGCCGGGACCGTGGAAGACCTGCTTAAGCCGGAGAACAAGGACAAGCTCGCCTCGATCCTCAAGTATCACGTCGTGCCCGGCAAGGTATTGTCCGCGGACGTCAAGACGATGGAAGCGAAGACCGCCCTGGGCCAAAACGTCAAACTCAAGGTATCCGAATCGGGCGTGATGGTGGACAGCGCGAAGGTCATTAAGACGGATCTCCTGGCCGAGAACGGAGTGATTCACGTGATTGACAGTGTGATTCTTCCCAACTCATGAATATCTACCAGGATTGGGGCGGAGGGTCAAAACCCTCCGCCTCGACAATTGAATTTTGAGGGCGGGAAAAACGCCATAGTTTGAATGAACACGATCCAACCAACTTCAGGTTTGAAGACTGGGCCTATTTTGGCACTGGCGGGTTGGGTTATGATATGTTTTGCGGCGGCGGCCTTCGGCGGACTGTTCATGCCCGGCGACTGGTACGCGTCCCTGCGGAAACCCGCTTGGAACCCCCCGGGCTGGGTATTTGGCCCCGTGTGGACAGCCCTTTACACGATGATGGCGGTGGCCGCCTGGCTCGTTTGGAAGCGCGGGGGCTGGGCGGTGCAACGCCGGGGGCTCACGCTATTCCTCGCGCAACTCGCGCTCAACGCCGCCTGGACACCGCTATTTTTCGGCTTTAAGAAACCCGGCTGGGCCTTCGCGGAAATTTTGTTGCTTTGGCTGGCGATCGCCGCAACCCTCGCAGCATTTCGTCCTGCAAGTCGCGCCGCCGCGTGGTTACTCGCACCCTATCTCGCCTGGGTGTCGTTTGCCGCATTTTTGAACTTTACTCTGTGGCGTCTGAACTCATGATGCCTTGTGCGCGCGATGAAGGCTGACCTCTTTAAATTAACTTCTCTGCTAGCCTCAGGAGCGTGCATTGGGTTGACTCTTGCCGTGAACGCATACTTAGCTTCCGATAGAATTGTTTTTGACTTCGCTGGTGGTGCCAGTGACCGGGCATGGCAGGTGATTAATGACGACGTGATGGGCGGGGTGTCCTCCAGTCGTTTCGGCGTGTCCAACCGGGTAGCGGTGTTTCGTGGCTCCCTGTCCCTGGAGAACAACGGGGGGTTCGCCTCGGTCCGTTCGCGGCCCGCTCGCCCTGATCTTGCCGATTGCGAGGCCTTCCTCATCCGGGTGCGGGGCGACGGGCATCGTTATAAGTTCACCGCGCGAACCGATGTTGGTTTCGACGGCCCCATCTACCAAGCTTCCTTCAGGACGAAGCCGGGCGAGTGGGAGGAGTTGCGCATTCCAATGAAAGACTTCGTGCCAACCTTCCGTGGCCGCGTGCTCTCCAACGAACCGCCACTCAACCCGTCGAAGGTCACCTCGGTCGGATTCCTGATTTCCGATCAGCAGGCCGGGCCGTTCCAATTGGAGGTGGCTTGGATTAAAGCAACACCGCGCGACAAACCCCATGCCCTTGGTCGTGAGAATGAAACCCGCGGGACGTCGCCTCCTGACTTTGTCCAAGCTGCGGGGCAGACTCATGGGGAGGATTTGAAGGCAGGCGAAGTGCCAAAATAAACTCTTGCATGGCTCGAAATATTTTTTGGCAATCGGTATAGACATTAGATCGCAGATAGGGGGGATTCTACCCCCTTGCCATCATTACCCCTTCACAGGTTGTGGCAAGCATGCGAAGATCCGGCCATGCTCGACTCTCTTGATATCGGATTAGCATGGGTGGTTGCGCTTGGCATGTTGGGCTCCACGGCGAGGGCGAGTGAGCTTGCGGCCCGCTGGTCTTGGCAGGAGCCACACGCGAGAATGCTCCCTGCCGGTGGCCTGGAATGGGCGCCGCGGCCTTTCGAGTTCAAGGCGGGCAAATCGACTCGCTATATCGACTTCGAGTCTGGCAACGATGCGAACGACGGTTTATCACGGCAAAATCCCTGGAAACATCATCCCTGGGATCCGAACGCCGCAGGCCAGGCCAAGGCCTGCAGGGGGGTGCATACCTACGTTTTTAAGCAGGGCACGGTCTATCGCGGGGAGTTGGAGGCGAACGAGTCCGGCACTGCGGCGACGCCGATCATCTTGACGCGCGATCCTTCCTGGGGCACGGGGCCGGCTATCATCTGCGGCTCAGAAGTGGTGACGAACTGGACGCGCGGAGCCGGCCACCCACAGATCCCGGAGCCACAGAAGGTCTGGCACGCGGATCTGGCGTGGGCGCCGCGCAACGTTTGGATGGTGGGACGGGATGGGGGGGTGACGCGTCTGGCGCTGGCTCGCGCGCCGAATTGGAACATCACCGATCCCGACGACATCAAGAGCGAGTGGTGGATTTGGAAGAATCCCGACAAACCATTCGACAATTACACCATCATCAATGGACAACGACGCCATCTGGCCTTTGACAAGGAACACATCAACACGAGCCAGCCGCAGGAGTATTACCAAGGCGCCATCCTCTGGACTACCAAAGGCTGGGTGATGGGCAGCCCGTTTCAGGCCAAGGTTATCGAGGTCGACCGGGAGAAAGGCTCGCTGGCCTTCGCCGGCCAATGGGGCGGTGAACCCTCCTACAAGATCATTCGCGGCTGCCAGTATTATCTGGAAGACAAGCCGCATTACCTCGATAGTCCGGGCGAGTTTTGGTTCGACAAGAAAGGCAACGGCGGCCGGCTCTACCTCCGTTTGCCCTGCGACCAGGATCCGAGCGCGGTTCGCATCGAGGTGGCCAAACGCATCCGTATGATCGACAGCCGAGGCATGAGCCACATGCGGATCAGCGGTCTCACGTTTCGATTTCCCAACATCCACTGGAACCTGACCGCCGCCCCGTATTGGGTATCGCGCGAAAGCATCGATTCCGAACCCGGCTGCGTGCGGCTGCTGGGGAGCGGCACGAACCTCCAGGTGACGCACTGCGCGTTCGAGCACGTCCACAAAGGCGTCCGATTCAAAGCCATGGGTGTGCAGGACGGCATCGATGAGGTCGTGCTGGAGGACAACATCTTTTCCAATGCGGACTCCGGCGGCGTGGAACTCGCCGATGGCACGATCTACTCGGCGGTGGACGGGCCGATGGGCCGTCTCTACGACGTGCGCGTGATGCGAAACAGATTCGATCACATTGGCCTGCGCCCCGATCTCTTTGGCCAGGGTGGGGCACTCGTAATCCAATACGCGCAAACGGCGGAAGTGGCGGGGAACATGTTCGATCGAGTCTGCGCCCAGGGCATTGACGTGCATGGCTCGAAGCAGAGTCGCGCGGCCACGGATCGGCCCTTCACGCGAATTCTCATTCATCACAATAAGGCCGTCGATACTCTCTTGAACAATGACGATTTTGGTGGAATTGAGACCTGGCAGGGTGGACCGGCCTACGTTTATGCCAACCTTTCGGGCAACCCCGGCGGTTACCGCAACTGGGATCATGTGCTCAGCCCCGATACCGAAGACCGGTTCGGCCACGCCTATTACCTCGACGGTGCGTTCAAGAATTACTATTTCAACAACATTGCCTGGGGCAAGTCCAAGGGGCCATCCGGCAAGCTGGCCAACACGGCGGCCTTTCAGCAAATCATCAGTTACGAAAACGCCTTGTTCAACAACACCGTGTTTAACTTCGTGCGCGGCTCACGCCGCCAGGCGCCCCAAGCCGGGCGCGTGAAGGTCCTCGGCAACATCTGGCAAAGCATGGGATCGAGTGTGTTTCGCGACGCGGACCCGGTGCGAACCGCGCCGGCGGGTAATGAGGCCGATGCCGGGCCGCGCCGCAGCCTGTTTGCCATCGAGACCGACGCCTATGCGCGAAACGTTTTTTACGACGTGGGAACGGGAGAGGGATTTGGCGTGTTTGAGTCTTCCGGGCGCTGGCACAAAACACTTCCTGGCTTTCAACAGGCCTTGGCGGGCTACGAGCCGTTGGCCGCCGAGGTGGGCGTGATGGCTGACCAGGCGCCTTTGCGCGATGCCGCCGCCCACGACTTCCGGCCCTCGACCGATTCAGCGGCTAGCGCCCGGGGCGCCAAGGTGTTCGTGCCCTGGAGCCTATACGAGACGGTTGGCGAATGGCACTTCTGCCCAATCCTAGGCGACCCGGCGCGCGTCCTTGACGAACACTGGTGCATGTCGTCCTACTACACCGTCCGCGATGACTACTACAAGCGGCCCACCTACCCGCTCGAGGGCGTCAACGTCACCCTGAAAGATTACCAGGATGGTCCGCTCGAAAACTGGACCGCGGGCGCCCTGCACTTCAATGGAACCGATCAGTACGCGATGCTCAAGAACGAAGACATCGAGCGCGCGGTGACCCTGGCTGGTGGTGGACGCAGCGGTGGCCAGAGTCGGGCTTTCAGCGGCGCCGACTTGAGCAATCCGCAAATTCACACCTCCAATTTCCTCATTGAAGTTTATTTCAAAACCGCGCCGGGCCAAACCGACGGGGTGCTAATCCAAAAGATCAACAGCACCGGCTACGTGCTCGGCATCAACAAAGCGGGTGGTGTGACGCTGGCGACAACTTCAGGCGGTGCCGCCGCCTGGCTGGACAGCCGCACCGCGGTCAATGATGGACAATGGCACCACGTCCTTGCCGAGGCCGATCGCGGGGCCAAACGGTTCACGCTTTACATCGATGGCAAGCAGGACGCCGCGGGGCCCGGCCTTGGGTTCGATATCTCCCTGGCCAACGATGCCGATCTTTACGTGGGTGGCGCCCCAAACGGCCATTACTTGAATGGCGCACTCGATTTCCTACGCATCGCGCGCGGCACCCTGGCGGACTCGAAGACCACGATCGAGGAACTCTACGCCTGGGAGTTCAGCGGGCCGTTCCTCGACGACTTCACCGGGTATCGGCGGCCCAGCGACGGCGGATGCGCCGGCGCCATTGACGAGACCGCAGGAGTGGAAAACGCGGCTCGCTGAATTCAATCACGCGGATTTCACGACATGGCGATCGAAGTGGCGAATGAATATCCGACAAGGCCAGCCAAGACGCGGCGGCGGCGACGAGAGTGTCGGTGGCCCACGGTTGTGGCTGTGGCGCTGAGTGATGGGTGGCTCAGCCTGGATCATTTTGCGGCCAAGTTCATACATGGCCGACAGCTGCTGAGCGCCGAAGCAGTGCGGTTGACTACGGCCGATGCCGGCACCCCCGGCCCGTGCGGCATTGGCTGGTGGAACAACGGCGAAGGTGATTGCGCCAAGTTGCCCCGTGACGCGTTCTTCGGCTCAGGGGCCGGCCCGAAGTTCAAAACATGATTTATAGTTTTCACATGTACGTTCCGACCGAGTTTACGCACCAGGGAGTTTTTAGTCCCTCCCCGCCGATCACCTACCCGGGACGCATCGCCGGCGCGATATGGGATCCGGCGGCCTTGGAAAAGGCGATGGGCCCGGCCATCGACTTCGCCCGACGTTATCGCGCGCACATGTATGTGGGGGAATTCAGCGCCATCCGCTGGGCTCCCGGCGGAGACAAATACCTGGATGATGCGATCGGTATTTTCGAAGCGCACGGCTGGGATTGGACCTATCACGCGTTCCGCGAATGGAATGGCTGGAGTGTGGAACATGGATCGGATAGAAACAATCAAGAACCGGCGATGGAACCAACCGCGCGCCTGAACGTATTACTCAAATGGTTTCGAAAAAACGGGGTTAAACGATGAGCCTTGAGAACCACAAAAAAACCGACCGGTGATTAGCCGCGGTGCCCATGGAAAAAGACACTAATGACTCAAAATAAGTGCATTTTTGCGGCTAGGCACCTGTCTTCTATCCTGCGGACTCTTCTGTAACCGCCCTGTCAACGAAAGCCCGATGACGCCTCATTTGCCGGGTCAAGCAAGATGCGGCCGTCCCCGGGTGGAATATCGAATCGAGTGCCTGTCTGGCCACTCAGCGTGTCTTTGGCGGCTTGATCTCGGACAACCTCGTAAGGGGCTTTGGCTCCCGGCAAGTTGACAATCACCAGGGCCCGGTCGTAGCGACGCTGCCAAACATGGGCGTTGATCCGTTGAGCTGGGCCTTTGGGCTGGCCAATCTTGACGTCATACTCGGCATGCCAATCATGCTGGTGCGAGGTGCTGTCTGAAAAAAGGTAATAACAGTCGCCGATCAGGAGCGCATAACAAAGGCTCCAGCGGCGCGCGGCCGGATCGCGCGGCCGTTCCTGGCCCTTGCGCGGATCATTGGGCCAGCCCGCCTGATCGCGGATTTCCTCGAACCGTTCGATGACACTGATGCGCGGGGGGCGAAGCAAGGTTTGTGTTTGCCGCATTTTGCGGATGCATTCCTCCCATTCGACGCGGCCATGGCTCCAACCGGATTCATACATGATGCCGTTCAGCCACGGGGCAAGCCAGTCGTAGTTGCCGACATCGTAACCGCAGTTGGCCAGGATCAGGAATCGGTCGCCCACCGCCGACCGGACCGCCTTCATGACCTCGATCCAGGGTTCTTTCTCCAAACGAAGGTTATCATAGAAGACCCCGTCAAAGCCCACCTCCTGGCAGGCCACCGTTTGACGAACGACTTTCCGCTGGTACTCCGGATTGGACCAGTCCGTGCGATGGGTACCCGGCCAAAACTGCTGGCGTTGGCCGTTCTTGCGCAGCCACCACGGATGATCCTCCGGCAACCATGAATCCGCGTATTCATAAAAGGACTGGTCGCATAGTATGATGACCCTGGGATTAAGACGGCGTAATTCGGCAAGACGTTCGCGCGTCAAGGGGACCGATTCCGGGGCAAAACCGTCGGCTAATCCCTGCGGGGCGCGATTGGGTTTGAGTCCAAATCGCCCGGCGCTGGTCATGATGAGGTCGTGCCGGGCCATTCCTTCCAGCGAGCGATCCTTGCGCACACTCGCCCATAACATGGCAATTCGAGGATAGGGAACCTCGGAATCTACGGGAACAGTGTTGGTGGCCGCAGGTTGGTTCTTGGCCCAATCCGCCAGTGCGCGATACTTGTGCGCCTGTTCCAACGGTTGGCCGGTGTATTCGAGTGCCCCCCAGGCCCCCCCATCGCCCGCTTGCCCCACGTGGTTATAGTGTGAGAAATGGGTGAAATACTGGCTCATCGCGCGCAAGTATTCTTGATAAAGTGTGAACATCACGGGATTCCGATTAACAATCGCCGCTTTCTTCACCACGTGCTGACCGCCCTCGTAGGCGATGAGTTTTAATCCCGCGCGATCTGCGATCTGCTTGTGCCGCGAGGATTGCTCGGCGGATTTCTGGATGGCCGAGCGCAACTGTTCGATCGCCTCCGGGGAATCCCCTTGAACCTGATGCCCAAAATACGGGGCTGTTGCCAGGGCGTTGGCCTTGACTCCCCATGGATTCCACCGTGAATCGGATAGCACATCGAGATGTTGCTGGGCTATCCATGGATTGCTGGTGAATGCGGCCAGCACCTTAACCACGCGTGGCGAATCAGCCCCGAACACCAGGTCGGCAGCCCGGAAAAGCCGGATTGCAGCCCAGGCATGATAACGGAAACCGGCCGTCCACCGATTGGTGTCCATTCCCAAGGCTAGACCTTCATCACAGCAGTCATGGGCCTGTTTAAAAACGCCATTCCAGGTTTCATTGGAGTATTCGACATAGAACTTGAGTCGGAGATCGAGCGGTTCGGCGGTTTTTATTCCCCCCAGGCGGATCAGGTCTTCCGCGGTCATCTTGAGCAATCTCGATTCGACGGGTCGGAGGTCTGCTCCGCCCATGTCGATGCCCGTTTTGACCAGCAAACACAGGCGCAACGCGTAGTCGCTGGGCGCATTTGTGAGCGTGTGTGGGATTGTCCGATGCGGAACCGTGACCCAGAGATCGGCCCGGGAGCGATTGCAGAGGTCGATCATCCACTCGTAAGCGACTGGGTTCTGTTTGAGCGCTGTTTTTTGAGTGCGTTGGCTCCACCGTTCCCGCTCTGAGCCGTTCGTATTGTCCCAGTCCATAAACCGAAGAGACCGGTATATGCCGATTTCATCGAGGAATTGGGGATTCCAGGGATTGTCACCTGTAACCCTGGCGACATCCTGAAAACAGTCGCTGGCTTTGTGCCAACCCGGGTTCCAGAAATTGGCGCCCAAGTCCATGCCGCAAGCCAACCGAACGTCGAATAGCCAGCTGCAACAGACGACCAGAATGAGGGCGACGCAGCCAGGGAATTTCGCCCGTATCCTTTTGGCGGATGAACCTTGAATCGATGTCATACAGGATGTTGTTTCAGCTTTCATTCGTGGCTCGGTAAAACGAGTGAATATCGTGATCATCCTATGGTGTTTCCATCGGGTTTTACAGGCGGAAATAGTGCATCGGCTATTCGCGTCCGAATTGGCCGCCGAACAACCGTCGAACCCCGGTTGCACCCCCAGGTGAAGTGGGACACCGGCTTGAGTACGGGGCGGCGTGGGGTTCAGGCGGGGGCGTCGAGCACCTCACGCACCTTGCGGTTGAGCGAGTCGGCGGTGAAGGGTTTTTGAAGGAGGGAGGTGCCTTCCTTGAGCACCCCGTGGTGGGCGATGGCGTCGTCGGTGTAGCCGGACATGAAGAGCACGCGGAGGCCGGGCCGTTTGGCAGCCAGGGTGCGGTGGAGTTCGCGGCCGCTCATCCCGGGCATGACGACGTCGGTCAGGAGAAGGTGAAAGTCGGCTCCCCATTCATCGGCCAGGCGGCAGGCGGCCTGGCCGCCGGCGGCTTCCAGGACCGTGTAGCCTTGCCTTTCGAGGAGGCGTTTGGCCAGGCGACGGACGGTGTCCTCGTCCTCGACGAGCAGGATGGTTTCCCGGCTGGGCACGGTGGGGCGGGGGGCG
>ERZ795054.612-NODE-612-length-42460-cov-5.771183_pt1 | contig 42460 bp, 14 predicted proteins | sample MGYA00375138_ERZ795054 | MGnify/ENA primary metagenome ERZ795054 (study PRJEB30183, sample SAMN05720215) | anaerobic digester metagenome | isolation source: active sludge of municipal wastewater-treating anaerobic digesters | place: USA | collected 2014-12-23 ... | reverse complement strand
CCTGGGCAATTACCCCCACCCCCGGAGGCACAAACATTGCCCCTCAGGCCATAGCAAGCCACTCTTCGGGAGGAACCAGCTCCTACGGGCCGGCAAACTACAACGACAATGTGATCCCTGCCTATCCCAATACCCCATGGGGCTGGGTTAGCACCAACGGGTGGATTGAACTTACTTGGCCTGCACCGGTTACGTTCAATGGCGTGAAATTTTACAAATCGGACCGGCCGATGTACACCTGTACCTTTGAATACTGGGACGGTGTACAGTATATTCCCTTCTATTATTACAACAGTTCAGCCATTGATGATTCTGTTGCCTTTCCTGAAGTTACCTCCAGCAAACTCAGGTTTTACAATATTGCAGGAAGCAATAATCCAAACCACAGAGAGATCAAAGTGTTTGTGCCCGAAGTATCAGGTTGTCCAAGTATCAGAATTCCTGTAACTGCCAATGTAACCGCATTCCCGGCTATCGATGCCGGTATTGTCGCCATTGACCAGCCGGCAGGACAAGTACCTGCAGGACAATCCACTGAGGTCAAAGTGGTTCTGAAAAATTACGGAACCAGTAACCTGCTTAACACCACCATTTACTGGAAACTCAGCAACACCGTGCAGGGCTCGTATGCCTGGACCGGTAATCTGCCACACGGAAATCAGACTGTTGTGACCATTGATACCTTCCAGTTCGCACCGGGACTGAATTGTATCACTGCCTATACTAGTCTGCCCAATGGTGTGCCAGACAATTTTAACAGTAACGATACCTTCACTTCCTGTTTCACTGCGTGTATGTCAGGCACCTATACCATCGGCCCAGCCGCAACAGGTACCTACCATTTCAACAACTTCAATGCTGCAGTGAACGCATTGGCAGCTGCCGGAGTTTGCGGGCCTGTGATTTTTGATGTCTACCCGGGTACCTATACCGAACAGGTAGCTATTCCAGCTATCCCGGGTGCCGGATCCGGATCAGCCATCACCTTCAGGGGAACCACCCCCGACAGCTCGCTGGTCATCCTGCAATACACTGCCACTTCATCGGGATCAAACTACACCCTTCGTTTCAACGGAACGTCATGGATCACCTTCCAGCATATCACGATAAATGCAAACGGCACCTCTTACGGGAGAGTGGTGGAATTCTACGGAAACTCCTCCAACATCAATATCCTGAACTGCTCCCTGAAAACCAGCATCACATCAACAAGTTCAAACTTTACCTGTGTGTATTCACCAAGCAGTTACACATCCCATAATGTGAATATCAGCAACAGCAGGCTTGAAGGTGGGTATTACAGTATCTACTGGTACGGACCCTATATGACACCAAACAACACCTTCATAATCAGCAACAATATATTTACAGAATTCTACAGATCAGCGGCTTACATTTACTATACAAACAATGTTTTCATTGAATCCAATCATCTGACCAACCGGGCCTCTTCATCAAATCTATATGTTATTTACCTCAACGACTGTTACGGCACCGGCAGAATCCAGAAAAACAGGATCAACGCCCAATCCTCGGGTACATTCTATGGTCTGTATTTGTATGACGTTATTGCGTCCTCCTCGTCCCCATTCCTGATAGCCAATAACTTCATCACCTATCAGGGCAATCCGAACGGAACAGCCTGGGGTATTTATTCCTATTACAATGACTACCTTGACATTTTGTATAACTCCGTAAGAATGGGTGGAGGCAGCATTTGGGATGGTATTGCCTACTATCAGGACTATGGCGGAAGCAATATCAGGGTAATGAACAATATCTTTTCAAATTTCAATGGCGGGTATGCCATGTATGCCTATGGCACCAATGCCATCTCGCAGTGCAACTACAATGATTATTACACTACCGGAAGCACCTTGAATTACTGGAGCGGTGATTTTTCTACATTTTCCAACTACCAGAGTGCCGTTTCCTATCTGGGTTTCGACGGGGGCTCACAGAATCTGCTACCCCCCTTCACATCACCCACAAATCTTGCCCTGAACAGCACTATCCTTTCGGGGCTTGGCGGGCCTCAACCTACTGTAACTGATGACATTTTTGGAAATTCGAGAACGACCACCCCAACCATCGGTGCCCATGAAGTACCCCTGATTCCGAATGACGCCGGTGTAGTACAGTTCATTACTCCTACACCTCAAATAGTTGTAACTGAAGGAGATCTTGTTCCGGTTGAAGTGGTAATTAAAAACTTCGGGCTCGATCCCATCACCAGTGTACTGGTGAGTTACAGAGCCAATAATGGCACTCCGGTACAGGCAACCTATACAGGATATATCTCTCCCAATCAAACCGATACCTTTCAGCTTCCTGACCTTACAACCCCTGCGGGAAATATCCAGCTATGTGCATGGACCACACTGGGTGGCGATATCAATCTTTTCAACGACACTTCATGCATGGGTTACTACGCTTTTTCGAATATCGATGCCCATCTGATACAGATCCTGCCGCTTCAGGAAGGCTGTGGTCCGGGTCTGGATACGGTCAGGGTGGAGATCACCAACGATGCTACTGCCCTTCTTCCTGCAGGATACACCGTTTCTTACCGCAGAGGCACAGATCCTGCAGTAACCGAGACCGTCAATACTGCCATACCTGTTGGAGATACCATTATATACAGCTTCAGTACCCTCCTCAATCTGAACACCTCTGCAGATACCACTTACACCATCACAGCATGGGTGGATGCCCTTGATGACAACCTGCCCGTGAACGACACTGCAACCCGGCAGGTGGTTTCGCTGGCGACACCTCCACCTCCTGCTGCCGTTTCCCCGGTGACCATATCATACGGAAACAGTGCGATCCTCGATGCCAATACCCTGCTCTACAACGAGTGGTACAAGCATCCCACAAATCCGAAAGTTGCCTCCGGTAGTGTGTATCAGACTCCTGTTCTGTATGATACCACCACCTATTATGCACAGACGTTTTTCGGAAACCCGGCACAGGATTTCCAGGTTGGCACCGGTACCACCCAAAACAGCAGTACAGGCTATCCAAACCCTTACGGACATTATTACTGGGGTAACAAGGAACAATATCTGATCCTTGCCTCAGAGTTAACCACGGCTGGTATAATGCCAGGTGATATGACCGCACTGGCATTCAATGTGATCACTCCCGGAAGCATGTTACTGCAGAATTTCAGCCTGAAACTGGGCCATACCACACAAACCTCCATGTCGTCCCCATTCCTCACCGGCCTGACCGAGGTGTACACATCACCCTCATATCAGCAGCTTGCGGGATGGAATACCCATACTTTCCAGACACCCTTTAACTGGGATGGCACGAGTAACCTGGTAGTGGAGGTTTGTTTCAACAACTCCAGTTACACAAGCCATGGGATTATTTCGATGACCCAGCCCGGTTTTACATCTACCATCAATACCCATTCCGATGCCACAGCAGTGTGTGGTTATACCAGCGGCAATACATACAGCATCAGACCTGTCATCAGGTTTACAGCCTTCTCCCTGGGTTGCGGAAGCGGCCGTGTGCCTGTGGTGGTGAATGTGAATAATATACCCCCTCTCGGCAAACCCAATGTAATTCCCACAGATATGCAGGTTTCTCTCCAGGGATGCAACAGTACCGATTCACGCAATATTCGTATAAAGAATATAGGTACAGCACCCCTGCAGTACACTGCCTTCGGAGGGCCGCATATCAAAGACACCACTTCAACCCAATACTACAATTCTTCCACCTACCCCGACACTACCACCCATGTCTTTACCACCATACCTTCTTCTGTGGATTCACTGTACCTGGATATAACCATTAATGGAACCTACAGTTCATCAGCAGCTTATGCATCCCTGATCATCGAAGGCACATTCATCGGGGTGATTCCTGACGGGAACATCGGAAACGGACAGGATATTACGGTTACCTATGCCATTGGGGGCACCCAGCTCGAAAACTGGTTGTATGATGGTGAACTCAAGATCAGGATTGGCAACAGTTCATCCGTTAGTCCATGGACCGGTACCCGGATGCACCGGATCAGGGCATATACCAAAGCAGCCCCATGGCTTACCATGCCCACCATTACAGGTTTGATCCCGGTGGGTGACTCACTGGTGCTACAGGCACAGTTTTCCGGTGCAGGATTGAAAGAAGGCACTTATCATACATCCATACCTCTTGCCTTCAACCATCCGGGATACCCATGGGTGAAGATACCAGTGGTGATGACCCTGGATGGAGAACCTGTGTTCCAGAGCGCTGCATGCGTAAACTTCAATCCTGTATTCCAGTTTGGGACTACATCAGAATACCTCAGGATTTACAATACAGGGTGCGATGAACTCAATATTACCAACATCACTCCGAGTGATACCGCCTTTACGGTTTCCCTTAACAGTGCTTCCATCGATCCTTTCGATTCACTGGATATTCAGGTAGTATTCAATCCTAAACTTCTGAAAACCTACAACGACTCACTGATGTTTGTGACCAATGCCGGCAATCAGACGGTTTGTCTTACGGGTCAAAGCATCAGCCCTCCACTGATTGCATTCGGTACAGATACCGTTTCTGCCGTTGTACAGGGCTGTAACGATACTGTACCTGTTCTGCTTACCATTTTAAATCAGGGGAATGCTCCCCTCACCTGGCAGGCATTTCCCCCACAGAATTATATCCTCATTTCACCCGATACCGGAACCATACCTCCATTATCGCAGCAACAGATTACCGTATCATTTATTTCATCAAATCTGGTAGCAGGTACTTACATGGATCTGATAGGATTTACCTCCAATGATCCCACCAACCCAACGCCACTGATGCCTTACCGGATGGATCTGATCGGTTTACCCAATTTTGATATAAATACAGCTACCTGTCTTTCAATGGATTCACTGATGGTTGGAGCCTCATCATCGAAATCGTTTACAGTGAATAACCTCGGATGTGACACCCTTGAAATCACCTCATTGGTTACAGGAACAGCCCATTTCAGTGTGGCCCAGACCACCCTTCAGTTGTTCCCATTCTCCTCGGCCCCGGTTACTGTATATTTCCATCCCCTTGCTACCGGTATTTTCGAAGACACCATAACCATGACCAGTAACGATGGCATCAGGAGACTTTGCATCACAGGCAAAGGGTTGCCAGCACCAGATATTGCATTGAGCCAGAATTCATTAATCGTTAATATTACCAATTGCAATGATTCAGTGATCGTTCCTGTGCAGATCCAGAACCAGGGGCAGGCAAACCTCAACTGGGCCATAGGCTATATTACAGGAAGCTATGCCGGAATAGGGAGTACGAACGGAATGAAAGTAGGTGTTTACAACTCCTCTTCAATTACCAATCTCTTGAATACCACAACCGATATCGATGCGTTTAATATCGGCACCATGGATTATGCTACCATTTCGCAATATGATGTGGTGATGAACATCAGGGGATCCAATATCAATCAGGCTGACGTTCTGACCTATATTCAGAACGGCGGAACCTGGATTGGGGAATGGTCCAGCAACTATTATCCGTTTCAGTGGGGTGCCATTTCCGGAAGTGTCCCAAATAATGGCACAAGCGGTACCTATGGTGCTACCGTAATGATACCCAACCACTACCTGGCACAGAATATCAACTGGGCTGCCATGCCCTACGGTTCCAACCCTGTTGATTACATGCGCGATCTCAGGAACTTGAATGATCCCCAGGCCCAGGTTATTGTAAGAGCAAACCACTACTCCTATCCCAATAACCCTGCACTGGTTGAGAAGCAGTACGGGAACGGAAAAATCATCATTTTTAATTGGGATTACAATGATGCTCCTACTTACAACAGTGTGGTTTCCAATATGATCATCCAGGTGGTGAGGTATGGGGGCATGAAAGCCCAATGGCTGACGGCAGACCCCACCTCCGGAACTGCTGTTCCACAGGGATCCAATACCATCAATGTGAAATTCAATGCTTTGGGATTGAACAGCGGTACGTATAACGGAAAAATATTCATCACTTCTAACGATCCCGTGACGCCAACCGACAGTATGGTATGTACCCTGAACGTTATCGGGTCGGCAGGACTTCAGTTTGCCCAGCAGGGATGCGTGGAATTCGACACTATTATCCAGGGATTTACGGCAAACGATACCCTGAAGATTTACAATACCGGATGCGATACCCTTTTGATTTCCTCCATCACTCATAACCTTTCGGTGTACACCCTTTCTGCATCTTCGATGTCGATACTACCCTATGATTCAGCCTTGCTTGCCGTTACCTTTGCACCCAATGCTGCTCAGGTTTTTGCCGACACCCTGGTGTTTACCACCAATGCAGGTATTCATACCTATTGCGTTACCGGAGTTGGCATCGATGCGCCGGTGATCAGCATCAGTCCACCCTCCTTCAGCCATACCTTTACCACCTGCAATGATTCGGTTATCCTACCTCTGAAAATATTCAATACCGGCATCGGAGACCTGAAATACTCCATGACCAACCTGTTCGGAACCTCCTTCAATCAAACTTCCAGTGCTAATTACTCCACATCCGGAGCGACAACCCAGCACAATTTCAGCAATGTGCCTGTAGTGAGTGATACTATGACAGTGATCGTTACGGTCAATGGTGATTTTGACTACGGTTCAGAATATGCCTCCCTGATGATCGAAGGAACCAATATCGGTATTATCCCGGATGTGAACCCCTCCAATGGCACCAATATCACTGCCCAGTACACATTCACCGGAGCTCAGTTGTTGTCATGGATCGGTGATGGAAATCTGGCCATTTCTGTGATCAACTCAGGAGATGTTGATCACTGGTCGGGTCTTGTCAGCCTCCATCAGGTACAGGTAATCATCAATGGAATTCCCTGGATTACAGTAGATAAAACTGCTGACACCGTGGTTACCGGTGACTCATCGGTGGTATATGTGACCATGAAAACCGCAGGCCTCAACAATGGGACCTATCAAAGTACCATCAACATCTTATCCAATGACCCTGCGAATCAGGTGATTGCCATTCCATGTACCATGGTCATCAATGGACCGGCTGGTTTCGCACTCTCTGAACCCTGCCTCTATTTTGGCCCCGTGATGCAATATGCAAACAAAAAAGATACGCTGTACATAACGAACAACGGCTGCAGCAATCTGGTGATCAGTTCCATCTATACCGGATTATCCCAGTTCAGCCTGAGTGCATCTTACGCTTCACTGCAACCCGGACAGCAGTTTGCCCTTGTTGTGACCTTTGCTCCTACAGCAGTTGGATCGCTTACAGATAACATCTACATGGTAACCGGGTCGGGCACCCAGATGGTCTGCCTTACCGGCCAGGGTGTAGATGCTTCCATCCTTGGGGTCTCTCCGTCGCAGTTCAACAAAACCATAAACGCCTGCAACGATACCATTACTGACATCCTGCAGGTACAGAATCTCGGAACAGGGAACCTGACGTATCAGGTGTATGGCGGGCGTGGATTATCGGGTGACAGTACTGTGCTTGTGATCCGCGACAGCGATCCCTGGGGAGTGAATGTAGGACAATACCTCAGCACCAATTTTGGGGTAACGCCCCAGGTGATCACCAGCAGCCAGATTGCTGCCACCAATTTCGGTGATTACGACCTTGTGATTACCGTCGGCAACCAATCGGCGTCATACTACAACACCCTCACTGCCCAGGCTGCCAAATTCAGCACCTTTGCCAACAGTGGAGGGATTGTGCTGTACATGCTTGCCAATTACCAGGTGAACAACATTACACTTGCCGGCAATGCAAATATGGTATACGGAAACAGCGAAAGCCAGAATATGATTGTTCACGCAGGGCATCCTATTGTCCAGGGACTTACCAATCCTTTGAACGGAAGTAATGCCAACAGCTGCTACCTGACCAACCTGCCTCCTACTGCAAAGGTGATCACCTGCACCAACATTTCGGCTTTGCCCACCACTGCTGAATATGAGATGGGCAGCGGATTGGTAATCGCCACAGGAATGTTGTACGAATACCATTCAACTCTCACAGGGTTCAACATAAACACCATGATGCACAATGCATTGGCTTATGCTTTGTCGAACATCGGGAAGAGCCCTTCATGGCTCAGTTTTGCCTATGTGGCCGATACCCTTTTCGGGATCAGCAACACCAATGTGACTGTAAAATTCAATTCCACTGATATCCCCAACGGTGTGTACAATTCGAACATCATCGTCTACAGCAACGACCCGGTGAATCCGCAGATGCTGGTACCATGCACATTAACGGTAAACGGCCCTGCACAGATTGCCACCTCAGTTACCTGTCTCACTTTCGATACTGTGGTACAGAATGGCACTGACCAGCAGAGCCTGATGATATACAATACCGGTTGTGCCAATCTTAGTGTGACTTCAGTCGGAAGTCCCGGAGCCCAGTTTACCGCCTCTCCTGCAGGTCCTTTCCAGGTTGCTGCCGGAGACTCCCAACTGGTAACGGTTACTTTCCATCCAACGACACTTGGTCAGTTCAACAACACTCTGAATATCATTTCAGGACTGGGTACAACCTCAATATGTCTGAATGGTGTCAGCATCAATCCGCCGTACCTCCAGGTCACCCCTGCTTCCTTTAATGTTACCCTGAACAATTGTGCAGATACCCTGGTGCAGCAACTGAAGATCAAAAACATCGGCTCAGGTAATGCCATTTACCGTATGCTCGGTTTATTCGGTACCGACATCGACCAGATGAGCAATATTCCATTCAACAGCAACGGTGCTTCCACACTTCATAATTTCCCGGGCATTCCTGCCAATATCGATTCACTGGTCCTCGAAATTACCCTGAGCGGTGATTTCGACATGGTGAATGAATATGCAGAACTGATTGTTGAAGGGGTGAATATGGGTCAGATCGATGATGGGAATGTATCGTCCGGCACACCATTTACCGATATTATCGGTTTTGGCGGGAGTCAACTGGCTACCTGGCTGGCAGACGGGATGCTGAGTATCACTATTCAGAATGCCGCCACCGTAGATCATTGGAGTGGCCTTAACAGTTACCACAATGTAAGGCTGCGTGTTGCCGGCAATCACTGGATCAACCTGTCGTCCCTGACAGATACGGTTCATTCCGGCGACTCAACCCTGATCAATGTGATGTTCCATTCGACCCACATGTCTGTGGGAACGCATACCTACAATCTGGTGGTAGGCTCAAATGATCCCACCAATCCGAATATTGCCGTTCCCTGTACCCTAACGGTAAACGGAACCGCAGCATGGTGGGTGCAATCTGCGCTGGACTTCAACAGCATTCTGGTTGGAACCAGCAATGTGAGAAATCTCATTATCGAGAATACCGGATGTGACACACTGAAAATCACGAATGTACAATCATCAGAGCCACTTATTGTTCCCCAGTTTACCAGTTTCAACATCATGCCACACAGCATTGTCACCCTTGCAGTTACCTTCAATGCTGCATCGGCTGGCACTTACCAGGGAACACTCCAGCTCACCTCAAACATCGGAACAACTACGGTATCAACCATTGCCACAGCACTTCCTGCCTCTTCAATCCAGCTCAGTCAGACCTCTTTTACCTCCAATCTGGCATGTGAGCTCACGGAAACAAAGAACCTGACCATCAAAAATGTTGGACAAGCACCCCTGGTGTACAATTTCACCTATAACCCGGCCATCTGGCTTACGGTGACACCCAATGCAGGCACAGTACCGGTGGGTGATTCGGTGCAGGTACAGCTCAATTTCGATAAAACCGGCATCATGCTTGGCACCCATCTGACAACCTACACCATTCAGAGCAATGATCCGCTTAATCCTGCTCTGCAGATCACCTGTACCCTGCAGAATCCAAACCTGATCATTCCGGTTAATCTTGGACCCGACCAGCAATTGTGTGGTGGCCAGAATGTTGTTTTACATGCCGGAGGGATTTACACCTCATACCTCTGGGATAACAATTCAACAGATTCTGTCAGGACTGTGAGTGCATCAGGCACCTATCACATTACCGTTATTGATGCCAACAGCTGTACTTCTTCTGATACCGTCCAGATCTACTTCTACACGGTACCTGTTGCTGATGCAGGTATTGATACCGCTGTGTGTACCGGATCTGACTTTGTTCGTGCTGCCGCAGCTACAGGAACCATACAGGTCGCAGGAGAAAAACAGATTGGGACCTATAACGGAGCCTCGGGAAGCAACTCGGTAACACCTTTTGCCACTGGTTATCTGGCAGCCAGAACCCAGCTGCTGTTCAGAAACTATGAGCTTCAGGGTTCAGGATTTCCAAGAGGTCTGATCCAGACCTTGTCATTCAATATTTTATCACTCGGGGATCCTTCCATGACGGATTTCACCATCTCGATGGGTACAACCCTGGCAACCACCCTTGGACAAGGATTCCAGACAGGCCTTACCCAGGTTTACCATGTACCTCTTCAGAATCTGACCATGGGATGGAATACCTTAACCCTGGATGTACCCTTCTTTTACGATGGAATGGATCACCTTGTGGTTGAGATCTGCTTCACCAATTATACCTACAACTACAACTATACCGTTCAGTATTCCAATATTCCTTTCGTGGCAAACCGCAAGGCCAGTACCTACGCTGCAGGTGTGAACGGTTGCAGCCTTACCAGCAATCCGACATACAGTTACCAACGACCCAATATCAAAGTTGGCGGACTCATAGATCAGGGGATGTACAAATGGACAGGTCCGGGGAGTTTCCTGTTACAAAAACCCGAGCTGCGTTTAAGTCAGGTGAATCAGTCCAGCGCTGGCTTCTATACGCTGCACGTCGACAACGGTATCGGCTGTGTATCAACTGATGCCTTTAATCTTGCACTGGCACCGGTGCCACAGGTGAATGCCGGGCCTGATACTTTTGTTTACGAGGGATTGTCGACCATGCTGAATGGTAATGCGACGGGTGGCACAACCCCTTACTCAATCCAGTGGATCCCCGGCAACAGCCTGTCTGATCCAACCTTATTCAATCCTGTTGCCAGTCCGGTACAAACCACCCCTTACGTACTGTATGTGACCGGAGCAAATGGATGTACAGGATTTGATACTGTGAAGGTTACAGTAGTTCCACGGTATAATGTGCTCGGAACCCTTTCGTACAACAATGCTGCCTATACGCCTCTGGGAAATACATGGGTTTATCTGAAAAACCAGAGCGGAATTGTTCTCGATTCCTGTGTTACTGACAATGCAGGGGCATTCCTGTTCAATCTTTATCCTCCCGGACAGTACAGCCTTGCTGCCTCGGCAACCAAACCCTGGGGTGGTGTTAATTCAACCGATGCGCTGGTAGTACAGCGACATGTTATCAATCTGAATCCGATCACCGGCCTGAGGCTTCAGGGAGCTGATGTGAACAATTCTGCAACCGTTTCGAGTACAGACGCCCTGATGATCCTGCGAAGAACCCTGGCCCTTGACAATGCCTTTGCCAAAGGGGACTGGGTTTCTGAGACACCTGCCTTTGCCATCACTTCCGGCAATGTTGTAAAGAACCTTCAGGCACTTGCCGTTGGTGACGTAAACGGATCGTATGTGCCACCAACAATGCGCCAGGTCCCGGTTGTTGAGATAAAGCAGGACGGCTATACTGCGCTCAGGAACGGAGTGGCTGAAATCCCGGTAAGAGTTAGCACTGACCTTCAGATAGGGGCTTTAACCCTGTTTACTGACCTTCCGGAAGGAGTAACTTCGGTAGCTGTTACATCAGATCTGCCCGGATTGATGTACCATCAAACAGGTAATCAGCTTAAAATAGGCTGGAGTGATGAAAAGGGATATATACTCAGAAGCGGAGATCAACTTTTGTCCATTGTAGTTGAGATACCCGGAAACGTACCACTAACCCCTTTCCTGCTGAAAGCATCAGTGGAAAGTGAATTTGCTGATCTGCGTGCTGATGTACTTGATCCAGTGATCCTTACTGCACCGGCACTCCGGGAAGGAAATCCGGCATCTCAGGATTTGTCCGCTGTGAACCAGCCTAACCCGTTCAGGGAAAAAACCATCATCAGATATATCCTGCCTGAATCGGGAAGAGTGAAGGTTGAGTTATTTGATGCTGTGGGCAGAAATCTGGGTACATTGAAGGAGATCTCGGAGGAATCAGGTGAACATACTCTCGAAGTAGATGCAATTGGATTGCCTGCCGGAATATACCAGTACCGGATTACTCTCGAAACCCGGTCGGGCAGTTACCGGGCTCAGAACACCATGATAATCATACGGTAACAAGAACTGAATATGCAAAACGCTAACAGAAAAAAGTCAACTACAATGAATACTTCCAAGGTAAGATTTCTGCAAAAAGCAATTCTGCTTGCCGCTGTGTTATGGTGTTCAGCCACAGGCTTTGCACAAACGATCACCCTGAAGATTGATACTGTTAAAGCATACAGGAACGACAGCGTAGTGGTACCTGTTTCAGTTACAAACTTCTCAGGTATCGGAGCTATAACCATGTACATTCAGTTTGACACTACCAGGCTGGCGTGGGGTCGCGCACTCTCGTGGCATGCGGGATTTGGCGGTAATATCCCGCTCGTTCACCATCAAAACGGAGTCGTGGGCATCAGCTGGATCGATGTGGCAGGTATCACCATTCCGGATGGTCCCCTCTTCGAGCTGAAATTCATGCATAAAAAACTGAATTCAGTATTAACCATGGGTACGGCTTCTGAGTTTGCCAACCCAAATGGAATAATACTGCAGCACAGTGCTACTAACGGACTTGCGTGGGAAGGGCTTACCCTCAATCCCGACAGCCTTAACCCGGGGGTGTGCATCGGAGGGAACGTGGTACTCAATCCAAAGCCCAGCGGAGGATTTGGACCGCTTACCTATTCATGGGTGGAACCCATTACCTCTTATACATCCAACCTTTCTACCATCACTGTATCCCCTTCGGTAACAACCAGCTATTATGTGTCCGTAACCGATGGGGTAGATATTGTACCTCTGGCATTCAGTGTTCAGACTTTCCCCAACATTCCACCGGCAGCTCCCACCAGCCAGCTCCCCCAGGACAGCACCACCGACGTTGAATACCCTTGTACTTTCTCATGGTCGCCAAGTTTGCATGCTACCCATTACGACTTCTATATCTGGCCGTCGGGACAGTCGCAACCTACCAACCCAACCAAGCCCAACATTACACAGATTCAGTTTTCCGAGAGTTTTAGCCATCAGCCGGGCACCTGGCTGAAATGGCAGGTGGTGGCAAAAAACCAGTGTTATAATACACCGGGCCAGGTACTCAATTTCAGGCTAAGGGCGCTGCCAAATCTGCACATAACACAGGCAACTACTTCACAACCTGCTTCAGGTCAACCTATTACAGTAACCTGGACCGTTAAGAACGACGGAGAAGGTCCCATCAACGGACAATGGATTGACAAGATCTGGATATCCCCTGATTTCGACCTGCGTGTAGGTGAATCGGAAGATGATATATTACTGGGGCAATACCAGAATGTGAGCTCCCTGGCTCCCGGAGCTACCTATGTAAACACGCAGACGGTGCAGCTTCCTCAGAATCTGATGGGGCCCTATTTCATCTGGGTACTCACGGATATGGACGATGCCTATTTCTTCAACAACCCTGTGCCATCCATCCCCTACAATCCCCCACCCTACTTGAATGCATCCGGGATGCATGGAGGGGATTATAAACTGGAGACCAACAATCATGACAACTTTTTCTATGTACAGCTGAATTTTCCTGTACCCCCGCTGGCTGATCTCTATACGACATCCATTATTACTCCTGGTGCCGCCTTCTCGGGGCAAAATGTGCAGATCTCCTATACAACCGTTAATAACGGATCCAATACCACACCACAATCCACCCCGTGGTGGGATAAAATCTGGCTTTCCCCTGACACGGTTTTTAATCTGGCAACTGCTGTGGAACTTGCATCTGTAAACAAAACCATCCAGCTGGCCAAAGACAGTTCATACACTGATACGGTTCTGGTAAAGATACCAGATAATATCTTTGGAACCTATTACATCTTTGTGCAGAATGATGTAACCAATACGATTTTCGAAAATATCGGAGAAAGCAACAATCACAGGCTTAGCAACCCGATTAACGTGATACTCACACCTCCGGCAGACCTTACCGTATTGTTCTTTAACGTACCCGATACCGTATCATCGAGGGAACAGGTAAGCCTAACATGGACTGTAATCAATCAGGGTGGTGCGTCTACCAGTCAATCCGGACATCGTGACAGGCTGTATCTGAGCACCAATGGCAACCTGACCCTGTCCAATATCGATGGCAGCGCCGTTAACCTGGGCACCAAGGTGAACAATGGATCTATTCCTGTAGGGGGAAGCTACACTACCTCCCTTACGGTTACCATTCCTGAAAATTTTGCAGGATTGCCCGCTTACTTCTATGTGTTCACCGATCAGGAATTAAAAGTTTTTGAACACACCATGGAATCGAATAACCTGAAACGATCAGACACCTCCTCCGTGGTGGCCATGCCTGATTTCACCGTGTCGAACATCATTATTCCCCAGGCCGACAGTTCAGGATTTAACGTTCCTGTTGCCTTCAATATAAACAATATTGGCAATGGCACACATATTCCGGGTAAAACCATCTCCGTGAAAATTTACCTTTCAGCCTACTCTACCTGGCTACCCGATTCTTCCTATCTGGCGAAGGATCTGTCATTCTCAGCCTCAACACCACTGCTGCCAGGTGCTTTTGTATCAAACAATACCACCCTTACGATACCAAAAGGAATGCCCGGACCTTTGTATGTCTGGATGTGGATCAACTCCAATGCCCAACTGCCGGAAGTGACTGTAGCAAACAATATTAACCGCAGCAGTGCCTCCATGCAGATTGTAAGGCCCGACCTTGTGGTTTCTGCGCTCAATATCCCCCCGACTATTGTTACCGGCGACAGTGTTACCATTTCCTATACCCTGCAAAACAACGGTACCGGTCATATCAACCACAGAGGCTGGAAGGATCGGATCGTAATGTCCAAATACAACGTTTATTATCCTGATTCTACCATTACCGTTGGGGAGGTGATTTGGAACGGGACCACTCTCTTATCAGGAAGTTCAATGGTGCTGAACAGGAAATTTTTAATACCCCACCCCTACAGCGGATCCTGGTATTTTTATGTGATTACAGATTTGACTGACAGCATTTATGAAAAAACAGGCGAACTGAACAATGTATCCCTTCCTCCTGCAACCTCCACCCTTACCCTGGGCCCGTGGGCAGATCTGGAAGTGATGACCATCAGCATTCAGGATACAGCAACACAGGGAGACAATGTACCTGTCACATTTTCCATTAAAAACACCGGAACATGCACCACGGGAAATATTCCCTGGAAAGACAGAGTGTATATCTCCTCATCACCGGTATGGAACAGCAGCAATCTAACCGTACTCAATACCCAGGCTTATACCCTTCCCTTGCTGACTGATGAGGATTATCAGATTCAGGTCTCCTTCAATGTTCCCCTTTCGCTTGCAGAAGGGTTCTATTATATCTATGTATTCACCGATTTTGAAAACAAAATCTATGAATACACGGACGAAGGCAATAACATTCTGAGGAGCTATCCCATTTACATCAAGCCCTATCCACCGATTGATCTTGTTACCAATGCCGTCTCAGCGCCTGCTGCAGCCAACAGTGGTACAACCGTTACCGTAGGATGGTCGGTTCAGAATATCGGGCAGGGTACCACCCTTGCACCTTTCTGGTTTGATGGATTATATCTTTCACAGGATCAGGTATTCAGCCCTGCAACCGATACCTACCTGGGGGAAAAGAAGAGAACGGCTGTTCTGTCCACCGGCCAGAGTTACAGCACTACCTCAACCGTAACCATTCCCAATGGCTTTTCAGGGAACTGGTACCTGCTGGTGGTTGCCGACCGGATGGATGTGCATTATGACATCAACCGAACCAACAACACCGGCCCGGCCCAGGCTATTGCCATCACCCTTACCCCATCTCCCGATCTTGTGATCACCGGTTTTGCCACACCCACTACCGGTATTGCCGGCCAACCGGTAAATGTACAATGGGAAGTAAAGAACAGTGGTTTCGGACCTACGCTGAGTGGCGGATGGACTGATTTTATTTATCTCTCAACCGACCAGGTAATCGATCCGCAGGATGTTATATTGGGATCTGTACCACGAACCGGTAATCTTGCTTTGAATCAGACCTATACGGTTAATCAGGCATTTACTATTCCGATGATTGATGCCGGCAATTACATCGTGCTTATCCGTACCGATAATAATAACGTTGAATATGAGCACAATGCCGAGCATAACAACATTGTATCATCCATGATGTTTGTGAACCTCATGCCACCCTGTGAGCTGGAAGTGGTCTCATCATCATTCCCCGATACCTCAATGGCAGGAGAAACCATCACGGTGTCCTGGGTTGTGGGCAATGCAGGAACAAATGATGCAAATGGGGTGATGCGGGATAATATCCATATCTCACCTGATACCCTTTTTGATGTAACTGATCCTTTATTGGGCTATGTTTTCGGGAACATCCACATACCTGCCCTCGGACAGATTACACGATCAAAAAGTGTTACCATTCCCGGGATGGTACCGGGAGATTACCATATAATTATCAGAACCGATGTACAGAACAATATCAACGAGATAAATGAGCTGAACAACACCTACAAATCGGTTTCTAAGCTTTTTGTGGATTTGCCCGTACTTGAAATCGGCACCACCAAACAGGATACATTGTATAACATGCTCGACAAACACTTCAGAATACCCGTACCAGACACCCTGATCGGCGAGAGTATGATGGCAACACTCGAGGGTGACAGTGCCTATGGAGTTAATGAGCTTTACCTGTCAAAAAACAGAATCAGCACAAGGCTGGCCTATGATTACTCCCATTCCGTACCCTACCAGCCTGATCAGGAGATCCTGGTTCCTTCACTGGATTCTGGTAGTTATTACATGCTGGCTTACGGGATGGTACAGGGGATACCCGTTAATTATCAGGAGATTACGCTCAAAGCGGAGATTCTGGAATTCGACATCCGGTCGATCAACGATGACCGGGGTGGTAATACAGGACCAGTGACCATTCTGATCAACGGATCAAAATTCGACACGGGTATGGTGGTATTCCTGGACAGTCTCGGCATTACGATTCCTGCCATACAGACCAGCGTAATTGATATTTCGAAATGTCTTACCACCTTCAATCTGAACGGTGCATCCCTTGGAAAATATGATGTGGTAGCCGTTAACCAGCAGGGTGATACAGCCCGCCTGCCCCTCGCCTTCAGGGTGATACAGGGTGCCGACGGAATGCTGGGGATCAATGTACTTACACCTGCCAACAGCCGGCCAGGGCGTATCTCTGCCTTTACCATTGAATTTGGCAACACAGGTAATGTTGACCTTGTAGCTCCGGTAATCAAGCTCGAAAGCCTGGCCGGAGCCCCTATCGCATACGATCCGGCCGGATTGGCGGCAAACAACACCGTAATGCTGATACCCCTTTCGTTACCGGGAGAGCCACCCAACATTCTCAGGCCCGGAGTTAGTGGAAGCATCATGATTTATACAAAATCCACTGCAGGTCTGGGCTTCCTGATCACCAAACAGTAGTTCTATTCCGGAAAAACTTAAAATCTGAAATACAATACAATATGAATACACGACCTGTTATCTCCGGAACCATAACCATCATCATGATGATGCTGGTGTTCGCTCTATCCTCAATGACCGTTTCCGGTCAGGGGCAAGCCAATGCCGGCCCCGATACCACAGTTTGCAAAGACGTCCCCGTAACATTGGGCGGTGCAATGGATCCGAGCTGGTGTTTTCACTGGACCCCTCACGAAGGGCTCAGTGATCCTTACGTGGCTAATCCGCAGGCGACCCCTGCAGCCACCACTACCTATACCCTTACGGTTACAGGGCAAAATTTCAGCTTTACCTCCACCGACCAGGTGACAGTATCTGTGATTGTCATTTCCGACATCACTTTCAATCCCAATCCTTTACTGAACAGCATGGCCCAAACCTCACAGGCTTCCGCAACCATCAATGCAGGCGGGCCTCTGATCTGGTCCATCGAAGGTGATGCCATTGGATGCACCATTAATTCAAGCACAGGATTGATCAATGCTGGAATAACTACGGGGCAGATCACGGTTAGAGCCAAGTCAACTGCTTATCCCGATTGCTACCAGGAAGCCGATCTCTGCATCGGCTCAGGGGATGATTGCTGCCCTGTCTATGAAAATTTCACAAAGACCTTCGGACCCATCACCGTGACCATTCCGGGTAAAATTGAACCTACGATGCCCCTCGACGGAGGTTATTGCCGATACTCCTGTACCACAGCGGTGAATATTTCGATGGAGGGAGTTTTCCAGAAAAATTATTCACTACCGGGTGTTACCGTAAGCTGGAAAGAAAAACCAGGTGACCCGACGGATTTCAAGGATGTAACTTTAACCTGGCAGGGGACATTCACAGCCGGCACATTTGGCCTTATCGATGCCAACATTACAGAAGTCAGCCTTGGGGTTAACAGTTCAGGAGACCTTACCGGTTCTATCACATTCGGTGTATTTATGAACCAGGACAAGCCCATTGGGCAGATTGCTGTACTTCGATCCGGACTCAACGGTACCTTTACCTATACTTACACCTCCGGAGGTGGAGGAGGTTCCCTTCTTAATGGAGCAGGGTTTGGGGGAGATTGGAACTTCAACGGGATCAAAGGTTTTCATGTGGATCTCATGAAAGGCACTACCGTAATTGCCACCGTTACTGTGGGAACCTTCGATGCCAATGGGAATATCATAGATGCTGAACTTGTAGCAGCAGGGACACCCTCATGGACCACCCACAACTTCACCCTGACCCTTGAAGAGCTGTCACTGAAGTTTGATTATTCGATTCCCAACAACCAGGTTGACTTCAAAGCCGGTACCGGAAAAATTTCCCTAAAGAACATTACCAACGTAGAGGGTGACATAGAACTTGGACTGGTCTTTACATCCACCAATGTTACCGCATCGGTAACCCTGTCCAACGCCAAAGCCTTCAGTTGTACCGTTGGTGGCACCCTGACGTGCGATTTCAATTACCAGTTTGAATTACAATCCATTGCAGGTAGCGATATATCAGCAAAGCACGACGACTTCGACCAGTCGTTTACGAATGTTGAGTTTGAAATCAAAGACGGAGCCCTTGAAAAATTTGGTATCGGGCAGCTGGAGGTGAAATACAAGAACAAGATCACTTTCAGCATGACAGATGCCTTGTACGAGAAAGCAAGCGGTGAACTCTCTTTTAATGCCAAAGTCACCTTGCCGGGGATAGAGCTGGATGTTACCGATTTCAAAATCAACAACACCGGATTTGTAACGGTTGGGAACATTGGTGCCGACATCAATGAATCACCCGTATCGCTTCAGATCAACATCGGCTGGTCGACCGACCAGTTTCAGGGCAACTTTGCCGGCAGTTTCACAGGAGGCGTATCCATTAACGGAAGCATCATCATCGGGGCCACGGCGACCTTTAATTACGGTCATTTTTCCCTGGGTGTTTCCACACCGGGCATCCCACTGGGGCAGTCGGGTCTGAAGATCAAATCGCTTGCCGGTGAATTCGGCTACAACTGGAAAGCTCCGGACACCATTGGGGTAAGCGGGATTCCTGAGCAGGGAACCAAAACCATTGGATTTGGGCTCGGTATTTCTGATCTGGCCAATGTAGTGCTGGTAGAGGGATATATCCGATTGACCCTGGGTGCTGCTACCCAGATATACCTGCGGGGAAATGTTAAAATTACCGCAAATCCGCCGCATTATTTCAATGGTCAGCTTGAACTCTGGTACACTTTGGGTTCCACATCTGTGAATGGTGCCATCTCTTCGGAAATAAATTTCCCGGCTGCCAGCGGGGATGTAATAAAGTTCAACACAGGAAATGTCGTGTTTTCAGTCGGGAACGGGAAATGGACCTGTCAGGGAACGGCCATGGCAGGCAAGATTTTCACCCAGATTGATGTAACGGCGTCTGTAAATGCATGGGCATGGCTGGCTTCACCCGGTTCCATCACCGGAACCCTGACCGGAAATATGAACTGGGATTACAACCTGAGTTTCGCATACCCCACTGGTTTCGATCCATCATCCTGTGCTAACGCTGATGCCACCGACAACTGGCTGGGGTTTGGCGTAACGGGTTCCATGCAGATCAATCTGGCAGGGGCCCTGAATGCAAATATCAATGAAACCGGCATCACCGGAAACATTGGAGTTCAGGGTTCGGCCAATGCATCACTCAGCATTAAATGGCCTTGCCTGGTTTGCGGTTACAATTGTGTAGATACCTACAATGCCGCAATCGAAGGTGCTCTTACCGTTCAGAAAACCAGCAGCGGAGCCAGAATTTTCGGCAACGTGAAGTTCAGTTATCAGAATGAGCAGGAATACGGTGACATAGATTTCAACATCTAACAAACATCCATTGAACCGAACCAGGCACATATTCCGGATTTGCACTTTCTTCCTCTTCCTGCTGGCGATACTGCCTGGCAGGTTGCAGGGGCAGAAACCCAACGAGCTATATGCAGCACGGCAGAACAGTACCGTTCAGCTATACTGGGATTGCAGATCCTGGGCCCCTGATCAGAAAGGTTACAGGATCATGCGCAGCCCGGCCGGAAAAAACCAATGGGAGTTCCTGCATCAGGGACCAATTATCCCCTCGGTTGATACATTAAAAGACTTCTCTCTGCAGGGCTTGTCGGAAGAGACCGTTGCAAATGAACTCCTTCCCGCTTTCCGGAAATTTCTTAAAAATGGCATGCTTTCTCCACTGACCGCCGAAGATCTGAGGTTGATGCTGAAGCAAAACAACGGACTGGGTGCAGGTGACCGTATCAGGATGAAAAATGACTTTAACCTGGCTTTGGTAATGGGTTTTGCATGCATTGATCCTCTTGCTGAACCTGATCAATCCTATGATTATGCGCTGTATGAGGTACGGCTTGATGGCTCCCTCTCCACCCACCCATTGGATACCTTCAGGCTTGGGGACCTACCTCCCATTGCATTTGAAGTGGGTTTCAGAACCACCAGGGAATCGGTGATTATGGAGTGGAAAATACCGGCATCTGAAGTCAAAGCCAACGCCAATATCGGGTTTAAAGCTGACAGGACCGGTGCTGATGGACAGGAGAAGATACCCATTGCTACCCAACCTGTGGGTGCTGCCGGCACCGATTCAGGCATGACCATTTTCAGATTGGTGGATGTAACTGCCAATCCTGAAAACGATTATCTGTACTATCTGATTCCCGTGAATGTATTCGGACAAGAGGGAAAACCGGTAACCGCAGCTTTTCTTGCTGACCGGTACCGACAGATCAGCATGCCGGTTATCAGTATGATTGAACTGGTTGATGAAACCGATCTGAAAGTAAGTTGGGAAATCAATCCTGAAGACCAGAATCTCATTCAGGGATTCAGGGTTGAGTATTCGAAAGAGATGTCTGGTGAACATGCCAGGATTGTTTCGGACACACTGGATGCACTTACAAGGGTATTTGTCGATCAAACTCCGAAAAAATATGGTGATGTATACTACTACCGGATCACTGCCATGGGGAAATTCGGGCAGGAAACCACATCTGGTCCTGAAGCAACCTATTATATGGGGCTGGTAAGTCCACCGGATGTAACAGGATTGCGCTCCATGCCGGTAAAAAAGGATAGCAAGCTTTACGTGAATCTGGTTTGGACACCCAAAGAATCAGGAGATACTGTAACCAGGGGGTATGTGTTATACAGTGACGAGCTGATTCCCGACAGTTTTTTACAAATCACCTCACTGCCTTTGATTACAGAAAACCAGTCCCTCTATCCGATTAACACCCAGGGAGGAAGACGCTACCGCTTCAGGGTTGCAGGCATATCAGAACAGGGAAAAACCGGCAAACCGGCAGAAACCGCCATAGATGCCGGAACATTGCACCTGCCAAAGATCACACGTATCTCCAGTGAACTGCTTCTGGAAAACAGCCTGCTGATCCGATGGCAGTATCAGCCGTATCCGGATCTGAAAGGGTTCAAACTGCTGATCAATGGCAAGACAGAAGCTACTCCCGAAACTCTTCTGCCAGACATGAGAAGTTACCTTATCACGTCCATACCGGAGTCGGACAAAGGCGAGCTCAGGATTTCGCTGGTAGCAGTTGGATCAGAGACCGAATCGGAATCAGGATTCAATCATACGATTTATATAAAAGAAGGAAATAAGGTTTCAGGAGATGCACCACAAGGTATCACCTATGAAACCATTTCGGAGAAACATCCCGAGATGATCCAGCTTTGCTGGAATCCCCCTGTTGATACAGGTGACGGAATAGCAGGATATGCCCTGTTCAGCGATTATGCAGGCAACGGAAAGTTGTACAGGATTAATACTATTCCCGTGATTTATGAAACAAGTTACGTGTACACCAACGAACTTAAAAACAGAAGCTCAATTACCATTGGTGTAGCTGCTGTGTATAAAAACGGACGTACCGGAAATATCACATCGGTAACGGTACCATTTAAAAACCAGGAATTTAATATCAACCAGCAAAGATAAACCGGATGAAAAATCGCATCACAACTTCAGGGCTCATGATCCTGACCACAGCCATAATCCTTTTGGGGATGGTTGTTCAGGCAACAGCACAGGTTACGATATCCAACAAGAAGGATGTGACCTGCTTTGGCGCCAAGGATGGATCGGCCACAGCCTCAGTTCAGGGAGGCACACCACCCTACAAGTATTTATGGACACCTTCAGGAGGCACAAGTGCAACAGCTTCAGGGCTTTCAGGGGGTGATTATACGGTTGAAGTGACAGATGCCAACAACTGCAAAGCCGAGGCCTCGGTAACCATTGAAGAACCCGGGCCCATGAGTGTTTCGATAGCCGGAAGCGGTGCTACGGTAGAATACTGTTCCAATCAAAAACCCCCTTCGGTTACACTTTCAGCCAGCGCTTCAGGAGGAAAGCCCCCTTACACCTACAGCTGGCCAGGTGGTTCCATTACCGTGAACAGTTCAGGAACCTGGCCTGTAACTGCAACCGACAGCAAAGGATGTTCAAAGACCAACTCGGGTACAACTACATTCATACCGGTAGAATGCTCACAGGACCCCAACGATATTACAGGACCACAGGGTTACGATACGCTTCACTGGATTCCAAAAGAACAGGTGATGCCTTTTACCATCCGCTTCGAAAACGACCCTGTATTTGCCACAGCACCTGCACAGAGGGTAACTGTAAACCAAAAAGTGGATACAAATATGAACATCTTCAGTTACCGGATGGGTACTTTCGGTTTTGGCAGTTTTGTGTTCCAGGTACCTTCCAATACTACATTTTATTCCCAAAGACTTGATGTTCGTGATTCTCTGGGTGTATTTGTGGATGTGCTTGCCGGCATCGACGTAATTAATAAGGAGCTTTTCTGGATCTTCGAATCCATCGATCCCCTTACCGGTCAACCCCCTATTGATGCCAGAGTAGGTTTTCTGCCTGTGAACGACAGCATTTTCCGCCGTGGAGAAGGTTTTGTCAGCTACACCATCCTTCCGAAAACTACCGTCACCAGTGGCGATACTACGGTTGCAGAGGCCGTGATCGTTTTTGATGTAAACGAGCCCATTGCAACCAATATATGGAAAAATACCATCGATGCCCTGCCACCCACCAGCAAAGTAGTTGACAACTTCACAACCTATTCCGACACTACATCCATTACCATTAATTTCCAGGGCAGTGATGACCTGAAAGGAACCGGAATCAAGAGCTACAGGCTCTATTACTCAAAAAATAACGGGCCTTACACTTTCCACGAAGAATATGATGCTGATACCATAGCCACATTTAATACTACCTCAGGTTATTACAAATTCTTCAGCATTGCCGTTGACTTTGTGGGTAATGAAGAACCTATGAAAACCACGCCCGATGCCGACATCAATATCATCAGCAATCTGAGATATTCCATTGAGGGAGTAGTTTCCTACAACAATTTCAACACCACTCCATTAGGGAATTCAACGGTCTTTCTGAAGGACATGAACGCCCTTGATCTTGATACCATGGTGACTGACAGCTCAGGCTTTTACCAATTCAGTGATATCCGCACCGGCTCCTATATCCTCAACTCCGCCATAACCCTCCCCTGGGGCGGTGTGAATGCCACCGATGCACTGATCATCAACCGGAGTGCCATCCAGATGGTGAATCTCGATGCATCCCAATCAAAGGTTGCCGATGTAAATGCCTCGGCTTCCGTTACTGCCACGGATGCTTTGCTGGCCCTGAGACGTTCGCTGGGGCTTGATAATGCATTTGCATCGGGAGATTGGTACGGAATCCCGGATACCGTTCTCGTGATGGGAGATTCATTGCTGAACCATCCGGTATTTGCCTTATGCTACGGGGATGTCAACCGGAGCTATCAGCCGGCCAATGTGAGGATGTTCAGGAGTGTTACACCGGTTTATGAAGGAATATCCGAAATATCTGAAAATGAATTTATCTATCCGGTATATATCCTGGATCCAGCCATGCTTGGCGCCATTACCCTTACCATTGCGTATCCTTCCGACCAGGTAGAAATCACGGGGATCACTTACAAGGGAAAGGATATGCTGTACAACGACCTTGGTGGTATCCTGAGGATCGGATGGCAGGATACCAGGGGGGAAAACTTTGCTGAGAAAGAGATGATGCTGGGCATTAAAATGAAGCAATCGCACGGCGTTATGTCCGGAGCCGTTGTGCAGCCCACACTGACTGAGCCCTCAGAACTTGCCGGTCCGGATGCCAGTATCCTCTGGGGATCCCAGGTGATTATGCCAAAAATTCACCTCACCAAATCCGATCCCTCAAGTTTTGTGTTTATCGGCAATTATCCCAATCCCTGCGATCAGTATACCCGGTTCCATTTCATTGTCCCTGCAAAGGGTATCATTGAAATAAGGGTCTATAATTCACTGGGTGAACTTGTGAAAACCGTGGAAGCCGGACAAAAGGAAGCGGGAGAACACCAGCTTGAAATAGGGACAGCAGATCTGGCAACCGGTGTGTATCAGTATGCATTTACTGTAAGGACCAGCGAAAAGGAATTTAATGCCTCCGGAAGGTTTATCATCGGAGCCAGAAAATAACACGGGAGACCTGTCAATGCCTTTCACAATCCGAAGATATCAATGGTTTTTCAGCCTTCTGATGCTGACCTGGGGGTCCGCACCAGGGCAGCCATTAGTGATTTCTCTCGACACGGTGAAGGGGTGTGCAGGTGATACGCTGTTGTTTGATGTAAGGGCAGATCAGTTTAACAATGTAGGGGCCATAACGCTGATGATTCAGTATAACCCTTCTGAATTACAGTATGATACTACATTTGCCCTCCATCCTCAATTCCCGGGGATGCTTGTGAATGAGATGACCGGCAGTATTCAGGCTATTGGTTTTTCATGGTTCTCAACCTCAATGTCAGGCGTAAATTTAGGGACAGGAGTACTCGCTACGATGAAATTCATCAAATGGTCTGATTCCAGCCAGTTGCACTTTTCACCCCAGTGCGAGATAGCCAATGCAGTAGGTACGCCGCTTCCGGTAACCTATCAGGATGGTATCATCCTGCCACGGATTCCCGGACTGATCAACCAACCCTCTGATGTGACCGCCAAACCGGGGCAAAGTGCTGCCTTTTCAATAGTGCCGGTCCAGCCGGCAACTGCCCTGCAATGGTTTTTCAGCACGGACAACACCGTTTGGAATGAAATCTCGGATACCGGAATCTTCAGCGGAAGCTCTGCCTCCTCCCTGTCTGTTTCCCCTGTTACCTGGCTTCAGCATGGATGGAAATTCAAATGCAGGCTTACCGAAGGTACATGTACCGGTTTTTCTGAATCTGCCACCCTTTGGGTTGATACCATTGATACATCTGACTGGCTTCAGAATGAAGAGCCGGTTGGAAAACCCTACCCCAACCCATGCAGGAACCAGTTAAATGTCCCTGTCTACAAAACGGATGTATATTCCATGACAATCACATTTTCAGATATTACCGGGAAAGTAGTAAAAACCCTGCCTTTGGATTTGGGAAAAGTGTCAGTACCCGGCATAGTCAGGATGGAATTATTTGACATTCCTGAAGGGTTATATCTCCTGCATACATCATATCAGGGACTTTCAGGATTGACTATAACTGATCAGAATATCATTATTGTAAAATAATCAACTTCCATACAATGAAGACAACTTCAAGATTCATGATCATCGCTTTTTTTCTAAGCTCAGCGTTTCTCTTGCGGGCACAATCGATTAAGATCGATACCCTGGATGCCTGTCCAGGCGACACGATTCTGGTGCCAATCAATGCTGTTGCGCTGTACGATGTAGCTGCGGTATCGCTGGCAGTAGTTTACAATCCATCCGTTTTAACCATGATTGGCCTGGAGAATGTGCATCCTCAGCTTTCCGGAATGATGTTCAACGTCATCTCAGTCCCTTCGCCACAAATAAGGCTCGGATGGTTTACCATGGGATCATCAGGCGCAAACATCGGAACCGCCAAAATGCTCGATCTGAAAATGGTGTACCACGGAGGGGCAGTAAATCTTCCGTTTGACCCTTCTTCAGAGCTCGCTGACAACAATTTCAATGTATTACCCGTAGTTTTCAATTCCGGAAGGGTGCAGAACGGATCTACTCCTGCCATCAGTCAGCAACCCCAGTCGGTATATGTGTGTAACGGGGTCCCCACAGGTTTCTCCTTGCTGTCATCCAATACCCAGGGGTATGAATGGCAAATTCTGTCCGGAAGCACCTGGGTTCCTCTGATCAATGATCTGGTATACAGCGGTGTAAACACACCAAACCTGCAGATATCCGCCACAACCCCTTCGATGCATCTGAACCAGTATCGCTGCAGGCTCGACAATTTCTGCGACCTCTATTCAGATAATGTGACCCTCTATGTAAGCAATCCGATGGTGGATGCTGGTTCAGACGACACGATCTGCTTCGGCGGAAGTACTGTTCTCTCTGCAACCGTAAACGGAGGATTTGCCCCTTATACCTATACGTGGACTCCCGGAGGTGTTGGTTCATCCATCACCGTTAACCCTGGCGCCACCCAACTCTACCAGATCCAGATAACAGACAGCATCGGTTGTATGGCTATGGATCAGGTCCAGGTGGTTGTAAGCCATCCTGTGACCACCGCAGGTCCAAACGATACCATTTGCATCGGGGCTTCAAAAACAATTCTTGCCCAGACCGCCGGTGGTATTGCACCCTACAATTACACATGGCAGCATGGGGGAAACCAGCCCCAAACCATAGTAACGCCCACAGCCGGACAAACCTATGTGGTGAATGTGACTGATTTAGCAGGGTGTCCTTCTTCAGCAAGTATTTTTATTCAGGTGAGTCAACCTTCCGTTAATGCAGGAAACGATGACACTTTGTGTATTACTGCCCAGAAAACCATCACTGCTTCGATCACAGGTGGGTATGCTCCGTTTCAGTACAACTGGAGCAATGCTGCCTCTTCCCCGTCTATTGTGGTTGCACCCCTTGTACATACCACCTATACAGTAACTATCACCGACAAATTCAACTGCCCTGCCACTGATCAGATCGTTGTCAGGGTGAGCAACCCGGTGGTACAGGTAAATCCGAATGACACCATTTGCCTTGGAATGAATAAATCTCTCACTGCCAGTGCCACAGGAGGATTTGGTGCTTATTTGTACCAATGGAGTACCACACAAACGACTCCCACCATTGTGGTTGCCCCTGTTGCACAAACTGCTTATACCGTAACGGTAACCGATGTAAAGGGTTGCCCTGACAGTGCAACTACTACAGTGTTTGTAAGCAATCCGGTTGTGGATGCCGGGTTGAACGATACCATTTGCATCGGAACCCAAAAGACAATAACCTCCACAAAAACCGGCGGTTATTCCCCATTCCTGTATTCATGGAGCCAGGGAGGGACTTCAGCTGCCATTACAGTTTCTCCTACCATCAACACCTGGTATAAGGTGACCCTTACCGACGTAAAAAACTGCACATCTGTTGATTCAGTGAGAATTACCGTAAGTAATCCATCTGTAGCCCTGGGTGTCAATGACACCATCTGTAAAGGTGCCAGCGCCACTCTAACAGCAGTCCCCTCAGGGGGTATCATCCCTCTCACCTATCTCTGGAGCAATGCATCCACACAGATTACGCAACAGGTATCTCCTGTCACAAACACCACCTACACGGTGACACTTACCGATGCGAAAAATTGTCAGGCTACTGCCTCCAAAGCAGTAATCGTAAGCAACCCTGTAGCCGCTGCCGGAACCGATCAGGCCGCCTGTATCGGAACAGTGCTCACTTTCAACGGAACCGCTTCGGGTGGTTTCGCGCCATACGCGTACACATGGAACAGCATTCCTGGACAGAGCTATCAGATCACCACTGCTGCCAATACCAACATGATTTTCAAGGCAGTGGATAAATTTAATTGCCAGGCCACCGATACAGCTCTGCTCACCGCATGGCCCAATCCGGTAATAACCCCCATCCCCGACGATACCGCATGTTTCAATACCGCTGCTCCTCTTACCGCAAATGCTTCCGGAGGAACCGGCACTCTCAGCTATTTGTGGAGTACCAGCGCCACCACCCAAAGTATCAGCCCTATCATCACTATTAACACCACATTCTGGGTAAGGGCTACCGACATCCACAGTTGCAAAGCCTCCGATACCATTCTGGTACTTGTGTCAAACCCCTCTGTGAACATCGGGGCCAACGATACCCTTTGCAAAGGAGCCGTGAAGCCGGTTTCTGCATCCATCACCGGAGGCTTCAGTCCGTTTTCCTACGCATGGTCAACCGGGGCATCATCCACCACGATCAACGTTACGGTGAATTCGGACACCTGCATTATGCTGAATCTGACTGATAAGGTAGGTTGCCTTGCGAAGGATACCGTTTGTACGATTGTAAGTAAAATAGTTGCCAATGCCGGATCTGACCAGGCGGCCTGTATCGGAACACCAGTTACTTTCAACGGAACTGCCAGCCTTGGATTTCAGCCTTACACCTACACCTGGAACAACAATCCCGGGCAGAGTTATCAGATCACCACTGCTGCCAATACCAACATGATTTTCAAGGCAGTGGATAAATTTAATTGCCAGGCCACCGATACAGCTCTGCTCACCGCATGGCCCAATCCGGTAATTACCCCCATCCCCGACGATACCGCATGTTTCAATACCGCTGCACCTCTTACCGCAAATGCATCCGGAGGAACCGGAACCCTCAGCTATTTGTGGAGTACCAGCGCCACCACACAGACCATCAGTCCCATCATCACTGCTAACACCACATTCTGGGTAAGGGCTACCGACATTCACAGCTGCAAAGGGTCTGATACCGTTACAGTGCTGGTAAGTAATCCAGTTGTGAATCTGGGCGCCAACGATACCTTGTGCAAGGGTGCGGTAAAAAACCTCACAGCCGCCCCCACCGGAGGGTTCACCCCGTACCAGTATGCATGGTCGACCGGGGGTACCACCGCATCAGTGAACGTGACCGTGAACACCGACAGTTGTGTGAATGTTACCATCACAGACAAGGTGGGTTGTATTGCCAACGACAATTACTGCGCTGTGGTAAGCAAAATCACAGCCAATGCGGGAACAGACCAGGCAGCCTGTATCGGAACCCCGGTTACTTTCAACGGAACTGCCAGCCTTGGATTCCCCCCCTACACCTACACCTGGAACAGCATTCCGGGACAGAGCTATCAGATCACCACTGCTGCCAATACCAACATGATTTTCAAGGCAGTGGATAAATTCAACTGCCAGGCCACCGATACAGCCCTGCTCACCGCATGGCCCAATCCGGTAATCACCCCCATCCCCGACGATACCGCATGCTTCAATACCGCTGCTCCTCTTACCGCAAATGCATCCGGAGGAACCGGAACCCTCAGCTATTTGTGGAGCACCAGCGCCACCACACAAAGCATCAGCCCCGTGATCACAGCAAACACCACCTTCTGGGTCAGGGCTACTGATATCAACAATTGCAAAGGTACCGACACCATTACTGTACTGGTAAGCAATCCGGTGTTGAACCTGGGTAATGATGACACCCTCTGTCTTGGGCAAATTAAGCCACTGTCGGGTCAGATCACCGGTGGATTTACCCCTTTTGGCTACAACTGGTCTACCGGCGCAACCATATCCCAGATCAACATTCCGGGCATAAATGATACTTGTGTATCACTCACTGTTACCGATAAAATAGGATGTGTTTCTAAGGATACTGTATGTTATTCGGTTGATCTCCTGTTTGTGGATGCAGGGGTTGATGTAACCCAATGCCCGGGGGTAGCCCTGAACCTTGCAGCGACTCCCACGGGTGGGTTCGGAACCCTGAATTTCCTGTGGAGCACAGGAGCGGCTACCCAAAACACCACGGTGTATCCCAAAACCGATTCCTTGTTCATTATTACTGTTACCGATGGCTTTGGATGTACCGCCAAAGATACCATGGAGGCATTCATGCACCCGTTGCCAATGCCGAATCTGGGTCCTGACGACACCATGTGTATCAATCATGTTGTCACCCTGGATGCAGGAGCAGGCTTTGCTTCCTACCTCTGGTCTACCGGCGCCACCACCCAAACCATTATACTCGACGGCTCCGTTTTAGGTACCGGAACCTTCAATTTCAGCGTGACCGTTACCAACAGCTTCAGTTGTGAAAATGCCGATACCCTGAAAATGGTCGTAGATCCGTGTACCGGGATAGGCGAACCCGGATCCGGGCCTTCATTCACCCTGCAGCCCAATCCCGCAAAAGAGTGGATAGATCTGTACTATTCAGGCAATGATGACTTCACCCTGCAGATATACAACGCCACAGGCGACAGGGTATTCACCCACCGGTACCATGCAACAGGTACAAATCCATGCAGAATTGAGGTCTCAGCCTTTGGCCCGGGATTATATTTTGCTACTGTAACCGATACCCGGGGTACGACGATCCAAAAACTTGTGATTCTGAGATAATACACTGCTAGTGGTCGTTTTATTTTAAATCAATCCGGTAAAGCCCGCTGCCGGAAATCATACGTGGGGTTTTTGGTTATGCACAGAAAAACATATCTAAATTTCTGAATCTATATTCTATCTCTACAAACCGGATTATTCACACACATTTTACTTGTGGGTAATGAAGATTTTATACTTTCGCGCCGCCATTAAAATATGTATTTATTTATATTACGTTAACAGTTATAGGCGCTATGGACTTTTCTGGGAGAAGAATTGGTTTCATATTAATTCTCGGACTGCTACTGACGCATACAGGCTCTTTTGCGCAGGTTAAAATTTCAGACAATCCATCTACACCCTCGACAGTAAATACCAATGCCGTTCTGGAGTTGGAAAGTACCAACAAAGGAATTATTCCTCCAAGAGTTACTCTCTCCTCGGCCTTATCTGAATCCCCCCTTACTACCCCGGTAGAATACGGTACCTTGGTGTACAATACCTCAGGCAGCTTACCCACCGGATACTATCTGTGGCAGGGAATGTGGCTTATGGTAGGCAGCAAAACCCTAAACATTGTTGAAAAAATCACGGATGGCACTCTTGGTAGAGATGAAACAATGGTGCTGGCTAAACCCCAGGCAGGTGACGGGTACCTCCTTACCCTGGCCTTACCGCAGGTTACTGCCTCCGACAACGGTCTTACCGTAACGATTAAGCATGCAGGAGTTGCCAGGGGTTTGGTAAAAGTTACGGGTTATGGCGGAAGCACAACGATCATCGACGAAAGCGATGTGCATCTCACACGATATCAAAGCAAAACCTTTGTAGCGCATAATGGTGCCTGGTGGGTACAACAGGTGCAACCGGAGTTGCGTAATGTGCTGATGGTGGGTGCAGGAGAGAGCTGGACGACCCCGGATGAGATATCAGAATTTCTTTCATCACACTACAATTCCAATATTAGTAACCCTTGCCTGGTGAGGTTCAGTGCCGGGGAGTTTACTTTCGATGCCTCATTTTCCATCAATTACATAAAACCTATAACCATCGAAGGGGCATCGACAGGGATAACAACCCTCAAAGCTGGTTCATCTCTGGGTTCTAATCCCCTGATTTCGGCAGTAACACAAACCCACATCAGGAATCTGAAGATCCAGTCTTACAATGTAGGTATAGGTGAAGCGATTCGGATGACAGGTTCCTCTTCTGTACAATACATTATTGAAAATGTAAGCATTACCGGATTCAACACTGGAATTCAACAAACCGATAATTCGGTATTCACCCTTTCCTCTTCTGAAATCAACAGTTGTACCAGTTCAGGTGTGCATATTGATTACAGTTCAGCAGCAACAATTGGTGCCAGGATAAAAATCAACAACACCAACTTTTCGTCTAACCTGAATGCAGTAAATCTTTATTCCGGCAACAAAGCCGAGGTTTACATCACCCGAAACCACTTTTTACCCGGCACCGGAAACACTGCCATTACAAGAAACGCCAGCAGTTTCCTTACCCCTGATGATATGTTCATCAACGGAAATACCTGGAACAATACCGGGACTTTCCTAAGCAGCGGAATCGATCTGACCCGATCCGATGGCAGGGATGCTAAGTTTCAGATTAGGGATAATGCCGGGTATAATAAATTGAATGGATACGTTAACTACGTAGTTGCAATGAATACATCAAACACACCAGGCTTTGCAAATGTATGGCGTATTGCTGTTTTTGGAATAGGAACTACCTCATATTCATCAAAACTCTTTTCAGTGGCCGGCAATAAATTTACTTATCTGCCAGAATATTCGTCTGATTGCATCTTTACGATCAGGGGAGATATTTTTTATGGTCAAAATGAAGATATTGATGTTGCTTTTGTGAAAAATGGGCAAACTGGAACAACATATGGTGAGACTACAATAAGACGTTTTAACAACTATATTCCATTTGCTGCCACAGGCATTGTACCTGATTTGCAGAAAGATGATTATTTAGAATTCTATATTAAGGTTGGAACCAACAATAACGTTCAGGTAAGGAACCTGAATATATTGTTAGAAACCAGATAAGCCGAACCAACAGTAAGATGAAAGCATCAACGTATCATCTGATTTTAATCTTTAACACTCTGATCTCACTTGGTGTTTCAGGGCAGGTGATATTTGCTGATAGTGGTAGCATGGTAGTTATTGCTGGCTCAATGATACTACAACAGGGGGATATAAGCACCGAACACCATATGGTGGTTAAGGAGCACGGGAATTTGACAATAAACGATGGGGCAGCGTTAATATCGACTCCTTTTACCCGTGTAGTGCTTGAAAAAAACGCCAATTACCTCAATTTCAGCAGCAGCAGTCCGCAACTCGAGGTACAGCGCACCATTACCGGCCAAGAAGGGTGGCGCATGGTTGCGGCTCCAGTGCAAACGACCTATTCTGATATGTTTTCAGGATTTGTTACCCAGGGATTTTTAGGCTCCAGCTACCCGGCCAAGCAGCCCAACCTCTTGTGGTATGATGAAACGGATACCGGCACAGACCTGCAAAGCTGGCGCATGCCCGGCAACTTAACGGATACTGTTCAGGCCGGCCTGGGACATTTCCAGTATGTGTTCAACGGAGCCGGCATCACCGGTGGTGGTGCTTATCCGGATGCACTGCCGATCATCATGACATCCAGGGGAACAGAAACCCTGTTTCATGGATCATCGTTCAATTATGGTGTAACATTCACTCCCCAGCCCACACCCGGATCCTCAGGTATTTATGTGGAAAGTGCAGAAGAGGGATGGAACCTGCTGGGCAATCCTACTGCCTCCACCATCGATTGGGAGAGCGCGACAGGCTGGACCAGACAAAACATGGATGATGCCATATACCTCTGGGATCCGGCAGCTAACAGCGGCGCCGGAGAGTACAAGTACCGTAGCGGAGGGTTGGGAACCTTGCCGAACGGAAAGATTGCCCCCTACCAGGCATTCTGGGTACGAACCAACAATACCTCTCCCCAGCTAACCATGAACAACGATGCAAAATCACGCAATGGGGTGTTTCTTCGCAAAGAGGGTCCAACTGTTGATATTCCGCTGGTACTAACGGTGAAGGAATACAAGGCATCAGCTTTCCTGAGCTTCAACTCCTCAGGTAACCCAGGAATCGATTCCTACGATGCCTACCGACTGGAACCAATGAACGATACCTGGCTTGAACTCTTCACGCTGGGGTCAACCACAGACCATTACCCCTTGGTAATCAACAATCTGCCGGAGTTGGGAGCTACATCCTTTCATATCCCGCTCTATGTCGGGAGTCTCGAAAACGGGCAACCAATTCCGGGAACCTACCGCCTAAGCTGGAGTGTGCCTTCAAGCTGGCCTGCCGACTGGAACATCAGTTTACACGACCATTCCTTGAAAACCGCGGTGAACATGGTAAACAGAGGAAGCTACCTGTTTGATTATTTGCCGGCTGCTAATGCCAGAATGGGTAACACCGGAGATGAATTTATTATGCCAGGCCAGGTACTGACGCCGATTTCCAAAACCAGCAACGCAAAAATTGCCAGTGAACTTCCAGGGTTCAGCATCATTATCAATCAGGGCAAAAGCGATCGCCTGGTAGACTATATCAGTCTGAACCCCCAGTTATTACCCAATTATCCGAACCCTTTTACAGATCATACCACAGTGAGAATCAGCGTACCCCGGGAGGATGAGATTGCTCTCTCTATCCTTGATTTACAAGGCAGAAAAGTAGCCGATATTGAAAAACGGGTGTATCAGGCTGGAGTTCACGAGATTAAGATTTCCGGATCGGAGCTTCCATCGGGTATTTATCTGCTGCAACTATCAACAACTGAAAGTCAGCATATCCTGAAAATCAATAAATTCTGATGAAAGAACCGGCAGTTCTCCATACCAGGCCTGATATTGCTGACTGTGTTGAAAAATGGCAGTGGCTCAGGCTGTTCTGGATTTTTACGGTCCTGTTCATCAGTTACTTTGCAGGGCAGGCACAAACCACTTCCATTTCTATAAAAGCCTCAGCAACGGTAATAGACAAAAAGGAGATTGAACTAATAACCCTCAACGATCTGCAGATCGATGAAAGCATGGCTGATAACGGAATCATATTCGTCTCTTCAAAGCTGGATGCACATGCAGGTAAGATGCTGGTTAAAGGGAGATCAGGAGATCAGGTGCTGTTGAATTTTCAACAGGAACTGATCCTGTACAACACCACAGGAAATGGAACTTTGCTGTTTACCTATAATATCTGCGGATACAATGCCGACAACCAGCGGGCAGCAGAAATCTATAATACAGGCGAACAGAAAGTAACCCTGAGCCAGACAGGGGAATTTTATATCTGGATAGGTGGAAGGATCGATATTTCATCGGCATTGCCCGGCCATTATGACGGGGAGTTTACGATTGAGATTGAATACGTTGAATAACAGTTAGAAGTTAGAAGTTAGAAGTTAGAAATTGAGGTTTGGATGATTAATGTAGTGCGAAATATGATGCTTGGGTTTGTGGCCGGGATGCTGGTTACGATGCCTGCTGTTGCCCAGCGGATCAACTTCAGCACCTTTGCATCGGATGATATCCTAATTACCCAGGGATCTGTTCAGGAACTGGATTTCAATCAAAAACAAGCAGTCATTCTGGGTGGCAGTAATGTGAATATCCTACTTACAGATCCTTCAGCCGTAGTGTTTGCCATTGAGGCGAATGCTGAATTTGACATCACAATTGAAATCACAGCAGATCCCTGGCTTGAGCTCCTGGTGGGGCAAAGCATCTATAAGATTCCCTTTACTCCTGGATTCTCGTATACCAATAACGGATCTCTGACAGAAGCACAGGCAAAGCTACAGGCTGTGCCAGTTGCATCTGGTTTTTCCGGTATAACCATTCCTGTTTTTCATAGAACTGGAGCAGCCCCAACCCCGCCACCAACCCCGGTACATGCCGGATATGTGGCTCCCAAAAGCACCGTGTATCTGTTCCTTTACGGTTCAATTGCTGTTCCTCTGAATTCCCCGGTAGGATTATATTCCGGCAACATCAACATTCACGTTTTCTATACCACCAATATTCAGTGAAAAGGCTCCAGTTCCATATCACCCGCAAAAACGACGGAGGTTTCACTGCTACTTTTAGCAGATATTTGGTCGTGGCCATGACAGCAGCCGGTTGTATGGTTTCCACGGATCTGAATGCCCAGTTTGTGAATATCAGCATAAAGGTTAATCCTGAAACTGAACTGTATTCCCGGCCCGATCTTTTCTCGTTCAGTATCCAGAAAGGATCTCAATTCCCAGGCCCCCATCTGGAAGGAACCCTAACCATGATGATTTCGGCTACGGAGAACCAGCAGATACAGGTAAGGTACCCTCAGACACTGGAGCTGGTGAGCCGAACCGGTGCGATACAACCACTTGATGCCACCTTTTGTTACAATAACCAGCAAACACAAAGAACTGAAACGGATAGTTTTTCACAGATACCCTGTACAGCCGAAACTCAGAAACCAGTAGAGAATTTTTCCATGCACCATATCCCGTTGCTGATCGAACGACTCCCCGGTAACCCTTCGATGTTGTTTACCTGGCTGAGCTTTACCCTTAAAACCCCTTTGCCAGGCAATAAGTCGGAAGAATATTGTACTAATTTTCAAATCCAGATAGAATATAACTAACCAAAATAATCAGAGTTTAACTAACACCCCCACCACAGAAAGTGCCCCCTCTGCTAAGGTTTTAGTAGTGAGCCAATCCCAAAAAACAACGAACAACAAAACAACAAACAACAAACAACAAACAATAAACAACAAACACCAAACAAACCTTTTTAACAAAACAATTATGAAATCGATGAAATTTTTGGCCGCCCTTGCTATTATGATGGGCTTCGGATTCAGCGCAATGGCGCAAGCACAGTCAGACAACGACAATATCGCTGCTAAGGCAGAGGTTGTTGCCCAGGTAAATGTTACAAAAGTACTGGATCTTCAATTCGGTATCGTCACTCCTGGTGTAAACAAATCGATCAGCACAACAGGTAGTGTTCTGGCAGGAACAGCAGGTACCAGTACCTATGCTGGAACAGAACAAAAAGGACATTTTACGGTGACTAAAGGTGCCAACACCTATCTTACCCTGGCACTTACCCTTCCTGCTAATCTGACCTATTTAACCAACAACCTTCCCATAAACTTTGCTGATGTTTCGAGTACACAACTCGGTTTGCTGCAAATCTCAGGCGCAAATGATGTACCTTTTACACCATCTGCCACTCCTTTAAATCTCACTTCAGGAGCCTATAGTGCTTACTTTACTGCCACATCATTTGATGTATTCCTTGGGGGAACGGTAGCTCCAGCTGCCAGCCAGGTTGCCGGTGATTACACTGGAACCATTACCCTTACTGCAACCTACAATTAATACCAGTATGAATACCCCGGAGTCTGATACTCCGGGGTATTTTATTTTTTAGATCTTTGAATGTATCTTTTTGTAATGATGCACCGTATAAATATAATTGCATCTCAGTTACTATATAAACGTAAGCACTTACTCAGATGAAAGATCAAAAATCCCTTGTAGTTGCGCTGATTTTGATTACAATGTCGTTGACTGCCACTGCACAGATTTCGCTGGCACCTTCCTTTGTATTTTTGGACGCCAACACCGGAGTCGGAAATCTTTACATCAGCAACAACGGCACACAGGCACAAGAAGTCACCATCAGTTTCCTATTTGGTTACCCAGGAAGCGACTCAGAGGGGAATCTGGTAATGCGATACGACGACAGTGCAGCTTTTAAGCAATATGGTCTTGATTCGATGATCAGAGCTTTTCCCCGTTCATTCACACTGAATGGCGGAGAGCAACGGACCGTACGAATCCAGGTGATACCGGCTGCCCAGCAAAAGGATGGCTTTTTCTTCACCCGTTTAAAAGTACTTGCCAAACCTCTGTCGGCCGAAGTTTCACAACAAACTACTGAAGGAATTTCCACCCGTATCAGTTTTAATTTTGAGCAGATTACAGCTGTGTTTTATCATAAAGGGAAGGTACGCACCGGTTTGAAAGTGGAGAAAACTGAAACTTTTCAGAAAGAGAAACAACTTGAAGTACGTGCCCATCTGGTACCTCAGGGAAATGCTCCCTATATCGGGAGTATGTTTGCCAAAATCAAAGATAACCAGGGCAAAGTGCTTGCTGAATCGGAAGCCACCACAACGGCCTATTTCCCGGTAATCCGCAATATCTCCCTCAATACCGAAGGCATTGCACCGGGCACTTACACCCTGGAACTTTGTTTTGAAACCCGCAGAAACGACATGGCGGCCACCGATCTGGTTCAGGCGCCCCGCATCGTTCATGAAACCCAGGTGATGATTCGTTAGGAGACAGATGATTCCCGGTTTCACACGATTACAGAAATTTTCGGGCATAACAGTATCAACACTTGCTATGCTCTTTTTTTTATTCACCCCCGGCAAACTCTCAGGGCAGGAGGAGGAAGTTCTGCTCTCTTTCAAACACAGTGGGGTGGGCTATGTGTATGCAAATTCAATTTACAACGGAAAAACCGGCCAATCCTGGCTCCCGGTGACGGAGTTATTCAGCCTGATGGAAATCAACCAGAACGCCAATCCCTCTGGATTTACGGTAAGCGGTACCTTTCAGACCAACGGGCAACCGTATGTCATTAATCTGGCCTCACGTACCGTTGCTTTGGGTAAAACCAAACGATTGATCACACCGGATGATTTCAGAATCGGGGAAACTGATTACTACCTGTCTCCCGCGATTTTCGAGGAGGTGTTCGGGCTGCAGTTCACCGTGAACATCATGCACCTCACCTTAACCCTTGAAACGCCGCACACACTGCCCGTTCAGGAGCGCAAGGCAAGGGAAAAAGCCAGAAAAAAGATGGGGCCGTCAGGGGAAGCACAGGTTCATTTTCCCCTGCTCTACGGCAGAAAACGATCGTTTTTCAGTGGTCTGATGGTTGATTATTCCCTAAACGGGTATTACAGTCCGGGTCAGCCGCTGGCCATAGGGTATACCCTGACAGGAGGGGCAGAACTGCTGGGGGGAGACCTGATGGGGACGGTTGTGGGATTACACTCTTCCGAAGCCCCGGCACAGGTGGCTTTCAGCGGACTTCGGTGGCGCTATGCCGTTCTCAATACCCCCTGGTTTACCGGTGCTACCCTTGGCAGCATGGTTACCAGCGGGTTACAACCGGTATCATACAAGGGCATTGCGCTCACCAACGATCCCATTGAGCCCCGGCGCCTGTTCGACACCCATATCATCGACGGGTACACGGAGCCTCAGTCAGAAGTTGAACTGTATGTTAATGAACGTATTACCGATTTCCAGCACGCCAATGAGCTGGGGTACTACCGGTTTAGTATCCCATTGCAGTATGGTGCAACGCGCATCAGTACCCGCATCTATACTCCTTCCGGAAAGATCATTACCAATGAAAGGCAGATGCAGGTGCCCTTTAACTTTTTGCCTCCGGGTACAGTAACCTATAACGTGCAGGCTGGAAAAAGCGATTTGGGATATTCCGATTCGGTGGGCTCGCAGTGGATCGGGCAGGGTAATCTGGCAGCAGGGATCACCCCCTGGCTGAGTGCCTCTGCAGGTGCACAGCACCTGGGTAATACATTTGAAACGGACCATCTCTTCTGGTACACGAATTTGTCAGCCAGAATTGCCAGACAATATCTTGCAAGCATTGATATAGCCCCGGGATTTTTCAACAGAATCACCGGCAACGTGCTGTATGCCAATAACCTGTCGGTGAATGCCAGCTACATCCGTTTCGGCAGCAATAATCTTTACAACAGCAGAGGGGCTAATGAAGAGATTTCCACAAATGTGTATATACCTTTCCGGCTTTTCGGGCTCCAGACCGGTTTCAGGGTTGGCGGTGACTACATCAGGCTTCCCGGTAACTCTTTAACCCGCTACCTTGCGGAGCTCAATATCAGAATCAGCAAGCTGAACCTGCGCATCAACTATCGTGATAACCTGCTGATGACAGAAGAAGATGTACTGTTTGGAGAAGGGATGATACAGACCTCTGTGATTTACAATCTCAGCAGGTCGCCAGGGGTACCGGTGTTTATCCGGGGGATGTTCATCAGGGGTCAGATTGAGTATAATGCCAGACGCAACCAACTGGCAACAACGGAGATACAGTTTTCGAAGACCATCCTGAAGAATGGACGGATCAATTTCACTACCGGATACAACTACCTCACCGACCAGGTTTTCGGACAGGCCGGTTTGACCATTGACCTGAATACCTTCCGGAGTGCTACCCAGGTGGGGTACACCAACGGGATGGCATACAGCCAGCAGAATATCACCGGCAGCCTGGGCTGGGATATGCCAAACCGCAGGTTCAACCTTTCGAACCGGCAGCAGGTAGGGCAAAGCGCAGCCTCGGTCAGATTATTCACCGATCGCAACAGCAACGCAAAATACGACGATGGGGATGAACTGTTGCCCTACAAGGGTGTTAAACTGGATCAGACCTCAAAGTTATCCCTCGGAACCGACAGTATCCTGAGAATCACCCAGATTCAATCCTACTACAGATACAATATCCGCGTGAACCGCAGTGCCATCAATGACCCCACGCTGGTGCCCCTGAAGGATGAGTTTTCGTTTGTAGCAGATCCCAATCAATATAAAGTGATCGAAATCCCCTTTTACCGCGGAGGCATTCTTGACGGACAGGTACAAATTGAACGGAAGGGCCAAATCTCAGGTCAGGGTGGGCTTAGAATCTCGATACGTGGCATAGATACAGAATATCAGCAAACACTGCGTACCTTCGTTGATGGTTCGTTCTATGCTATGGATATCCCCCCCGGAAGATATTGGCTGGAGGTGGATCGTGCACAGCTTGGATTTCTGAACGCGGAACAGAATGACTCGGTCTATTTTGAAGTAAAAGCCACTGCGAACGGCGATTTTATTGAAGGGATTATCGTTAAACTTATAGAGTTTCAGGTACAGCGGGAACTGGAAGAAATCAGGGAGCAGGAAGCACGGGAAGCCGAAATTATAGATGTGCAGGAAAAGACTGATGAAATGCCTGAGGGGAGTGATGACAGGGGTATAGAGGCATCTGCCGGTTTATCTGATTCAGCCAGCTCTCAATCCCCGATAATCCTCCAAGCGGGCGCCTTTAAACAGAAGGCCAATGCAGAGACCCTGGCAAAGAGGATACAGGAAATTACAGGATTAGAGCCCTACCTGGTTCTGGAGAAGGAGTTGTATAAAGTCAGAATGAAAGTTTCCGGTACCACGTCAGAGCAGGAAGCAATAATGGAAAAATTGGTTGCAAATAGAGTTAAAACCCTGATTATCAAACTATAAACAGGCAGGTTTTACTATCTGTTAGTGAAATCCCCCTTTGCCCCGGTAAAGGGAAACCGGCCCATCGAGCTCAACCCTGATGACGGTGATATAGCTGTCGTGTACATTTTCGGGTACATCGATGTATACCAGTCCGGGGACTGAGCTCCAGGAGATCTTTCCCACAATTTTATGACCGAGGGTTTGAGGCGTTCCGAGTACTGATATCTTTCTGATCTTATTTCTCAGCCCCTTGATCACCAGCTTATCACTGGCACCCTGTGAAAGAAACAGGTATAGTACGGTTGAATCTGCCGAGAGGGTTGTTGGGCCGTAAAAATGGCCATACGGGAGGCCTCTTCGGGTATCGAAGATTGCCTCACTGTGTTTCGAGGTCCACCTGCCCAGTTCTTTCAGGATGTGCACCTGTTCTTCTGGTATGGTACCATCGGCTTTGGGGCCGATATCGAGCAGGAGGTTTCCGCCGGCGCTGATCACATCGGCAAATATGGAGATGATTTCGAAAGGGGTTTTGTAATTGGTATCGGAGCCCTGGTATCCCCATGAGTCGTTCATGGTCATGCAGAGCTCCCAGGCACGGGATTCCGGGGGGATGATTGGGGTATGCTGCTCGGGAGTGGCATAGTCGCCATAGCCCTGCAAACGGGCGTTGATGATAGCCGAAGGGTTGCGCGCAAGGATTCTGTGACGTATCCCGGGTGCATTCCACTCTTCCGCCGAATGCTCCCAGTCGCCGTCGAACCACCATAGGTCGGGGTTGTACTGCACCAGAAGTTCATCGATCTGCCGGTTGCAGAACTGCATGTAACGGTT
>ERZ795054.610-NODE-610-length-42525-cov-12.836755_pt1 | contig 42525 bp, 40 predicted proteins | sample MGYA00375138_ERZ795054 | MGnify/ENA primary metagenome ERZ795054 (study PRJEB30183, sample SAMN05720215) | anaerobic digester metagenome | isolation source: active sludge of municipal wastewater-treating anaerobic digesters | place: USA | collected 2014-12-23 ... | reverse complement strand
CAACTTCCTCACTACGTGAGTGGCTACTTGGAGATGTAATCTCCGATTTGCCACAGCCTGGGTTGGTACAACGAAAAAAGCCCACAACCTTTCGGTCATGGGCTAAAAACTTTCCTATATTGGCAGTTTTAACGACTAGGCTAGTAGCGTGGCAATATCTACTATTTAAGAACTTATTGTAATCTCTTACGCTTCCAATCCACCCTATACTATGACGACCGATCAGCCACCTTCGTACTTGTCGAGCATTCTCCTTAGAATATTAATAATCCCCTGCAGGGCTGCTGCCTAAAATAACTGCTTTTTGGAGACGTTAAGGCAGGTATAGTCTTCCAAACCTGGAGGCTGGTGGTCGAGTTATATGTTTCACCACCAATTAAGAACTTATATACGGGTGGGTCCACCCTATTACTCAGTTCACCTTTTAAGAGTTCCTCCCAGGACTTATGGCCAGTTACCTGTTGCTCACCTCGGGGACTTGCCCAAGTATTGTTTGCAGAAGAACTCTTAAAAGGTAGACTACCGCAAGGTAGTCTAACCTTGGGTAATCATTCAGCTTCAGAAGCCTTAACTTCCGCACCCAGCGCACCGGCAACAAGTGCCAGGGCTTCCTTCGTCGCCTTTTCCAGCGACTCCAGCTTTTCGGAAGCAACACCAATTTCATTGGCGATAGCTTCGATCAGGTTGGCCTTGGTAACAACACCAGCCTTTTCAGCCTTGGCCTTAGCCTTGGATTGGTACACCCCTTCGCGGGACAGCTTAGCCACGATGGAGCGAACCGACTTACCAACCGCAACAGCGATGGACTCAACAGCTTCACCAGCGTTGTAACGCTCAACGACTTCGGCGGTAACTTCGGCGGTGTAATTCACGATCTTGGAGGTCATACAATTTCCTTTTCTATGAGAGTCACTTAGGACTAATGAGATATAAATTAGACTTGGGCATTAGAACTTAGACATGAGTAAATTTTTTCATTTCTGAGTTGTTTTCCCTAATCCATACATATATTATACGCTGAATCACTTTCTAAATCAAGACAATTTTTTCTTTCCTATTGCCTTTTGCTTTTTTCTTATTGGCCTTTCTCTCAGCCAATAAAGATATTATACGCTCAATTTGTTTCAAAATCAAGTGAGAATTTTCAAATCTTAAAACGGAACGTCTTCGAAAAAACTCACGGCTACTATGGCATCTTCAACATTTTCTGATACCATTTCGGGAAAGTACAACTCCCACAAAAATGAGGAATCTCCATAAAGAGATGCCGCTTCGTTTGCGCTCATCTTGTTTCCTTTCTTTCACATCATTTATATATTATACGCCCGTCTATTCCGTAAATCAAGTCTAAATTTTTTATTGTGAAATTTTTTACAGACTGGAATTTGTAAATATTTTTTACAGCCCTGGCTTTGTATAATTATATTAGCTTATTTTTAGCTTACCAGGTTTTTTCGTTATAACATGCTGTTTCTAACCGCTTAAAAATTAGCCCACCAAGCTCGATCTTTGCAAGATCAATTTGGTACAATTGGTGAAAATTTCAGCAAATTTGTCAAATTATGATAAGTTTGCTCAAAATATCAGCGATCAACTCAAAATATGATAAGATATATCGAATTTTACCCTAAATTGCGCCGAATAGGTCGCTTTGCGACCAGGTTGGCGAATTTGGGTTAGTCCGATATTTATGTACAAATTTCGGACAATTGGTGTGAGCTTTAAAAATTTGCACTTGACACGCCAAGGTTTTGCACTTTATAATAGGCGCCGCGGGCTGCATGCAACTTGGTGGTTTGGTGGGCACTGGTGGTTTGGTGAGCACGTCCAAGTTTTTGCACTTGACAAGGTTTAGCACTTAGGCGCAGAGCGCGAGTTAACGTAAGTGAGTGCTCACCTCCGCCTGCGAATGAGAATTATTCGCATTTGACGTAAGTCCTTGATTTTGCAGGCATTTTTTGATAGGCTGACGCTATGGGATGTGGTGGTAACGATTAAAAAAATTTACTTGACAGCGACGTAGGTCGCGGGTAGGTTTGGCGCGCCTAAGTCCTTGATTTTAAAGGCTTTTTTCGAGAGCTAAATCGTTGATTACAAAGGCTTTTTTCTAGGAATATGACGAATGCACCTGGCATGGTTTATGCCCTAGCAATAATCATGCCAGCCAAATTTGAAATAAAATAAAACCCAGATAATATTATCTGGGTTTATAAAACATTCTAATAAATCTTTTAATATTAGCGATTTTATCTCGCTTATACTTCATATTAAATCTCATATTAAAATTCCAAAATAATTCTTTTCAGAGCCGCGCGATTCTTATAAGCCTTTTTAAAAGCCTTGCGGTTTCGCTTACCGGACATTTCCTTTTTGGAATAACCGTAGGTTTCCAAAATCTTAACCAATTTCCTAGAGATATTCATTTATTTTCCTTTATCCAAATTAATTAAATCAAGGCGGCGATTAAACCGCCTTTGTTTAATTAAATCGGCTTAGAGTTAGCCAAAGCCTCGAAAATCTTATTCAAAGCGGTTTTATTCGCTTTCGTCAGAGATTCGATTTCGGATTCCGACAATTTCAAAACCTTGCCGATTGCATCAGCAACAGAATCCTTTTTAACCGGCTTTTCGCCAGCCTTGGTTTCATAAACCTTTGCGACATAAACTTTTTCACGCGAAAGTTTAGCGATAACCGAACGAACGGTCTTACCCATTTTAACCGCGAGCATTTCCACGGTTTCCTTATTAGGAGCAGCAACATATTCCGCAATCATTTCAGCGGTTTGTTCAACAGTGTAATTCACGATTTTGGCAGCAGCCATAATAATTCTCCAGTGACTCGGATGGAAGGTTTAGGATTTCGCTGAGTCATTTCGTCATCCCATGTAAAGAATTATACGCTCTTTTCAGAAGAAAGCAACAAATATTCACCAGGAACAGCAAGAAATTTTTATGACCCTATAAAAATTTTTATATGCAAACAGGGTATGCAAACAGGGTATGCAAACAGGGTATGCAAACAAAATAAAAAATTTTGCTTGACAATTTCCCGCTTCGCGGGTACGCTAGCGGCGCCTAAGTCCTTGATTATAAAGGCTTTTTTCTTTAGCTAAGTGATTGAATACAAAGGCCTATCTAGATGTAATATGCCATATAGGATAGTATTTACTTTTATTAGTTATATAATATAATCTAATAAATCTTTTAATATTTGCAATTTTATCTCTCTTATATTGCATATTAAATCTTTTCATTTTATACCCTTCCCATTTCAATTTCATAACCGAATTTACGCGCTTTTTTACAAAAGTATTTCATAAACGCTCCATTATGATTCATTTTCTGTTTCAATTGGTTTTGATAAACATGCACCATTTCATGAATTAGAACCTTTTTAATAAACTTTTTATTCTTACAGTATTTAGTAAAAATATTAACAACCGCTAAACGTTGTCCAGATTCATGAATAAAAGCATAAGTAATACCGGCAATACCTTTACCATTAGCGAGTTTATATTTACTTTTAATAACCAAATATTTGAGATCAATCTGATTATTAAAAATCTCGGTATTAATACGCCTAGCAAGTTTATTAAGATTCATTATTTATTACTCAAATATTGTAGTCTGAGATTCCACATTCCGACCAAAATTCTGAAAGTTTGATTATTGTCATTAAATTGTGCCCCCGCCAATTTAATATAATGGAATGCTACACCCATTTGATTCCTGTTATCACATTTATTAATAACATTGGAACATTTAATAAAAAGTTCGTTCATAATGATTTAATCAATCCGAAAACATTAATAGAAGCAAACACAAGCCACAAAGCAATATTAGCATTATGTTTTTCTTTAATCGCAGCAAAAAGCGAAAAGAAAGAACCAATTAAAAAGAATACATAACCAATTTCCCGAAAATCATTTGCAGCGACAAGAACCGCGCCAATAATCCCGAAAACCGTACCAAACCATCCAAACATTTTTTATTTCCTAATCCGTTATCCAATAAATTCATTGTACGCTTTTCCTAGAAAAAAGCAACAAATATTCACCAGGTACAGCAAAATATTTTTATGGGTTCATAGAAATTTTCTATATGCAAATAGGGTATGCAAATAGGGTATGCAAATAAAATAAAAAATTTTTCTTGACACCCGAAAATTTTTCGGGTACCTTCGGGCGCCGTAAGTCATTGATTTTAAAGGCTTTTTTCTGTAGCTAAGTCGTTGATTACTAAGGCTTATCCTGGTGGAATATGCCTTAGTAATAATATAATATTATCCTGGAAATAACTTATAATTAAATACCTCATTATTCAAATCAAATCCAGCATATACAGCGCCATTAGCGCCACCAAAATAATCCTCATTCAAAATAGATTCTAATTCTTTTCCGATATCATTAATCTTTTCATAATCTTCGGGCATAATATCTTTATTACCCTTTTCTAGATAATTAATAAGTTCTTCTGGATTATCAAAAGTATAATTAGAAGCTTCATAAAAACTAATATTAATCAACATCGCAAACCCCTTCATTATCAATATAATAAGTTGATACCTCATTAAAAGCCCAATTCCAAATAAAATTAGGCCAATGAATATCTATATTAAATAGAATCCATAATGCAATTTCTCGCTTCATATTATTTAGCCTCAAAATGATTTTTAACCTGATAAGCATTCCACGAATAAGGTTTATTGGTAAAATCTTTCCAATTCCTTTTATTCAAAACCGCAAGCAAAATCGGCAATTCAAAAAATTGTGCATCTTCCAAAGCAGTATGTGGTTCCTCGTTTTTACGACCCGTAATAAAATGTGCCATAACCTCGGCATTAGTTTTATAAGTCATATTACCTTTTTCGGTAACATTACCAAAATAATGATTTTCGACAATAAAATTCCGATATTTTTTAGATTCCGCAAACATAGCGGCGGCAGTATGCCAAAGGCAGAAAGAATAATTAAAAATAGTCAAATCAATTCCGGTATTTGCACATTTAGATTGATCGAATGCAACATTATAAGCCGTCATTGCCGGATTATATTTAGCATTAACCTTTTCAAGCCAGCGATTAATGGCATTAACTGACGCCATCATTCTATTACCTTTTTCAAGCATGTCCATATAATTATTTTTCTTTTGGCTTGCATAAGATTTTGACCAAAAAGATTTACCTGTAGGGTCGGAAAAAAGTTCTTTTTCCATATTATCTTTTACGATAATTGCACAAGAGGAATGGATATTGCCTTGACGATCAACAACGATTGCACCAAAATCAAAAACTTGGTTATCGTTCGTGGTTTCGGTATCAATAATAATCCAGAATTGTTTTTTAGCCATTTTATTAATGCCCTTGTTTAGAAGGAATATAAACGCCTTCAATATTAAAATAATCACAAACCGCTTTCAAATACGAGGCATTATCCTCGAAAAATGTAGCTTTTGCTTGTTTGAAATTCTTGAGATTAAAAAACTTTTTCAGTCCCTTAATTTTCAATTCACCGCCTGAGCGATTATCGTTTTCTTTTCTGCTGATAATATAATTCGGCATTCCGAGAATATCTTTAATAAAGCGCATATCTTCATCGCGGATAATACGGGCAGTAGCAATAATTACATAAACCGCAGGATTTGCCAAATCAGCTTTATATTGTACAGCCAAAGGCAAAAGTTTATCAGAATAAGCCAGTTTTTCATTTTCTCTCCAATATTCCAAATCAATTTTAGTTCCGCATGGCATAGTGCGATAACGATGCAAAGAGCATACAATAGTTCCATCCATATCGTATATCTTGATTTCCTTAATTGCCATTTCCTTATTTCCTTATTTCCTTAGCTGATGTAGCCATTATATAGACGCGCGCCCAGGGTGTCAAGCATTTTTTCATATATTTTGTAGATTATTTTTATGACCACATAAAAATATTTTGCTTTACATCCCACAAATTATGTGGTAAAATTGGCGCCACCAACACCAGGCAGACCCTATGACAAATAAATATGCAAACAAAATAAAAAATTTTTCTTGACATTTCCGCCTTCGGCGGGCAGGTTTGGCGCCCTTAAGTCCTTGATTCTAAAGGCTTTTTTCTATATCTAACTCATTGAATACAAAGGATTATCCTGGTGGAATATGCCTTTGTATTTCTTTGGAAGTATTTAATGACAAGAGCAAATGCGTCTGTCATTTCGGTTAGCTCATAAACCCTTTCTTCTAGCTCATCGTATGTTTCATCGCTAGTAAAGGAATCATCCATTTTTTCAAGAGCATTATTCAAATCAGTATTCAAATTATTCAAATGTTCTTCAAGTTGCTCAATGGTATTAGAAAACATTTTATTTACCCTTCGCAAGAAGTTTATAACCATTAACCTTAGCAAACAGTTTAGCGATAATCAGGTTATCAAATTCAACCCAACGAGCCATACGCCTATCACCGCGATCATATTTAGTAGAATAAATGTAGTATTTCATTAGAAGATCACCGAAATAACAAGCATGAAAGTCATACCAATCGACATACCCAAAAACAGTTTAGACATTTTGTTTCTCCTTCAATTCGTTATCCAATGAGTTCATTCTACGCCTTTCCTAGAAAAAAGCAACAAATATCTACCAGGTACAGCATATTATTTTTATGGCTTCATAAAAAATTTCGCTATACAAATTCAAAATTTTGGAGTACGCTAGCGGCGCCTAAGTGGTTGATTTTAAAGGCTTTTTTCTTAAGCTAAGTGCTTGATTATAAAGGCATATCCTGGAGAGATATGCCATAGTAATTTTATTCTCTCCATATAATAAATGCCATAATAATAAGCATAATAAGAATAATGTAAGAATGAATAAGTGCAAGGTGTTCCATAATATTATTTCGCTTTATTATTTGCCATATGCAAAGTTTCCATATTATGATAGGTGTCAGGTTTTAAACCCATTTCAACCATTACCTTTTTCCATGCTTTACCATGACCACGATCACCATATAAACGAAATGCAATATGGTGGCATAATTCATGTGGAATAGTATTGTTTTTAAATTCGTCAGTATTCCGTAGCAATAAATAACAGGAATAATCAGTATAATTTTCTTCAATAAATGCTCGACCGGCAGTAGAAGTTAATCGTGAATTCATTTTAGTTTTAGGCAGGGTATTAATACGAGTACCATAAAAATTCTGAGCCTTTTCCCAGAATTTGCGAGAATGCCAAACAATCCAGTTTTCCATTTCGGCAATCTTTTCAGCAGTATATTTAGCCATTTTTAACAACCTTAAAAACATAAACAAAAACCTTGCCGGTAACTTTGGCAGCAAGGATATTAAGACGGTTCATTCTTTGAGCTACCTTAATAGCATCAGCTTCCGACATATTAGTAAATACCGGCTTGCTCACAGTATTACCATTTACCTTTGTCATTAAATTAACATTAAACATTTTCATCTTTCACCAAGTAACCAATTATATCGCTTATTTCTGGAGCCATTAGTATAACAACAAACAAAACAATAATCAAGTCAAACATTATAATTCACCAGTCATAAGATAGTTATATAGATCAATATCTGCGGATTCAATTTGCATACGGGCAATATAGGTAGCCCACAACAGATATTCAATATTTGTAAGGATGTATTTCGTTTTCATGTATTCATTATATATGAGTGCGCGCCCAGGTCAAGTCATTCTTTCTTAATCTTAAAAATAAAAAGTAAGAATCTTTTATCTATATACGCTTGCTATTTGTTACGCTATGGCGTACCCTACGGGGCGCCAACCCTTTGATTCTAAAGGGTTTTTTATTACCCTAAGTCCTTGATTCTAAAAGCCTTTATCCTGGCATAGATATTGCTGTAGCAAATAGCGTGCCAGCAATATCTATGCCAACCGCATCATGCGGTTGGCATTTACTGATTAATCAATCAGCATCAAAATCTCCATCTGTCATATCAACAAATTCAACCTTCGTAGAGGTAATAACCTTCTGCAAGATCTTTGCAAGAGCAGCCTTATTAGCTTTCGTCAGGCTATCCGCTTCTGCATCAGTCAAACCGAATTGCATTTGCATAGCATTAACAAGAACGTCTTTCTTAATGATAGCAGCGCCAGTTTTCGTGGTACGCTCTTTTGTGACATATACCTTCTCACGAGACAGCTTAGCGATAACAGAGCGAACGCTTTTACCAAGTGCAGCAGCAATGGCATCAACGCTAACGCCAGCTTGATAATCAGCGATCATAGAGGCAGTTTGTTCAACGGTATAATTAACGGTCTTAGCAGTCATGATATTTTCCTTGGGCTCGATTGGATAGGTTGGATTTCGCTGAGCCATTTCGTCATCCAATAAAAACATTATACAGAAGTTAAGCTAAAAGATCAAGATTTATTTTTTCTTTTCTTCTTCGCTTCTGTCTATGTATTCATTATATACCTATAGCGCCAGGATGCAAGAATTTTATTGTAACAGTTTGTAACAGCTCCAGGATGCTAAATAAGAATCATTCCAGACCAGGGCGGTTGTTAGACCATGACGAGTGCATAACCACCTGGGCCCACCCATACGTAAACCACACCAACATTTTTCATACTTCATTATAGGTGTATAACTAGCCACACGTAAACCACACCAGCTTTTTCCAAAAGTCACTATAGGTGTATTAACAATAGACTATCCAAATTGACCCTAACTACGAGCAATTTTAAAAAATTATCATACATAAAAATTTTGAACTTGACTTTATTATCCTAAGGATGATATAATAGTGTATCTTATAAAAATTTGTAGAAATTATGCTACCTGTATCTTCCCCCGCCCAAGCTATTATAATTTCCCCAGAAGCATTGGAAATTGCAAATAGCTATTTAACTAACCAAAGTGTTACTAAAACAGCACAAGAGTTATGTTTATCTCCTGACCAAATCACTGAGGTACTTGAGAGAAAAGAAGTTAGGTCATATATCGACAATATATTCCTCGATGCTGGCTTTAACAATCGCTTTAGAATGCGAGAAGTTATGGATACAATTATTAGTAAGAAATTACAAGAATTGGATGAAGCAGAGGTAGGTTCATCAAAAGATATTGCAGACCTTCTAGCACTATCACATAAGATGACAATGGAGCAACTAGATAGACAGATAGCACTTGAAAAAGTTAGATCTGGTCATGTAAAAACACAAGTGAATATGCAAGTGAACGAATTTGGTGGAGATACTAAATATAGTTCCCTGATATCCAAACTACTCGGAGCAAATAATTGAATAATGAAGTAGTTGTATTATATAATCGCGCAACTAAATACTTAGAAAAAAATAACTATAAAAAAGCACTACCAATGTTTAAACAAGTTATAAAAGACTTTCCATGCAAAGAGGGGTATACTAATCTTGGTAACTGTCACCGCGGCTTAGGTCAAGATAAGGAAATGTTTAAATGTTATGAGACAGCCCTTCGTGATGATATACCTTTCCTAGACCCTACCTCCCAAACACACCTACACGCCATGAACAATCTTGGCTTAGCACATTATATGTATGGTAATGATGAAAAAGCTATTCACTACTATACTAAAGCTATTAAACTAAAGGAAGACTTTTGGGAAGCTTGGTGGAACTGTTCTACTGCTATATTACGACAAGCTAGTTCTGGTAATATAGATAAGTTTCCAGAGGGTTGGGAGATGTATAAAGCTAGATTCCTTAAGGGTGGAGCTATTAAACTAAAGAATGATCGTGAAGACCTAATGTTTTGGGATACTAAAAGTAATGGTCGAGCTATTCTAGTATTAACCGAACAAGGTATTGGTGATAATATTATGTTTGGTAGATATTTAAGTGAACTAGCAAAGAAATTTGAAAAAGTGTATGTTCAATGTGATCCTAGTTTAGACTGGATCTTTAAAGATTATACATGTGTACGTAATGCCTCAGATTGTGATGCGGAAATAGCTTACCCAATATGTAGTTTAGGGGAATGCTTTCCTCTTTTAGATAGTAAATGGATTTCTAGTAATGAAAAATTTGAATTTGGTCCTGGTCTTAACGTGGGTATTGTCTGGTCTGGCAGCAATACCCATGCTAATAATGCTTATCGTAGTGTTCCTATTGGTTACTTTTCTGCTCTTAGTAAGTATTGTAATCTTTTTTCCCTTAATCCTATGTTTAAGGGTAATAAGTACGTTAAACCACTACCTATACAATCGTGGGCTGACACAGCAAAGTATATTGCTGGATTGGACCTCGTTATTAGTGTCGACACCTCGGTAATCCACCTTGTTGGTAGTATGGGTTGCGAAGGGTGGTTACTACAACCGTATAAAGAAACAGATTTTAGATGGGGTAATGGCGTCAAACATTCAGTTTGGTACGACACCATTGAAGTATTTGAGAATAAGCAGGATTGGTCTGAGCTATTTGCTAGGGTTGAGGAGAGATTAAGTGTACGTTAATGGAAGATGGGGAACTACCTTTTATATTGGTAAAGATGAATATGTGGGACGTAGTTTACACTATTATGGTGAGTATAACCCAGATGAAACTGAAATGATACTTAGTTTAGCATCTGGACATTGTTTAGATATTGGAGCTAACTTTGGCGTAATGGCACAAGCTTTAGAGTACAATGGGTTCAAGGTTTCTTCATTTGAACCACAACCCGATGTATTTAATATTCTACGCCAAAATGTACGTGGAGAGTGCTTTAATATGGGATTAGGGTCTACTCCAGGAACATTTAAAATGCCCAAGATCTTTTTAGGATCAAAGGCTAATTACGGTGGCAGTGCTATTGGCACTAGATCAGATATGGGAACTATAGATGTATCTGTAGGAGTATTAGATAGCTTCGAATTTGATGACATTGGTTTTATGAAAATTGACGTAGAAGGTTTTGAAGAAAAAGTACTACGTGGTGGAACGAAAACTATAGAGCGTTGTCGTCCTATAATGTATATAGAAGATGATCGCATGGAACTATCAGATAGCTTACGAAGATACATTCGTGGTTTAGGTTATACTATTGAAGAACATCAACCACCACTATATCGCGAAAATAACTTCTTTGGTTATAAGAAAAACGTATGGGATAGAAACTATGCCTCACATAATCTTATATGTAGACCATGTTAAAGGTATCTAGATCCGATGTAGAATTTGAAGACATTGTAGAGTTTGAGGTAGCTGAACGATTTATTAAGTTGCCTATTGATAAGTATTTAAAACTACTGCCTTCACCTGTTGGGGATGGTAACGTATTTGATAGTTTGAATAGACCCCAAGTTGCATTAATCAACGCAATTAACTCGCCTAAATATAGATTTGTCTGTGCCGCACTATCACGACGATTAGGTAAAACTTATATTAGTAATATTATTGCACAGATGGTACTATTAATACCTAATTGTAATGTACTAATTATGTCACCAAACTATTCTCTTAGCCAGATTAGTTTCGAGTTACAGCGTAAGTTAATAAATACATTTGACCTTGAAATAGTCAGAGATAACCTTAAAGATAAAATTATAGAACTATCTAATGGTAGTACTGTTAGAATGGGTTCTGTTAACCAAGTAGATAGTTGCGTTGGTAGATCCTACCAACTTATCCTATTCGATGAAGCTGCTTTGTCATCTGATGGAGAATCAGCTTTTAATGTCTCGCTACGTCCTACACTAGATAGACCAAATAGCAAAGCTATCTTTATTAGTACACCTAGAGGTAAACGTAACTGGTTCTCACGATTCCATGCTAGAGGATACTCAGACGAGTTTCCTGAGTGGTGCTCTATTACCGCAGACTACAAAGAAAATGATCGAATGACGGATAAAGACGTACAGGAAGCTAAACGCTCCATGTCTGCGGCTGAATTCGAACAAGAATATCTAGCATCCTTTAATAGTTTTGAAGGTCAGATTTACGCACTATCTACTGAAAACATAGTAGATGAACTACCACCAGGTAACTACGAAATCTTTGCAGGAATGGATCCTGGATATAAAGACCCTACTGCCTTTGTAGTATTTGCATATGATACTGAAAATGACTACTATTATATAGTAGAAGACTACTTACAAGCTGAGAAGGTAACTAGCCAACATGCTGAGAGATTACAGGAAATAATAACTAAATGGAATATTGATACTATTTTCATTGACCCAGCAGCAGCGCAATTTGCAGCTGACTTAGCTTACCAGTATGATATTGCTACAATTAAGGCAAAGAAAGCAGTACTTGAAGGTATTGCGTATTGTCAAACTATGGTACAACAGGATAGATTAAAGGTATTATCTACTTGTACCCACACATTAGACGCAATGGATCAATATCAATGGGATCCAAATGAGTCTCTTATTAAGGAAAAACCAGCCCATAATGAAGCATCGCACATAGCAGATGCAATAAGGTATGGTCTATATACATTCACAACATGACTTCAGGAATATACAAACTAACTTTCAATGATAAATCTGTTTATATAGGTAAATCAGTTGATGTACAAAAAAGATGGGATCAACATTTAAAAGCTTTAAAAAAAGGTACACATACTAAGCGTATACAAGATACTTATAATAGATATGGTACTCCCAAGTTTGAAGTAATATGCGAATGCCACCCACATCATATTGATATTTTAGAGACCTACTTTATAAATGGATACTGGTCTCCAAAAATACTTAATACAACTAAACCAGCTGATGTAGATGCTTTAGGTGTAAATTTAATAGATGAGCTACCAGAGGAAATCTGGGATCTCAGTACTTTCGAGTATATACAAAACTGGCAAGATAAAGCTATTGAAGTAAAGCGCCTAGAAAAGCTAATACATGATAGTAAAGATGCTACAGTACTACTAAATACTTTAGAAAATAACAATATACTAAAAGCTGATATAGCAAGAATTCTTAATAGAGGATTACTTGCTAGAATATTTAACTGGTACTAACTAATAAAAGCCCCTTAAATAGGGGCTTTTATTTTGTTCATAGCATAAAAATTTTTATCATTGACTTTAGGTATCCATGGTGCTATAATACGATATAAATGGTAGTAGAAAAAGTTAGAGGACTTGAAAACGAATGGCGGTCAATACTAATAAGCGGTTAGCAGTTAAGCACGTTAGAGATAGAGCTAAATCAGCATATGAGAAGCAGAGTGAATGCCACATCTGCGGATCGATTGATGAATTAGAACTCCATCATACTAACTCGCTATCTTTGTTACTCGACAAGTGGGCTAAGGAAAGAGACTACGATATTAGTACTGATGACGGAGTAATAGCCATTAGGGACGAGTTTATAGCGGAGCACCGTTCTGAGATATATGAAGAAGTGTTTACACTATGTAATAAACATCACGTTAAGCTACATGGTATATTCGGCAAAGCTCCTCCATTATCTACTGCAGGCAAGCAGAATAGGTGGATTGAGAAACAAAAAGCTAAATTCACCGGTGAAGAGATAGTTGCTGCAGACACTCAAGTTTCAAAACCAAAAGGTTCATTTAGCAAGTTCTATTGAGGACTTATATGGATTGGAATCCATTACACTGGTTTACTAAAGCTAACCCAGCACAAGAACAAATTTATTACTCTGAAGGAACTAATGTGCCTTCAGACGCTGCTTTATCTTATAATAAAGCATTCGATGCACAAGAATCAGCAAATAGAGGTACAAACTTAATTGTTAGTGCGGCCTCAAGTTTAGATTTTGATGTAAAAGATAAAGTAGTAGATGGGGTTGTATCAGGAGTACGTCAAAAGACTATTTTAAATCTTTTGAACTTTAGACCTAACCCATACCAATCAACACAAGAATTCAGAACACACATATATACCGATTTCATATTAGAAGGTAATATTTTTATATATTTTGATGGTGTACACCTATACCATCTACCTGCTGCTAATATGACGGTATTACCAGATACTAAAACTTTTGTAAAAGGCTATCAGTATAATAATACTACGGACTTTAAACCAGACGAAATCATACATATTAAAGATCTATCAGCCTCTTCAGTGTATAGAGGAACATCAAGACTATCATCTGCAGCAAGATCTCTAAGTACTTTAGGAAAAATGCAAAGCTTCCAAGATCAATTCTTTGATAATGGGGCAATAGCTGGTATAGTTATTGAAACAGATAATACACTAAGCCAGCTAGCTAAAGATAGAACTATTCTTAATTGGATGACTAAGTATAGTACTAAGAATGGTGCTAAGCGCCCAATGATTCTTGATAGTGGATTAAAATTAAAAAGCATTGGTGATACAAGTTTTAAAGATATGGACTTTGATAGTAGTATTAAAACCCATAATATAAAAGTTTTAACAGCTTTAGGTGTTCCACAGGTTCTGATCGATGGTGGAAACAATGCTAATATATCCCCAAATTTACGCCTTTTCTACCTTGAAACAGTAATACCTATTGTAAGAAAGTTTACTTCTGCAGTAGAACACTATTTTGGGTTTGATATTGACATAGTAACCTCTAATGTATCATCTTTACAGCCAGATATTAAAGAAGTAGCAGCATACCACGCCACTCTAGTAAATGGAGGTATTATTACTCCTAATGAGGCACGCGAGGAACTGAGATATCCTAAGATTACTGGACAGGATAATATACGAGTACCGGCTAACATAGCAGGATCAGCTGCTAATCCCAACGAGGGAGGTGCCCCCAACAAGCCGAAAGAGGATGCACCATAAGGAGTTTTATGAAAAACAATAAAATTATCTATTTAAACCAGCAGTTTGAAAAGAGTGTTGATACTCCTTCCGCGGATTCACCAATTGATTCTGTTAGTATCGAAGGATACGCAAACAGTACTACTGTTGATAGAACTGGGGATATTATCCCTATGACCGCCTGGAATAAAGCACTAGATAATTATCTTAAAAACCCTATCATTTTAGCTCATCATGACCATAGTAACGCTATTGGTCGTATGGTTGATCATAAGGTAGATGAAAAAGGTTTATGGATAAAAGCACGTATTTCTGCAGCTGCAGAAGATACATTCAATCTAATTAAAGATGGTATACTAACTGCTTTTAGCGTTGGTTTCATTATCAAAGATGCTGTTTATGATTCACTAACTGATTTATTTATTATTAAAGAACTAGAACTTCTAGAAATCTCAGTAGTGTCAGTACCATGTAATCAAGATAGTACGTTTAGTCTTTCTAAGGCATTTGATAACGCCGAAGAATATAGTAAATTCAAAAGTCAGTTTGTGGAAACGAAAGAGTCAGCTAAAGAGCTAGATCCTTCTGCTTCACAAGAGTCTGATCAATCAAAAAAGGAATGGAATATGGATCCAAAAGAACTTGAACAACTTCTTGCTAATACCGCTGCCGCTGCCGCTGCTGCTGTTCTTGAAAAGCAAGCAGAAGAAAAAGCTATTGCCGATAAGGCTGCTAAAGAGCAAGCTGACCTAGATGCTAAGATCAAGGCTGCTGTGCAGGTACAAGAATCCGGAGCTGAAAAGCTTCTAGCTGAAATTGAGAAGCGTTTTGCTGAGCAAACCGAATCTTCAAAGAAGGCTCTTGAAGGTCTAGAAGACGCCATCAAGGAGAAGGCTGCTGAACTAGAAAAGATGCAGAAGTCTAAGATGCAATTTGCAGATAAGGGTAATGAAGCTACTACTTATGCAGAACGCGAAAGTGCAGTTCTAGCTGCTAAGATTATGGGTAAGTCAATTGAAGATACCAAGTTTGGTCGTGCTTTAATGGAAAAAGCTGGTGCTCACGTAGCTAGCGCTACATGGGAACTAGAAGTTTCTATGAATATGGAAGCAGAGATTCGCCGTCGTCTAGTTATGGCCCCTCTATTCCGTAATATCAATATGCAAACTAATGTTATGAAGATTCCTGTGAACCCAGAAGCTGGTTTTGCAACTTGGATGGCTAATAGCGCATTTGGTACTACTGATTCTCCTGGTGCTGCTGTAACTCATCAACTTAAGGAAATAACCCTAAGTGCATATAAGGTTGCTACTCGTGAGTACCTTGCATACGAAGAAGAAGAAGATGCATTACTTGTGCTTCTACCTATCATCCGTGATGCTATGGTTCGCCGTGTTGCTAAGTCTGTTGATAAGGCATTCCTTCTAGGTGCTGGTTCAGGTGCTGATCCTGTTAAGGGTGTTGCAATCTTTGATGCAACTTCAGTTGTTGTACCAACTAATACTGGTGTAGCTTCCGTTGCTAATCTAATCGCTCTGCGTAAAGATCTAGGTGCTTGGGGTCTTGATCCTTCAGAACTAGCTTATGTAGTTTCTACCGAAGTTTACTACGATCTAATGTCAGATACTCTATTCCAGACAATGGATAAAGTGGGTGGCGTTGCTACACTTCTAACTGGTCAAGTAGGTTCAGTAGGTAATACTCCTGTACTAGTTTCTGATGCATTTGCGTCTAAGGCTGGTGGTGCAGCTACTGCTACTACTAACATTGGTGCAATTTGTATTGCCCCTGCTAACTACCTAGTTGGTAATCAGCGTGGTCTTCGTTTCGATACACAAGATCTAGTTGAAACTCAGCGTAAGGTTCTAGTAGCTTCGCTACGTACAGGCCTTGAGCAACTATCTACCGTTAATGGTATGGGTGTTTCTACTCTACGTTGGTCTTAATAAAGTTGGGGGAGATTTATTCTCCCCCTTCTTCTATAAGCATCCTTCCACTCAAAAGAGATCGCAAGTGACCGGCGTTAAAGGGTCGAAGTTTGCTTATAAAAGAATAAAGGAGTAATAAATGGATTTAATTACTATTTCAGAATATAAGGCATATGCAGGAATTACTAGTATTAATTCTGATACTGCTATTAAGAACTTAATACCAAAAGTAAGTCAATTAACTAAATCCTATTGCCGCAGATCTTTTGTAGACTATGTAAATGATGCAAAAACAGAGGTATTTGATGGTGGTCCATACCTACTACTTGGAGAATATCCAATACTATCCGTTAGCTCAGTAGAAACATCAGCAGATTATGGAAAAACATATACTCCTTTAGTAGAATTTACAGATTATACTATTAGTAATGCAGATCAAGTTATATTACCAATTAGTATATCTAGTTTTACTAATATGCCTAATGGTTATAAGGTTACTTATACCGCAGGGTATGAGGTAATACCAGAAGATTTAAAATTAGCTGTTATGGACTTAGTAACTTACTACTTACGGAATGATATGGCTGTAAAGTCACAAAGAGACGCAGGATCAAATACGGTTCAAATTGAGTATGTAACAAAAAATACACTACCATCCCATATTGCAAGAGTATTAGACCTATATTTAGCGAATGTGAGCTAATATGAGTGTAAGAACTAGTATAGCTAAAGCACTGGCTGAAAAGTTAAAAGAAATAAATGGTGCTGAGGGATATAATACAAATATATTTAATAATGCTTATCCTAAATTAAAATTTTGGGATGAAGTATCAGACTTTCCGTCTATATATATGTCCACAGGCTCAGAAACCCGTGAGTACTTACCAGGAAACTTTAAATGGGCCTTTCTAACTATATCTCTTAAAATATATGTTAAAGGTGAAGACCCAGCTGCAGCGTTAGAAGATCTTCTCGAAGATGTAGAGAAGGTTATAGACAATAATCGAACATTAGTATACGACGTAACCCTGCCTGGTGGCCAAACTACTGAAATTCTGATCAATTCCATAGTTACAGATGAAGGACTTCTAGAGCCTTATGGTGTAGGTGAAGTAGTTATAACTGTTCAATATCCTGTTCTCTAAGTATTAGGTACAGATAAATATCTAGTCACAATATTTAGTGAGCATGACCATATTATGAGGAAAAAATATGGCTTATAATTTAGCACGAAATAGTAGAGTATTTGTTACTACTAACTTAAATACTGCTACCGGAGCAGTAAAATCAACCGGATTCACTCCAACTAACACTTGGGAATTACAGATTCTAGATGGCTTCACTTTTAGTCAAAATACTAATCAAACCACTATTCAGATTAACGAAGCCGGTACAACCCCTATCCGTGGTCAACGCGCATTTAATACTGCACTAAACCCTGTAGATGTTACTTTCTCAACCTATATTCGTCCTAAAAATGCTACTTCTACTGTAAATGCAGAAGAAAAGGTTTTATGGAATGCTTTAATGGGCTATGTAGGTATCGAAGGTACTACTGATGGTGTACCTAGTACTGCTACAGGAACTACACTAGGAGGTACTCCAGCAACAACTTTGCTACGTGCAACTACGAGTTCACCAACTGTTACTATAAGTGGTTCTGGCTTAACTACTCTAACTGTAGGAGATACTTATAATATTTACGGTCTAACAGGTTCTGATTCCCCTAAGTATAATAAGCCAATTAAAGTTACATCTTCTACTGCTTCTTTACTAGTATTTGATTACCTTACAGCACCACCAAATGCTGCAGCAACAGTAGTAGCGAACGTAACCGTTTCAGCTGCTGTTAAATTCTCAAAAGCTGCTTGGGTTGATCAACCTACTGCATCTGGCGTAACAGTACCTTTTGGTCAAGTTACTTCAGCAATGTCTAATCGTAATCAACTACAACCAATTGGATTCATCTTTAACGTTGACTCAGCTTGGTATACGATTGACAACTGTGCTATTGACCAAGCAGCAATTGACTTTGGCTTAGATGCAATTGCAATGGTAGCTTGGACAGCTAAGGGAACCCGACTAAATAGTATTGCGGCACCTACTGGAGCAGACTTAAGTCAGGCCAACCCTGTACTTGGTACAGGTGGTTCATTAGCAGGTACAGCTACTGGTCGTATTCTAGATGCAGCATATATTACTAATAAGTTATCTACTACTACAGTACAAAAGACTATCGGTGGTGTCGGCGCAGGAAATACAGCATATACTGTTGTACTAACTGGTGGTAATATTACAATTGCTAATAACATTAACTATGTAACTCCTAATAATATTGGCGTAGTAAATCTACCAATCGGATACTTTACTGGTAGCCGCGCAATTAGTGGTACATTAAATGCTTATTTACGTACTGGTTCAGGTCAAGTAGCAGACATTTTAACAGACATGTTAACTAATATTGCTACTTCTGCAGAAACTAAATACAAGCTACAGCTTGAAATTGGTGGAGCATCAGCAGGTACTCGTGTAGAGGTAGAAATGCCTGGTGTAGTACTTGGTGTACCTAGTGTAGAAATTGCAGATGTTGTATCTACAGCAATTACATTTAATGCTCAGGGTACTGCTAAAGACATTAATGGTGTAACTAATGCAGCCTACGATCTAGAAAACACAAACGACGTATCAGTAAGATATTTCGCAGCTTGATAATAACTAAACAGGGAGGACACACTCCTCCCTGTTTTTTCTCTTTAATTTAGGATAAATAAAAATATGTCAGATGTACTAAGTCTTAAAAGCATTCTAGTATCTACCAAAGAGGTAGAAGTAGAATATCCAGGTATGGAAGGATTTGTATTAAACTTATCATTCCTTTCACGTGAAGAGCTTGGTAAGATTAGAAAAAAGGCTACTAAAACAGAATTTAAAAATCGTCAACCGGTGGAAACACTAAATGATGAACTATTCCTTCAACTATATGTAGATTCATGTATTAAGGGCTGGAAGGGTTTAAAGTTCGAATATTTAGAGCAGCTAGCTCCAGTAAATATCTCTGATCAAAAGTCAGATGACTTTTTAGGATACTCACGCGAAAATGCACTATACCTAATGAAGGCAAGCGCAAACTTCGATACCTTTGTTAGTGAAACAGTAACAGAACTAGCAAATTTTCAGAAGCCCAGTGGGGCGAAGTAACAAGACAGATAACCTCATTCTACCAAAACTCTGAAGTAAGTTTTACCAAAGATAATTACTTTGAAACTTGCGAGATGTTAGGTACTGAGCCTGTAGATGATGAAATTCCAGTAGAATATCCTGATTTATATGAGGAAATACAGGAAGCAGTTATAGTATATAATATGCTTCAAGATAACTGGGATACTATGAATGGCGTGTATATGGGTAAGCATTTAACTAGTATAGATGACATATTCAATATAGCAAAAATTGATGATAAATATACTTGTTTTCGTATTATTCAAATACTTGATAATCTAAGAGCAAAAGTTCTAAACTCTAAAAAACCCGCTAAATAGCGGGTTTTTTATTGTGCGTAGAAATTTTTATCATTGACTTATTGTTGGTCTAGTGTTATAATAAGGTATAAAATTAGTGCAGATACTGCAATACGCGAGGTAATTATGAGCAACACAGTTAATATTAATATAGCAGCCAGCGACAATGGTTCTATTGATAAAGTAACAGCAAAGACCAAAAATCTTAATAAAGAATTAACTAAAGCCCAAACTACCTCAGGTAGTTTGGGTAAACCTGCTTCTGGTACTGCAGCATATAATAAAGCTAAAACTCAAACTGATGATATGTTTGAATACCGTCAAGCACGGGGTGGCAGAGGTACAGGTGCTGAGGGCAGAGACTTTGCTAAGCAATCACAAGGTCTTGGTGGATTAGTACATGTATACGCTACATTTGCAGCTAATATATTTGCACTTACTGCAGCTTTTGGAGCATTATCTAAAGCTGCCGACTACTCAAATATGGTAAAAGGTTTAGATCAGTTAGGAGCAGCTTCAGGCCGTAATCTTAGTGCTATGGCTAAAAATATGGTTGATCTTACAGATGGGGCTATTAGTTTAAAAGAAGCTATGGCTGCCACAGCACAAGGTAGTGCTGCAGGTTTAAATGGTGAACAATTAGAACGTATGTCTAAAGTAGCTAGAACCGCATCATTAGCTCTTGGCAGAGATATGGCAGACTCTCTAAATAGATTATCTAGAGGTATATCAAAAATAGAGCCAGAACTAATAGATGAACTGGGTATATTTGTAAAAGTAGATAAAGCAGCACAAGATTATGCTAGAACCTTAGGAAAAACCGCACTATCTCTTACAGACTTTGAACGTAGACAGGCTTATGCTAATGCAGTACTAGAAGAAGGTGAAAAGAAATTCAGTGCTATTAAGTTAGATGCTAATCCTTATAGTAAACTAGAAGCAAGTTTTATTAATATAATGTATTTAGGCGGAGAATTAATTAATACAGTATTAAAGCCAATAGTTACATTATTAGCAACTTCTCCAGTAGCTTTAGGAGCTTCTATACTAGCTTTTGCAAGTATGTTATTAAGTAAGGCTATCCCAGCTTTAAAGGGTTGGAGAGATAATATTCGCGAAGCTGCAGCAGACGCAGAAAAACTAGCTACAAGCAAAGTAGATGCGGCATTAGAAGCAAAAATAGATAGATTAAATAAAATAAAGTATGCTGCTGAAGGAAAAGCAGAAGTACAGCAAGAGGCATTAGCCTACGCAGAAGAAAACCTAAAGAATAGGTCAGAATCTGCAGGTAAGAAAATAGCTAAATCAGTACAAAATATTTTGGCAAAAGATGTTAGACTTATTGATGATAAAGATCTAGCTACTATAGATAAAATGGCTTCTAAAAATACTAAGTTAGCAGGATCCTATAAAGAGATAGCTGTAGCTATTAGAGAAGCAAAAACAGCTGAATTAGCCTATTCTGATCAAGTACGTAGAAACCAAGAGATACTGTCAAAGAAACCTCTAGCTACTTCTGTTGAGGGTATGAATCTAAAAGAAGCTCAATCTTTACAAAAACGCTCACTAGGTATGGGTATAGTATCCTCCTCAGTAGAAAAGTTTTCTAGTATGGGTTGGTTGGCTGGCTGGAGTGAGTTTGATAAAAAAATCGGTGAAGCCGGCGAGCAAATGTCTAGGCTTGATCAAAAAATGGGTATGGTAAATACTGGTATACTAAGACTTAAAACTGCTTTTGGCATGGGTATAGTGTATGTATCTAAGTTTATTAATGCTTTCGGATTTATAGGGGCAGCAATATCTGCAGTAGTAGTTATATTTCAATTACTTGATAGTGCTTTATCAGGAAACTCAAAACAGTTGGAAGAATTCAAAGGGTCTGTTGACACTTTTAAAACCTCTCTAACTGGATTAGATGCTACAATAGATCTTATAAGAAATAAAGACCCATTTGAGAAGTTAAGTGTTCAAAGTATACAAGCCCAAGCAAATGCTATAGAAGAACTATCAAATAGTATTACTAAAATGGCAAAATCTCTAGAACAGACGGATAAATATGCTAATGGTTGGGATAAGTTTATTGATGGATGGAAGTCTGTAGTAGGGGCCGATATTAGAAGTGTAGCTACTAATAATATTTCTATTGGTATTGAGGAAACACTTAATAATACCTTAGATAGTATAAACAAATCCGGTTTCACAGGAAAATTAGCAAAAATACTTAATACCGATGATTTAAGTAAATCTGGAATATCTAAAGCTTTAAGTGGTTTAAATACTGAAAAATTCAAAAATACATTAAAAGAACTAGCTTTGGCTCAACAACAATTTAGTAAAGAAAATCAAAATATAGCAAATAAGTTATCTGGGTACAATGAAAGTATAGAGTCAACACAAAAATCTATGCAGAATTTATCTAATAGTTTTATACCAAGTGATGCTATGTCTAAGTTTGGTTCTGATCAAATGGCTCAGGCAGCGAGACTAGCTGAGGCCTTAAAAGATCCAGAAACCGCCTTAATAGCATTATCTGATGCTGCTACAGATTTTAATATTTTAAAACTATTTCCACCTGAAGCAACAAAAAATATACTAGCAACTAAAGATGCTCTAATTAGTTTAAGAGAAAGTATCGGAGCGTATGATCAAGCTATATTAGCTACTCAAAAGAGGCTATCAGAAGTTGCAGCAGGTCCTGGTGATAAATTTATAGATGAAAATGGCTTCACCCAAGAAACCTCTGGAAAACAAACTCAACAGTATAAAGATATAAAAGCACAAGAAACCTTCTTAAAGAATCTTAGAGTAGAGGACCTAAAAAGAGTAGAAGAACTACAGGTAGAACTAAATGGTACTGCTATGCAAATGTATGAAGCTGGTGCTAAAAGAGTAGGTCAATCCTTACAAACTGCTATGGCACTAGGTGCTATTGAGGCTAAGAAAACACTTGCAGGAGCTGTGGGTGGTGTCGAAGGTGTAAAAATACAGGAAAAACTTACTAGAGATGCCATTGGGGTACAGTTAAAAGCCATTGATACCCAATTAGATCTTATACTAGAGACTAAGAGACTATCTTTACAGATGGAAGAGGCTAATGCCTGGTCTAAATTTGATAAAGATTTCAGAGAAGGCAAAGATACTACAAAACTAGAAGAAACTATAGCCTCATTAGGTAGACAAAAAGAGGCTTTACAAGGTCCAGCCAATAAAGTGCTTGGTAATATACGTGGTGGTACTAATGACGTAAAATTAGGCCTATCCTCTACCGCTGACCAAATAGTTTCTAGCCTAGAAAAGAAGGCAGGATTAAGTTCACAAATACAGCAGTCTAAATATAGAGAAGAACTAGCAGCAATTGAAGATCAATTTAAGAAAATACAAGAGAAAAAAGAGATAGAACTAGAAAACCTAAAAATACAGGAGGAAAGTTTAGCTCTTAGTTATACTTCTTCTGGATTATATAGTGAAGAACTAGAGAATCTTGTAAAAACTAATAAATTATCTATACAAAAAGCCCAACTAGACAAAGAATCCGCAGGATTTAATGCAGAAGAAGCCAAACTAACCTATATTATTAATAAGTTGGGTGAATCTTCTTATGAAGGTAAGCTAGCAAAACAACGCTTAGATTATATAAGTCTTCAAAATGCTGAAAAGTTAGCTAATATAGAAAGTAAAAATGCAATAGAAAATCTAAAAATGGCCAGAGAAGCAGAATCTAGACGTGTATCTGCAATAGCAGAAGATATTGATATGCAATTAAAATATCAAGATATTCTGACTACTAATGCTACAATTATAGAAGAAGCTAGTGGTCGTAGAGATTTTATATTAAATAAAATATTAGATACAACCAAACTACAATTACAACAGGAAAAAGAACTTCTAGATTTAAGATCAAAAAGAAATGCAGAAACAGATAGTAAAATTATAGAAGCATACGATAAAAAAATATCTAGACAAGAAGAGTATAACGCCCTACAGTTAGAAAATATTAAACTACAAGCAGAGTATCAGGAAGCTCTAGTAAAAACAGAAAATTCACTAAGAGATATTGAAAAAGGAATTGGAGATGGTAAAGATCAAATTGGTTTAACCTACCAGGACTTCTCTAATAAAATCACTGATCTTGTTAATAGTAGTAAATCTGCTGCTGATGCATTTAATACTGGGTTTATAAATGCTATAGATAGCTCTATTGATGAGTTTTATAACTTATTAAAAGAAGGAAAACTAACTTTCGATAGTATGTCTAAGTTCCTTAGAAATTCTATATCAGATGCTTTCTACGATATGGCTAAACAAACTATAAAAAATTACTGGAAAGATACTTTAAAGAAATTTCTACCTCCTAGCGATAAAGAAAAAGCTGCAGAAGGTATTAAAACTTTAAATGATACTATTACTGCTAAGTTCCCAGAACTAACTGCTGCAATTAATAATCTAAGTAAATCTGATTTTATTAAAAATACAGGAGCAGGAAAATCTCTTGGAAAAGTAGATACAGGTTCTGTAGGCATATTTGATAATAACGGCATGGGTACTACAGCTAATGATAAAGCTATGTATGATATGGTTAATAGTAATGATTACAAAAATCAAGATGTTTATGCTGCTAAGTTAAATGCTGAAGAAGGCTTTACGGAAAGTCTAGTAAGTACTACAGCTAAACAGTCTGCACTTGTTGATACCCAGAGTAATGCTATCACTCAGTTTGGTAAAACAATTAGTACTTTACCCGGAGTTTTTGGTAGTTTTGGTCAATATATAACAATGTTTGGTCAATTTATAACTATGATGAGTGCTAGCTCAGCAGTATCTGGAGCATCTAGTGGAGCTGGAGGCATATTGAGTAGCTTAGCAGGAGCATTTTCTAGTACCGGTGGCAGTTCTATGGCTAGTGGGGCAGGCAGTTTCTTTAGTATGGCTACCTTAGCTTCAGCAAAAGGAAATGTATTTCCTGGAGCCGAAGGGTTATCTAAGTATAGTAATTCTATAGTTAGTTCACCAACGCTGTTCGCCTTCGCGAAAGGTGGAACACCTAATGTTGGCTTAATGGGTGAAGCGGGACCAGAAGCTATTATACCTTTAAAGCGTGATGCACAAGGTAATCTAGGTGTTGGATCTACCTCTAGTAATAATAGTAAAACTACTAACTTAACAATTAATGTTAATTCTCAAAATGGTAATCCTGCAGAAATTCGTAGAAGTGCAGCTGCAGCTGCAAGAACTATAGCATCTACATTAAATGGAGCACAAAGATATGGCTGAGTTTCTTGAGGAAAGAATATTGGGGGATATTCAATACGGTTCCTCATGGGAAGATGACTACAGTGTTACTGTAGTCTCTACCTCTGGAGGACAAGAGTATAGGTCCCTAAATCACCCCTTTCCGGTACGTACATTTGATGTATCCTATATGATGGATAATATAAATATGTGGGATAGTCTAGTAAATACTTACCATAGAGCACATGGTAAGTATGCTGGATTTAGAGCACGTTGCATAGATGAATATACAAGTAACGCCAATGGAACTACTGCGGCTACAGCTACAGACCAAGTACTAACATTAATCTCAGGATTAGATTATCAGTTACGTAAGTACTACGGTACTGATAAAGCTGCTGGTACAATAGGATATCCATATAGAACTATTTACAAACCAGTTGCAGGAACAGTCTTAGTAGCTATTGGCACGATACCTATTAGATCTGCAGATTATTCTGTAAATACTACTACTGGGGTTGTAACATTCGCAGCTAATAAAAGTATTACCATTACAGGTATTACCAAAGCAGTAAATGCAGTTATATCTACTACTAATACAGCAGGAATAGTGGCCGGACAGATGGTACAGATATCCGGAGTATTAGGTATGACTCAAATTAATTTATGGAGAGTAGAAGTATTGTCTGTTTCAACTAATGTATCTATAACTGTTAATGCTAATACACTATCTTTTGGTACTTATACCTCCGGTGGAGTTTGTAATACAAATCCACAATCAGGTGAACAAGTAACAGCTGGGTTTGAGTTTGACTTCCCTGTTAGATTCAATTCCGTACTACCAGTAGGACAAAATAAACCAATTTATCGAGATATAACTAGTATAGAATTATTGGAGCTATTAAATCCATGAAAACACAAGTAACACCGTATACAACAGTAGCTTGGTGTGTGCGAATAGTACCCGTTATAGGTACCCCAGTACGTTTAACCACATATCCAGTTAATTTAAAAATGAGTAATTCTAATGTGTATTATACAGATTCTGGGTATGAGCAGACTAGTTTTACTTCTGGTACCTCAATGTCGCCAGCAGCAATAGATTTAACAGGTTTTATAGGCTTAGCAGGTATTACCAGAGACCAGATAGCCTCTGGAGTATTCGATAATGCCAGAGTATACATATTTAAGTGTAACTTTTTAAATCCTGTAGAGGACTATGAAGAAGTAACATCAGGATTTTTTGGTAAAACAACTTTAGAGGATGATAAATACACTGTACAAGCTATGAGCCTAATAGATATATTAGGTCAATCAGTGGGTAAAACGTACTCTGCTAGTTGTTCTCGTACATTTGGTGACTCCGGATGTATGATTAATCTACTTGCTATTACTTCAAGTGGTAATATAACCAGTGTAACAAATAGTTTTACAGTTAGAGATTCTTTTAGAATAGAAGTAGCAGATTACTTTGGAGCAGGAACCATCCAATTTACTTCTGGTAATAATGCAGGACTAAAACCTTTAGAAATAAAAGACTATGCTGCGGATGGCACTATTACAGTATTTGAGCCGTTTTACTACACTCCTGTAATTGGAGATACTTATACTATTATTCCTGGTTGTAGAAAAAGGATGATAGATTGTAGGGACAAGTGGAATAATATTATTAACTTTTTTGGTTTTTCCAATATACCAACACAATCAAGCTATCAACAGGCAGCAGGTAACAGATGACTAGAGATGATATTATTAGAATTGCACGTTCTACTATTGGTACCCCCTTTAAACACCAGGGAAGATCTTTAAGTGGAATGGATTGTGTAGGGTTACCACTATATGTGGCTAGTACTTTGGGAGTAGAATATACAGATGTACCAGGATACTCTCGTAGACCATCAGGTGGTAAGTTAGAAGACACATTTGATGCTCATGTCACCTCTGGTATATTAGTTAGAGTTGGTATACATGAAATGGAACCAGGAGACTTTTTAATGATGAGGTTTTCTGGTCAACCACAGCATTTAGCTATTTATACTGGAGAAAACATTATACATTCCTATGAGGCTGTAGGTAAAGTATGTGAACATCGTATGGATACTACTTGGAGTTCACGTATTGTTCGTGTTTATAGATTTACAGGGGTATCATCGTGAGTAGCACTGGTCAAATTATTGGTGGTGTTGTAGGTGCTTTTATTGGATTTTTTGCAGGAAATCCAATGCTTGGCGCGTCTATTGGTATGGCTATAGGTGGAGCTATTGATCCACCAAAAGGGCCAAAAATAGAGGGTCCTCGCATAACAGATTTATCTGTACAAACAGCTACATACGGTGCACCAATACCAATAGTTAAAGGTGCTATTACAGTTTTTGGTAATATATTTTGGTTGGAAAATAATGCTTTAAAGGAAACAAAAACAACTGAAGAACAGGGTGGTAAGGGTGGTGGGGGTCAAGAAGTAACAACCTATAGTTATAGCGCAACGTTTGCCTTAGGACTATGCCTTGCTCCTGTGGACTCAATTGGTAGAATTTGGTGTTCTGGTAAATTAATAGCAGACTACAGACAAAATAATCTAAGCGGGGTTCTTGCCTCTGGGTTTAAAACCACAGATACTTCAGTACTTGGGGATGTTGCTACATCAATGTTTTCTGCAGTAGCAGAAGCCTCAAGCACTAATATTAGATTCTATAATGGGGGGCCTAGCCAACAACCGGATCCACGTATGCAGGCAGCTCTAGGAGTAGCAAATACACCAGCATACAGAGGGTTAGCATATATAGTATTTGAAGACTTTCAATTAGCAGACTATGGAAATTCATTAATGTCTGCACAAATTAAAGTAGAAATTCTTAGTAATTCTACTATAGATCAATACAATGTTAGAACTAATATATATACTAATGTATTTCCACCAATAGGGACCTCTAATACTGATGGCCCATATAATCCCATAATAAAGGATAGTACATTTCAGTGTGATAAAGAACAAACTAAGTATACTATATCTTTTGATGGTAGACTTATAAAAATGGAATCTAATGGTTGCGTTGCACCGGGTGTTTTGGGTGAACCAGGAGAGCCATACTATGTAGGTACTACTAGTGGTAATAGGTCAGTATACTATATTAATGATGTGTCTGGTACTCTTGGATACTTATATGTAGGTGGTGTACGTTTTGCTAGTAAATTAGCTGGTACTTATGAATTACAGGCAGCTTGTGTAGGGACTGATGGTAACTTATACCTTCAACAGTATAAGGGAGGCCAAAGTGTTTTAGAAAAATATGACGGAAATGACTTATCTCTTATATGGACTGCACCCGCTCCAGAACTACCTTATAATCTTACTGAAATAGCTTTCCCTATTCTTCCAGGAATGTCTGCATGTATAGCTGTAAATGATGATGGTACTAAATTTTGGTGGTTTTCTATTGCAGGACAAGTAATAGACCTTAGATATATGGAAATTGCCCCTAATGGCGATTTAACTCATAAATACAGCTATACTGGGGCGGAAGTAGGTAGTTGGTACGCACATACCATATCTATGGCTGCCACTGGTATGTTATGTGCTATTACAAGTAACCAAGGAAGGTTTACTTTATTAGACTCAACACCTATTATGGTACCACAAAATGTAACATTATCTGAAATAGTTAGTTCTTTATGCTTACAGTCTAATCTTATTACTGCTTCAGATATAGATGTTACTGCTTTAACTCAAATAGTTAGAGGGTATAAAATAACTTCAACTGCAGCTATTCGTTCAGCTCTCGAGCCTCTAAGAGCCTGTTGGCCTTTTGATGTAGTTCAAAGAGGCTATAAACTTAAATTTATACCTAGAGGGGGCTCCTCTATTGCTACAGTATCTAATAATGACTTAGGTGCTCTTAGCGGGGAAAATAAAGAACCAATAAGACTAACTACATCACGAGAAATGGATACCCAGTTACCTCGTAGAGTTGAAACTACCTTTATTGATGCAGATAGAGAGTATGATACTGGAGCAGGTCCTGGTACTGAAAGATTAAATACTGATGCAGTAAATATTTTACAAATAGATCTACCTGTAGTACTTACTGCAGATGAAGCTGCAGCAGTAGAACAGACTCTTCTATATCTATACTGGATGGAAAGAAACGATCTAACATTCACATTACCACCAACGTATCAGAACTTGGAACCCGCAGATGTAATTACTATTAATACTAAAGATGCCAGCTATACTGTACGATTAGTTAGTACACAATATTTACCAGATGGTAGAGTAGAATGCTCTGCTAAATATAATCACTCACCTGTATATGTACCAATTGCCTCAGCGGATACAGGTAGTAGTACTGGACAGGTACTTAGTTATAATGGTCCAACACTATTATATATGTTAGATATACCATGTATAAGTAGTAATTATATGGATGCTTCTGGTATATTAAGTGCTGCTACTGGAATATATGACTCATGGCCCGGTGCCTCCCTATTAAAAACAGACGATAACGGTAATAGTTATAGTATAGTGGATAATTATTTAGCCCCAGGAAGTATTGTAGGATACGCAACAAATACTATAGGTACTAGTAATACACCACATACTATTGATGCAAGCAATAAACTAAATATTAGACTAATTAACGGTGAAATATTAACTATTTCAGAATTACAAATGTACAATGGTGGTAACCATTTTGCTTATGGTACACATGGTAGATGGGAAATTATAGCTGCTCAAACCGTAACAGAAGAAACTGATGGTACTTTTACATTACAGAACCTACTAAGAGGTAGATTCGGTACTGAACATGCTATGGCTTCTCATGCTATTAGTGATACTTTAATACTACTTAACCAGTCTTTACTTAGATTTAGTAAATTAGATATTTCCAATGTAAATATGTTAAGAAGCTGGAGAGCTGTAACCAGAGGAGCACTACTTGATTCAGTCACTGATATACCTTTTACATATACCGGAGTTAATCTAGAATGCCTATCTCCTATTGATTTAAATGGTAATAGAACTCCTTCCACAAATGATTGGACAGTAACTTGGACACGTCGTAGTCGTACGGCCACTGAACTATTCTCAGGAGTAAACCCCCCTTTGGGAGAGTCTTCTGAGTCTTATGATGTAGAAGTATGGGATAGAACTTATACTACTTTAAAACGTACATTTTCTAGTTTAACAAGTGCTAACCTTTCATATACTAGTGCTCAGCAGATAACAGACTTTGGAGCATACCAAAAGGTATTATACTTAAAAGTATATCAGAATTCGACAAACCTGGGTAGAGGTTATCCTCTAGTATCTTCTATTTTAAGAGAAGTTAATGATGATGCGTATATATATGATGTTTCTATATTAATGCACATGGATGACACTGGATTAACAGATGTAAAGGGGAAAACAGCCACATTAAATGGTACTGTTGTTCGCTCTAACTTAAAAAGCAAATTTGGTGGATATTCCGCATACTTCGATGGTAATGGTGACTATATATCTTTTGCCGATCATGCTGATTTTGCATTAGGAAATACTTTTACATTAGAAGCTTGGGTATATTGTACATCTTTTGCAACAGAAGGGTGTATATTTAGTCAGTCACTTGATGGGTATGCCGGTGAACAAATGTTATATATTACAACCAGTGCCTTTGTAGGATTTACTAATAATCCTACCGGAGGTACTTGGCTAGCAACTTATGCCCCCAAACCTCTACAATTAAATACTTGGCATCATGTAGCTTTAACTTGTAATAATGGAAAGGCTACAGTATTTTTAGATGGTATAGGTGGAACCCCTACAAATGGTATGACTTGGGTAGACAGGTCTACCCAGTTTCTAGTAGGTGCTACGAGAATACCATATTACTCCGCATATAAATGGATGACTGGATATATAGATGAGGCTCGTGTAACAAAAGGTGTATCACGGTATAATAGTAATTTTGTTCCTCCTACTACACCATTTTATAATACATAAAGGAAAATAATGGCAAATTCGACAACTCACCTTGATGCTATTGTTAATGGGCAAGGTTCCCAAGATGTCAAAGCAAACTCCTTGTGGGATGCAGGCTCTACTGCCATGTTATATGGTAGAAGAGCCTCCTCTACTAGTGGTTTAAGCTGGGGGTACTATGGTGGTAATGTTACCTTATCTACTGGTACAATGAGTCAAATAGCTAATGGTGCTATAGCATTAACAGCAAGTACTACAAATTACTTAGTAGTACTAAAATCCACAGGAGTACTAACGTCTTCTACGGCAACTACAAATTGGACAGATGTAGATAACTATTGGAAAATATATTCCATAGTAACTGGTACTAGTACTATAACTAGTTATACTGATTATAGAGAGCTTGGCAAAATGACGGGAGGTATCCCAACACCAGTAGATGCCTTTACACTAACAATTCAAACAGTCACTGGTGCTACTAAGACTCTAGCAGTTAGTGACTTAGGTGCTTGGATTCGTTTTACAGGTACTGACCCAATACTTACAGTACCACTCAATGCCACAGTAAGTATTGCTAATGGTAAGTACTTTATGGGGGTACAGGGTGGAAGTACACAAGTTACATTTACACCAGAAGGTGGAGTAACTATTAATAAGCCTTCTGGATATAAGGGTAAAACACGTGCTCAAGGGTCATCTTGGGCATTAACAAAAATAGACACCAATGAGTGGGATCTAACAGGGGATTTGGAAGCAACATAATGAGACCAATATTAACAATTATAGCAGCATCAATTCGTAAAATTGTAGGTGCTATTATACCAGAATCTTTTCCTACATCTGATCCTTATTTGGATAACGTTGTTCTCAGTCTTCGCATGGAGAGTAGCGATCCTTACTATAATCAAGTAGTTCTTGGTATGCACATGGATGATACTGGACTAACCGATGTTAAGAGTCATACCATTACACTAAATGGAAATGTTGCCAGATCCGCTACACAATCAAAGTTTGGTGGATACTCTGCCTATTTTGACGGAACTGGAGACTACCTAACACTTACAACTGGTAGTGAATTTAACTTTGGTACTGGCGATTTTACGATAGAGTGTTGGTTATATCCTACAACAATTGGAACAACCGCTAAATATTTTCTTGGAAAGGTAGTCGCATGGGCTACTAACCTTGACTTTTCTGCACGTATTGGAACTACAGGTCTTGTTACGTTCTACGCTGGAGATAATACTCCAATTGCACTTGAATCTGATACTGCGCTATCTATAAATAACTGGTATCACCTTGCGTTTGTCAGAAATTCCGGTGTTACAAGTATGTACATTAATGGAATTAAGCAAAGTTCAACACATACAGGTAGTGTTACCATTCCAAACGATGCAACTACATTATACATTGGATCATATACAAATGCTGGTTCTGAAATGTATTATGGCTATATGGATGATTTTCGTATAACCAAAGGCGTCGCACGTTATACAAAGAATTTTTCAATTCCGACAGCAGCATTTCCAGAACCTACTAATACAGCTATAGATGACACAGGAAAGACCGTCACAACAGTCGGCGGTGCTCAGTTTTCAGGACTTTCGAAATACGGTAGTGGATCGTTCTATTTCGATGGTTCTGGAGATTATCTAACAATACCTAATAACTCTGATCTGTATTTATCTTCTGGGGATTTTACAATTGAGGCGTGGATTTATAGAAACGTATCAGGCGTAAGTCATTATATTTTTAGTGGTAGATACGGTCTAGATAACTCTGGATATGAATTCAGAGTTAATGCGAATAATACCCTTCAGTTTTTCTTTACTGGTGGGTCTAACATAGTGACAACGGATACGGTGGTCTCAGCATCGTGGGTTCATGTGGCCTTTAGCCGCGTTGGTAATCAAGGTCTGATATTCATCTCCGGGGTGTTGGCGGGGTCACTGACATGGAGCAATGGGGTTAATAACACGACTGGCACATTCAAAATAGGGTGCGCCCATGACACTTCTTCGTCTATGAATGGCTATATTGACGACCTGAGAATAACTAAAGGTGTTGCAAGATACACAGCAAACTTCACACCATACAAAATTCTGACAACTGCACCGGCTGGTGATCCGCTGTATAATTACACTACTCTTCTATTAAAGATGAACGGTACAAACGGTGGAACAACCTTTACTGATAATTCATATAGTCCTAAAACAGTTAGTAGGTATGGTTCTGTAGTCACATCTACTAGTGCTATTAAATATGGTTCTGCATCCTGCTATTCTCCAGGTACTTTGGGTAGCTATCTTACAGTACCTAAGACCACTGCATTTGACTTTGGATCTGTGGATTTTACTATTGAACTGTGGGCATACCTCATAGCACTTAATGCTAATACCCAAGCTATTTTCTCTACAGGTAAAACCACTGGATCAGATTACTACTCTTTAAGATTTTATGTAAGTGACTTAGGATACTTGAATGTTAGTTTTTCAAATACTGGGACATCTACACAGTTATCATTAATAGATCCTAATATCTTCAGTCTTAGCACTTGGCAACATATTGCAGTAACAAGAAGTGGTAATATATTTACTTTATGGAAAAATGGGGTTAGTGTAGCTTCTGGAACTATGACTGGATCTATTTACTATAGTACAGCGGATCCTGTATGTATTGGAACAGATCCTGCATATGGTGGCGTAGGATACCTTAACAACTGGAATGGTTATAAGGACGACTTTAGAATAACAAAAGGCTTCGCCCGCTATACCGGCGCATTCCAGCCCCCAGGCCCACATATTGCAGCTATTGATCCAGACACTGACCAATGGTGGTTGAATACCGTTCTGGCTATGCGTATGGATGGTGCACATGGGTCAACTACGTTTACGGACAGTAGAGGGCTCAGCAGCATCACTTCATTGGGTGCAGTTGCTATCACCTCAGCAATATCGAAATTTGGTCAGGCGGCATCCTTTATATCTGGTGGATCATTTAATATCACTCCAGTAGTAACTCTAACTGCTGATTTTTGTTTAGAGATGTGGGTATACATGCCAACCACTACTGGTACCATTACCCTATTTGGAATAGGTAATGAGGCTACTGGTAGAATTGCCTTCATTACCCGTGCCGGCGTTCTAGCCTATGATATTTATGCTGGTGGCACAGAGCCTGACCTTGGAACGGCAACAGTACCACTTAACACGTGGACACATGTAGCCTGGGTTCGTTCTGGCTCAACGCTGACAGGATATATTAACGGTACCGCTTCTGGATCCACTACGCAAACAGGTACTCTTGGTAACTCTGAACAGATGGGCAGCTGTAATCAAACTGGTTATTGTGACGATTTAAGACTGACGGTAGGAGTACCCAGATACACAGCAAACTTCACCCCACCAGAAAAACCTCTCCCAACTTATGTAATAGGTCCAGACCATGACCCATACTGGGATAAGGTTGTACTTGCTTGTCCATTCGATACAAACGCCAATGATGCAAGAAACCATACTCCAACATTAGTCGGAAATGCCAGTATAGTTAGTACACAAAAAATGTTTGGCACTGGAAGTGCCTACTTTGATGGAGTAGGGGATGATATAGGTTTTGCAACTTCTACTGACTGGAATTTAGGTGCTATAGACTTCTGTATGGAGGCATGGATATACCACGAAACTACATCTAATACCGATCCACATATTATATATCTTGGAAACTCTGGTGGTACTGTTGAAGCTAGAATTAAATTATCTTCTACTAGAACTTTACAGGGTGTTATTTATCATACATCTGCATATAAAGTAAATATATCAGGAACTACTGTACTAGCTACAAATACGTGGTATCATGTAGCATTTGTACGTTATGGTAATGTACACTCTATCTATTTAAATGGTATTATGGAGGCGACTAGTACACTAAGCCATACAATACCCACTGATACAATGTTGTGTCATGTCGGAAGAGTTCCATCATCAACATTAGATACGTATCGTTTCAAAGGCTATATAGACGACCTTAGAATCACTAAAGGAGTCGCTCGTTATACAGCAAACTTCGAACCACCAATAGTAGCAAATATACTTGGTTAAAAAAAAAAAAAAAAAAAAAAAAAAAAAAAATCCTCACAAAATTTATTATTGTGGGGATTTTTTGTAGCTATTAAAATTTTTATCATTGACAAAAGGTATCCCCAATGGTATAATAGTATAAAATAAGATTTAGGTATAAAAAATTATACTTATTACAGCCTAATACATAAGTATATTACTAATTATACTTGTATTCAATAAAGGATTACTAATGAGCTCTCCTGTAAAATTAAATTTCAAAGTATACCAAGGGGCTACCTTTAATGAGGTATTACGTTGGGAATCGAGTAAGAAAATCTATAAACCGATTACGAACGTTACCCAAGCTGCGCCATGTATCGTAACTTCTACTGCACATGGTGTGCCTGATGGCTGGCGTGTGAAGATTACGAACGTTGGCGGAATGGCTGAACTAAATTCCGTAGAAAATTATATTCAGGCAACAAAACTAACTGCAGATAGTATTGAATTAAATTCTATTAATGCAGTTGGATATAAAGCTTATACTAGTGGTGGAATATTAGAATATAATGAACCAGTAAGTTTAGTAGGATATACTGCACGTATGCAAATACGTGAAAAAGTAGATTCAATAGAATTTATAGATGAATTAACTACAGCTAATAGTGGCATAGTTATTGATGAAACTAATAGTAGAATAACTTTATATATTAGTGCAGTAGATACAGCAGCTTATACTTTTAGTTCAGCAGTATATAGTTTAGAACTAATATCCCCTACCTCAGAAGTAATCCCTTTAGCAAATGGTACTCTTACTTTGGTCAAAGAGGTTACACGCTAATGGATACTATAGTAGCACCTATAACTCAGTCACTTATTGTAGAATCAAATAAACCAGATAGCGTAGTTATAGGTTCTACTGATAGTACAGTAAATACTACAGAAATATATAATGTAGTAGTAGAGGTGCAAACCCCTACTACTATAATATCTGGTCAACCTGGTCCAGCTGGTCCAGTAGGATTAAGTGAGGATAGTGTGGCATACGCAAAACAAACCGATTTTGTTGGTGACGATGTAATATACAAAGGAGAGGCTGAAGCAGGTTCAGCTTTTTCCTCATCAGTATGGAGAATTAGAAAAGTATTACTTACTGGTGATGATGTGTCAGAAATTTGGGCAGATGGTAATACCAATTTTGATAATATATGGGATAATAGAGATTCCCTTAACTACTCTTAGGAATAATTGATGAACCATAGAACAGACGATATTGACCAAGAGCTGGATAAGGCAATAAAAAGTACAGATGATCCTAAAGATCGCGCAATGTTAATGTTAATACAAAAAATGCTAATACATGTTGAAAAGCTTCTAGATGATGAAGAGGCTCTTCGTGTAAAGGTATTTAATGGAAACTATGTTAACCATACAACAGATCATGACTATATAGAAGATCTTAGAATTTTAGGTGCAGTAGAAGCTGTAAAGTGGGTCAATACTAGAATTACTACTTCTGGACAGTGTGCTTGGTCTGCAAAAAAGATAGAGCAAGAGAAAGAAAATACTAGAGCTTGGAAAGATAAGCTAAACGATTTTCTATTTGAAATAGCCAAAACAAGTATTTATGTTGTTCTTGGTATGGCTTTTTACGCATTAGCAACAGGATTTCCTTTACTTAGCAGAATTGTAGGATTGTAGGATAAATTTTTGATAAAGTATAGGCCTCCTATACACCCCCCTAGGAATATAAATGGCAACTATTACCACAAGCACTTATTTAGACTCTGCTGCTCGTTCTGCTGGCGAAGCAATGGCGATTGGTAACGGTGCTGTCTTCACGGTTCGCACTGATACTCGCATTCACTCCAACGCCCCAGCCTCTTTTACTGGCTCACTTGGCTCTCCGACATTTACCGATATCGGCGGAGAATTCTTCGTGGATGCCTCTGCGGTGCGCTGGCTCGCTTATTCAGGTGGTACAGGTAATTCACCAGCCATCGGAACTACGATTAGCCAAGGGGGAGTGTCAGGGTACTTTCTTGGGGCTTGGGCGTCTCAAGTGTCAGCACCTACTGCATCTGGAGCAGCACTGCCTGCATCGGGCTTCCTGAAGTTCAGAGAAGTTACAGGCGGTGCATTTGCTGCCGGAGCCTTGACTGGTATTGCAGCTACCGCAAGCGGGGCTGACGTTACAGGCTGGATAGAGTGCGCTTGGGATGCGGCGGTAAATTTCGTTGTCCCACGAGTTGGCAAGTTCAAGTCCAGAGGAGGATTCTTTGAGATTGGCACGACCAATGGGGCAGTAGGCCAAACAATTGGTATCCCAACCTCATCCTCTTCGCAAGCCAACAACTTTTGTCCCGGAGCTTGGGTGGAGAAGTATCCCGGCTCAGGTGCTGCCCTTGGGGAGGTTGATGGGTACGAGTTCTGGGAGGGACTATCCTCCGCAGCGAATATGTGGCGTCGTGAATCCCTTGGCTTTGCCGAGGGCTTTACCGACTCCAGAGGCAAGTTCGTCAAGGCGTTCGCTGGAGGGTTGATTCAGTTTGGGGAGACAGCAACCCTTGCGGCAACCTACGCCTCTTTGGCGGCACAGGCAGGAACCTATGCTGGTATTGCACTTACCTGCACTTACGTCTTGGACGCGAACGTTGTTACGGTAAATACCGCAGCCGTAGCCCACCTGCTTGAAGATGGGCAGCAGATTTATTTGGATTTCACTTCGGGTGCAGCCACCGATGGAACCTACACGGTAACGGTGCTCGATGCGTATAACTTCACGGTGCCCTTGGTTGCGGCAAACACTTCAGGCAATGCTACGGGCAGGCCCGGTGTAACGATCACTTTTACTGCACACGCCCTGAACCAAGGAGAGCAAGTTTATTGCGATTTCACCTCGGGTACGGGTGTGGATGGGACTTACACGGTGTATGCTGTGACCGGAGCCAATACGTATCTGGTTGCCTACCCACACGCTGCGGCATTGACTGGCGGCAACGTGTCGTGCCTGCACACGCTGGTGATTACCTACACCGCCCACGGCCATGCTATCGGGAACGATGTGTATTGTGATTTCACCTCGGGCACTGGTGTAGATGGACGTTACGTGATGAAGGCGGTTGCCGCCAATACGATCAACATCAATATGGCCCACTCAGCGGCTATCGCTACCAGCAACGTCACCTTGCGTTGGACTATTGGACATGTCCCGGCATCCGGGTGTAAGGTGAAGATAAGCAACATCCTGTGGGCAGAGTGCGCCACGGCATCAAGGCAGACCAACTCTGTGCCGAATGCCACCATTGCCTCCCGTCCTGAATTCACGACCACGAACGCTGGCGCTATCGACTTGGAGAGTATCTACACTCTGTCGGGCCGCTCGATATTCGCGCAGCCTTACTCGGTTCGCCTGTACAACTGTGCGTTTTCGGAGTCGTTGGACATTTCTGAGTGCGCCTCTGCACTGGATATAAACAACATCGGGGTTGGGCAGTATTCGGCGCAGGATGCTCGGGCCCTTCTTTTGACCTCCAATTTTGCGGGTGGAACACTAAAGAACATTTGGGCCCAGCGTTCGACGCTTGGCACGACAGACCACTCAAGCGAGTTCCTGTACTGTCGTGGGCAGACCATTGAGAATCTGAACACGGGTATCGTAGGCTATGTCCGTTCAACAGGGGTGGCCTGCAACATCGGTGGATCGCAGAACCTCACGTTCAACGGATTGCGTGTGTTCAATGGCAACGTGCCCATCTCCACCTCTGTCGGGATCGAGATTAACAACCTTGACTACAATGACCGATACATCGGAAAGACTAGCCCGACCACAGCTTATTACGCTGTGACGGTTGCAGCCGGGTGCGACAAAATTACGCTCAATGGGCTTACCACCGGAATGGGCAACACCATTGACGACTGCCATCCTTACGCCGGAGTGCTCAATTCAGCCGGTGCCACCAACATCAAGGCCCGTAATATTGGAACCGCAGCCAGCTACCTCAAGACGGGCGTGTGGGCTCCGAATTATGCGGCGATGGGTGTAGGGTTTGTGTCGGGGGGTAACAATGCCACGGTCAAGTTGCAAAAGTGGATGCTTGGAAGGTTGCGTACCTACCTACTAACGACGATTAACTCCGACAAGAATATGTTGGTAGAGCAAGTCGTATCGTCGTACCCTTGGTTGCACTCCGCCAAAGCAGCCCGCACAGAAGCGGTGGCGTGGTTGAACGCTGATGTGAAAGGTTTGACTAGTGGCATCCTGATTACCGCCAGCCAAGCGTCAGTGTATGGAACCCACTGGCTAAACATATTCCAAGGCAAAAAGTTTGGTGGCCTGACGCTGGTGATGAATGAGCCAACCGCAGAGACCGCAGCCTACTTCTCCAACCCAGCAGGGGTAGTGAAGTTCAACTCTGCTGGTGGTGTGGAAATGCGGGCTATCGGTGCTGAGGGTATCTGGGAGATGCCGTACTTTGCCTACGGGCACACGGCCTTCGTGAATACCGTGCCGGTGATGACAGGCGGCGGCGCCATAGGTAACTTCATGCTCACTTATCAGATCGACACAGGGTCAGGGTGGAACGGTACTTGGAAGTCATTGACCGGAGCCAACCTGTCAGCAGAATCAATCAGCGCGGGATTCAAGCTGAAGATCAAGATTGTCACCTCCACCACGAACACGGCAGCCATCACCATGTTGCGGGTGCAAACCAACACAACCAAGGCAGCGCAGGACGCAATCAACTACCCACTAGATACCGTTAATACTAGTTTACAGTCTAATACCTCCCTTGTAGGAGCAGAGATACGTATATATGATATGGATAATAGTCCTGCAGGATCTTTAGGAACAGAAATAACTGGTGTTGAATCTAATCCTACATCTGGATTCTCTTTTTCAACTACAGGAAATAATACAGTATGGATACAAATTATCCAATCTGGGTATAATGAGTTTGGATATCAGTATACTACAGGTACCTCAGACACCTCACTTCCGGTCACTTTAGTGGCTGACACCAATACTTAGGAGATAATATGGCCGTACTAATTGACCATACCAATTTTGCAACAAAGCTTAAAGAAAGTACTAACCCAGCAGGCTCTAGTCCTAATGGTAATGTATATTTTGATACAGTCAATAATTTAATTCAACTTATTGGTGTAGATGAACAACCTACTCTAGATATGACTTCTTTAGGTGGTGGAGCATCAGACCCTAACCCATTAGCAAATTTTGAAGGTGTTACAATGCGTGCATTGTATAACTTTGAGAATGCTCGTCGTAGAGTGAATGAAAATCTGCGTAAGTATAAGCGTGGACTAAAAGGTTCCTATCGATTTGCGGGTGCATTTAACCTTGTTAATGGAGTTAAATTACGTACTGCAGGATCTAATGATCGCGCTAAGATTCGCGCATCAGGATGGATTGAGTATGCAGCTGTAGGTGATGGTGAAACTACTATTGATCGTATTTATCACGGTGTACAAACACTTGTTGATGTGCAGGCAACCACTGTACCTTATTATGCACTAGTAACTGCTACAGATGAAACTACCCTGCAAAGTGCTACTTGGAATAACTTTGTGAGACTTGGAGATGTTAATGAGGCAATCCAGGTATTTGGTACTACAGCAAATGGGGATACTGGAGCAGGGTCTTTTGATTATAAGACCCGTACTGCAGTAGTTCGAGTACGTTCTTGGCAGTATAACCCAGGTGAAACTACCTCAATTGCTACAGGTATTGCAGAATTCTCTGGATTCTCTGCAGGTTACGGTGTTGGTGAATCTTTAAACCCATCTAACACTTATACGAAAGCTGATGTTATTGGTGGATATGGTACTCCTCCAGAATCTGGTACAAGAATATCACCATGGACAGGAATGTCTCTGGAAAAGTATGCAAGTGCACAAACCAAGACTGGTTTTAATGAAACTGATGGTACGTTTACTTGGGTATTACATAATACTCTTGGAGGTACTGCGCAACAATGTGCAGCATTCTTAGATGCGGTTACACTTTCAGACGGTGACATAGAAAATACTGGTACTATTTCCTATAATGGTAAAAAGGGACGTGTTTGGTATGCTAGAAATGCTTCCGGTAAGATTGTTACTAATAGTATTGGTAGTCAGGGTCTATATATTGAGAATCTTTCAACTGCAGAACAACAAAACGTTATTCTTACAGCAGACAATGGTTCTACTAAAACATACCCATTCTTCCCAACTGTAGAAATAAGTGTTGGTAGTGTTGCTACTGCAGATGCTAATGCATGGTTCCGTGTAATGTATGTAGATGGTGCTGCGGCAGCTGACTTTGATACTACAGGTGCAGTAACTATTAAAAATAGTGCTAATACTGATATGAATGGACTAGTATCCGCATTTCAGTCTGGTGGTAAAATTTCTTTTGCATATGCATACGATACTAATACACAAGCAGGGCTTTCTGCTGGAGTGGATAAAGACTGTGTAGTATTGGTAGAGGGGGATGGTACTGCAGCGCAGGCTATTACTTATTTTACTATTACACGTAATACTACAGTACCTGTAACCTGTGCTCCTTCTACAGACAATAATGCTTAATGAAAGGGTAGTATATGCCTTTAGTACTATCAGTAGACTATCCAAATAAACGCATATACCTAAGTTCCGAAACACCTAATACCTCCTTAGATACTCTAGAAGTATATAAGGAGGTAAGGGCCCTTAGACGTACGGTGGAAAGTCATAGAAATTATAAACCTATTATTGAGGCCGGAGGTAATATTGCCAAACTACCTGGCAGTTATACTGCTGCTTTTGTTATACTAGATACTGGTTGCTATATAGTACCATATGATTCTCCAAGTAGTCTTAAATTAATAAGAGATACTTTTACAAAAGATGGTAGAGCAGGTAGAGACTGTTTTGATAGAACAACTATAACTTCTAATATAGATATTGATGTAGATTTTCCTGAAATAGAAATTAGAGAAATATCTACAGGGTCCGGCGTAGGTACAGTTGAGGAAGTAAGGGATGCTGTATGGAACACACCTATATCTAATTTAACTGTTGTTGGATCGGTAGGGCACTTTTTAGTTAAGAAGGTTCTTACTGTAGCTAAATTCATAGGATTGAAATAATGG
>ERZ795054.605-NODE-605-length-42782-cov-8.728158_pt1 | contig 42782 bp, 33 predicted proteins | sample MGYA00375138_ERZ795054 | MGnify/ENA primary metagenome ERZ795054 (study PRJEB30183, sample SAMN05720215) | anaerobic digester metagenome | isolation source: active sludge of municipal wastewater-treating anaerobic digesters | place: USA | collected 2014-12-23 ... | reverse complement strand
CAGGTCGGAGAGCCGCAGGTCGCGGTAGAGGAAGCCGAGCAGGAGCGCGTAGAGGCAGACGACCACCGAGGCCTCGGTCGGCGTGAAGATCCCCGACATGATGCCGCCGATGATGATCACCGGGGCGAAGAGGGGCAGGGCGGCCTCCCTGAGGCTGATCGCTATTTCGCGCATCGCGGCCTTCTCCGTCTTGGGGAAGCCGCGAGGCCGGGCCATGAGGGCGATGGCGGCCATGAGGGCGGCGCCCATGAGGATGCCGGGGACGAAACCGGCGAGGAAGAGCCGCGAGACCGAGACCCCCGTCAGGGCCCCGAAGAGGACGAAGGGTATCGAGGGCGGGATGACGGGCCCTATCGTGGAGGCCGAGGCGACGATGGAGGCCGCCACGACGGGCTCGTAGCCCGAGTCGACCATGGCCTTGTACTGGATCTGGCCCAGGCCCGCGGCGTCGGCCACCGCGGAGCCCGACATGCCCGAGAAGATCATGGACGAGATGACCGACACGTGCCCCAGTCCCCCGGCCTTGTGGCCCACCGTGGAGCGCGCGAAGCGGAAGATCCGGTTGGTGATGCCCCCCGTGTTCATGAGGTTCCCGGCCAGGATGAAGAAGGGGACGGCGAGGAGGGTGAAGCCCGTGGTCCCGTAGTACAGGCGCTGGGGCAGCATGGCCAGGAAGCCGCCCTGGCCGAGGCCGACGAAGAAGGCGATGGCCGTCAAGGACATGGCCACGGCTATGGGCAGGCCGAGGAGGATGAGGGCGAGGAGGAGGGCGAAGATCAGGATGGTGAGCATTCGGGCACTCCCTGTGCCTCGGACCGGCCCGGGTCGCGACCCGGGCCGCGGCCGGGGCGGGTTATTTCGCCTTGTCGAGGAGCTGCATGAAGGTCTTGTAGTCGGCCTCCCCGACCTTGGCCTTCAGCTCGTCGTAGACGCTGGCGGCCGCGGCCTTGAAGGGCGCCGTGTCCGGCGTCGCGACCTCCATGCCCTGCTTCTTGAGCTCGGCGACCTGGGCGGCCTCCTGCTCGCGGATGCTCTTCATCATGGCCTGGCCGGCCTTCGCCGCCTCCTCGAGGAGGATCCGCCGCTGCTCGGACGTGAGCCGGTCGAAGGCGGCCTTGTTCATGACGAGGTGGGTCGAGTTGTAGGTGTAGTTGAGGATGGAGAGGTACTTCTGGGTCTCCCACATCTTGTTCGAGTAGATCGTGGCTATCGGGTTCTCCTGGCCGTCGACCACCCCCTGCTTGAGCGCCATGGGCAGCTCGGTGAAGGCGATGGTCTGGGCGACGCCGCCCAGGGCCTTGACGGTGGCGGAATTCACGAAGTCCGGGGGCGTGCGGATCTTGAGGCCCTTCATGTCCTCGGGCCTGTTGAGCTGGCGCTTGGAGGTCGTGTAGTTGCGGAAGCCGTACTCCCAGCGGGCGAGGTACTTGAAGCCGGCCTTCTCGACGTCGGGCGTGACCCAGGCGATGAAGCCGCCGGCGAAGAACTTGTCGGTCGCCGCGTAGTCCTTGAAGGCGAAGGGAGCGCCGACCATGTTGAACTTGTTCACGTACTTGGCCATGGCCGGCTCGGTCGGGATGGCGAGGTCGACGACCCCGAGGCTCACCTGCTCGAGGATCTCCTGGGAGTTCCCGAGCTTGGAGTTCGGGAAGATCGCGACCTTAATCGCTCCGCCCGTGCGGGCGGCGACCGCGTCGGCGAAGGCCTGGGCGGCCAGGTGGCCGGGGTGGGTCTCCACGAGGTAGTGGCCGAACTTGAGCTCTACCGGGCCGGCCGCGAAGGCCGGAGCCAGCGCGAGGGCCAGGACGAGGATCGCGAGCGACGCTTTCTTCATAGGGCCTCCTGCATAATGGAACGGTATTCCATTTCCGTAGTAGTGTATGCAGGTTAGGAAAGCTTCGCAAGCGAAATCGATAAAAAAAGGCCCCGCTCGGCGCTGGAGCCGGCGGGGCCTTCTTGCATGGTTTTGCAATCGTTCAGGGCAGCTTGAGGGCCTCGACCATGTAGCGGACGGCGCTGTCGCCCTTCGCCTGCATCCGCTTCTCGACGATGAAGACCAGGGTCTTCTCGTCGGGAGCCGCGATGATCCGGCGAATCACGTAGGCCTTGACGCCCGCGCGCTTTATGTCGGGATTCCCCCCCACAACACGCTTCGAGGCACCGTCCTTGGCCGTGTAGCTCAGGGCGATGCCGAAGGAGGAGCTGATCCCGCCCGCGGCCTCGGCGGCCTTCTGGTTCAGCGAGACCTCGTAGGCCGCCCCGGTCTTGAAGTCCCGGAACGAGAGGAGGGCCGGCGGCTCCTGGCCGTCGACGAGGATGTACAGGAGGCGCCCCGGCCTGAGGAAGTCGATCTTGTGCTTCCGCGCGAGGGGGACCTGGTCGGCGAAGAGGGCGTAGAAGGCCCCCGAGGCGTCCTGGCCCGGCTCGAGCCGCGCGTCGAAGCTCCGGCGGGCGACGCCGTCCTTGACGAAGTCGTTGCGCTTGTTGTCGACGAGGTAGGTCTCCGCGTAGGGAGCGCCCGCGGCCTCGTCCAGGCCGTACTGGCCGAACATGAAATAAGCCGAGTCCGGCGAGAATCCCAGGTTCACGAAGCTGGCCACGTCCCCCGCCAGGGCGGGAAGCGCGACGGCGAAGGCGGCGGCTACCGCGAGCAGTGTCCTTCTCTTCATTGCGCACTCCTTCGGCTTCAGTATCGGCCCCTTGGGCGGCCCTCCTTAGCCCGAATAAGCGCATCCAAGATCGTTGGCGGGCAGGGGATGGGCGGGATGGATACCACTTCCCAGGGCCCCGCGCGGCCGCTATGCTCGACCCATGACCATAGCCGCTCGGCGCCGCTGGTACTGGGCCCTCTTCGTCCTCGCCTGCCTCTGCCTCGCGGCCTTCGTGCCCCTCTACCTCGAGCTCGTCGCCTCGCCGGCCGAGCCGGCCTTCCTCGTGGCCGCGAAGGCCTTCGGCCGCTTCGAGCTCTTCGGCGCGAGCATCCCCTCGCCCCGGCTCGCGGGAGCGGGGATCGGGCTGGGGGCCCTCTACGCGGTCCTCACCCTCGGCCAGATCCTCTACTCCTTCAGGACGACCGTCTCCTCCGAAGTCTACTTCTTCTCGTTCTGGGTCCTCTCCCTCGCCCTCGAGGTCCTGCGCCTCGTCGTCTTCGTCCTCGCGGCCTCGGGGGGATCGCCGTATTGGCAGATGATCGCGGCCAAGGGGCTGCTCTTCTCGCGCTACGCGGGCTACCTCTTCCTCTTCGCCTCGAGCCTCTACGCGGCCGGCTTCCGCAACGAGAAGCTCGGCACGGTCGCGGCCCTCATCGTCGCCGTCGCCGTGGGCCTGGCCACCTCGGTGCCCGTGAACACGGGCTCCTACGCGGCCAGCCTCGAGCTCCGCGCCGGCTACGCCGAGCTCCACGCCGCCTTCTTCGCGGTCGCCTCCCTCGTGGCCGTGGCCGATTTCCTCTACGCGGCGAGCTCGGCCGGCGAGACGGCCTTCGGGACGGTGGGACTCGGCTGCGCCGCCTTCCTCCTCGGGAGGCAGCTCCTCGTGTCCCAATGGAACCCCTTCGCCCTGGTCGCGGGCTTCGCCCTCCTCGCGACCGGCTCCTGGCTCTTCATCTCGAGGCTCCACGCCTACTACCTGTGGCAGTAGGCCGGGAGCGGGCCGGACCCGCGGCCCTCAGAACAGGAGGAGGGCGGCCGCGCCCGTGAGGACGGGGAGGACGATGTTGTCGAAGTCCTTGGTCGGCACCGCCTCGACGATCGTCGCGACGAGGGCCACGGCCAAGGAGCGGAGGGCGTCGCCCGTGAGGCCGAAGGCCGAGAGGAAGACGGCTAAGAGGCAGGTGAGGCTGCCCTCGAGGGACTTGCCCCCGGTGAAGGGGAGGCGGACGCGGCCGAAGGCCTTGCCGACGAGGCTGGACAGGCCGTCGCCGAAGGCGAGGGCGTAGATCGCTATCGAGGCGGCCGGATCGGGGTAGAGGAGGAGGGCGAGGAGGGCCCCGAAGCCGAGGGTGATGGGGCCGAGGACGAAGCGTCCCCCGTCCCGGCGCCGGGCGGCCATCGAGGTGACCCGCGAGACGAGGGGCACGGCGCGGCCCTTGATCCGGAGCTGCTCGCTCGTAGCGTAGAACAGGATCCCTCCCATGAGGAGGCCGATGGTCAAGCTGAAATTGAGGGAAGCGAGGGCCGGCACGAAGCCGATCAGGAGGTGGATGCCCTTGCGGAGGACTTCGATCCGGAGCTCGTCGCTGAGGGCCAGGAATCCGCGAGGAACGCTCTGCGTCTTCATCGCTAGTCGGTTTGTCGTCATGCTTTTCTACCAGCTCGCTTAGTATAATGCAAGAAGAGTGCCAGGGGACAGTGGCCGCATGCGAGTGTATAAGTCCTTATGGCTCAATGATGGATCGGTTCGGCTTTATGCCGGCCTACCGGCACTGTATGAAAAAAACGACAAGCGCGGAAGAGATCCATCGAGACCGCGGGCGACGGAGATAGGCTTCAGTCTTGACAGCGAATGGGTCGAATGCTAGGATCGCCCCACGATTCCGGGCGATTAACTCAGCGGGAGAGTGCTACCTTCACACGGTAGAAGTCACTGGTTCAATCCCAGTATCGCCCATCAGCGTCCTTCAACGATCACTGTGCAGGACAGCATCCGCCGAACCGCGGGCAGCAGGCGACAATTCCATGCATACATAGCGAGGGCAGCGACGCAGGGGCGCTGCTTTTACTCTCACGCATCGTCTCAAGCGGCCCTCAGCGCCGCCGCGGGAAGGCCATCTCCCGCTCGATCTCGGCGTAGATAGCCAGGTCGATGCCCCGCTGGGGGTGGAGGATGAAGTCCATGTTGAGGAAGCCGAGGTTCTTCGCCTCGGTGCGGGAGAGGGTTTCCTGGTCGCGGGTCAGGGAGTCGAAGAGCCGGGTCGACTCGGCGAAGCAGGCCATGGCCGCGCCCCGGCGCTTGGGGTCGCCGACCCGGCCCGCCACCTTGTACAGGGCGGCGCCGAGGTTGTTCTGGGCCTTCATGAGGAGCTCGACGATCTCGCCCTGCGAGGGGCTCTTCTGGGGCTGGGGCAGGGAGAGCTTGCGCAGCTCGTCGCCCATCCGCTCCACGACCCGCCGGAAGTAGCCCTCGGCGGCGAAGTAGTCGCCCCGGGCGTAGAGGGCGGCGCCGAAGGCGTAGTCGAGGTAGGGGCTGCCCTCGCCCTCGAGGCCGGCGCGGTGGAAGAGGACGAGGGACTCGGCGGTCCTGCCCGAGCGGTAGAGTATGTAGGCGCGCTTGTAGCGGGCGTCGGGCGGGTCGAAGCCGTCGGCCGCGGCCCGCTCGTAGAGGCCGAGGGCGGCGGGGAGGTCCATGCGCTGCCAGTAGGCGACCTCGGCGAGGCCGGCGTAGGCCTCGGCGAAGCGGGGGCCCCGCTTGAGCCGCCCGAGCTCGAGGCCGCGCTCGTACTCGGCCGCGGCCGCGCCGAAGTCCTGCTCGGCCGCCATCCACTCCCCTCCCTCGAGGCGGAAGCGCGCGCGCCAGATCAGGCCGTCGATGTACTGGGCCTGGCGCTTGGCCCCGAGGCCGGGCAGGAGGGCGAAGGTCTTGAGGGCGTTGTCCAGGGCCTTGCGCTCCTCGGCCCGGTCCCCGGCGCGGCGGAAGTAGCGGGCGAGGTGGTAGTGGGCCTCGGGGAGGGCAGGGTCCTTGAGGGCGGCCGAGGTCAGGATGATGCGGACATCGGCGAGCTTCTCCCGGTCGAGGAGGTAGCCGCCGAGCTCGGCCAGGGTCCGCGGCTCGAAGGGTATCTTCGCCTTCTCGGACTCCTCCCGGCCGGAGACGTAGCGCTCCACGAGGGCGTCGACCTCGGCGATGTTGTCCGTGCGGATGAAGTACAGGAGCATGCGGCCCATGTACAGGTCGGTCTGGCCGTAGCGCTCGATGAGCCAGGCGTAGTTGCGCCGGGCCTCCGCGTACTTGGAGGGATCCTCCTCGGCCCAGTCGAGGTAGACGTCGCCCAGGAGGAGGAGGGCGTCCTTGTTGAAGTAGTCCCAGGACAGGAGGCCGGTCTTGCCCCGGTCGGCCTCGCGCCGGATCTCCGTGCCCTTGAGGACCTTGACCGCCTCCTCGAACTTGAGCTGCTCCTTCTCGAGCCGGGCCCAGTCGAGGATGGCCTTCTTCTCCTTGGGGCGGCGCCCGACGAGCTCGGCGTACTTCTTCTCCGCGAGGAGGTACTGCCGCTTGGCGGCGTAGGCCTCCGCGTAGCGGTAGTACCAGGCGACGTGGTCCCGGTAGCCGCGCGCCTTCTCGAAGGAGGCCTCGGCCTCGGGGTAGCGGGACTCGGCGATGCGCTGATAGCCCGAGCGGTAGGCGGCGTTGGCGGCGAGGGCCTTGTAGACGTAGCGGTAGCCGAGCCAGCCGAGGGTCCCGGCCAGGGCGGCCGCCACGAGGGCCACGCGGAGCACGGGCAGGACGGTGTGGATGAAGGCGTAGGCGAGGCTGCCCTTCTCGGCCTCGAAGGCGGCGCCGGTCCGCTTCTCGAAGCCCTTGGGGATCTCGATGCGCCGCTTGAGGACCCGAGCGGCGGCCCCGGCCGCGTCCTCGGCCGAGGCTCCCTCGACCATGGCCCACACGAGGCGGGAGCGCTGTGCCTCGCTGCCCTTCTCGTTGGCGAGTATGTCCTCGATCGCCACGCGGAGGTTCAGGGGATAGGAGAGGAGGCTGTCCTGGAGGCGGTCGACCTGGGCCTCGGAGAGGCTCACGGGCTTGAACTGCTCCTCGGCTGCGGGGCGGGACGAGGGCCGCGGCGGGGCCTGGCGCGGGGGCTCGGCTCCCGAGGCGGCCTCGCCGAAGCCGCCCCAGTCGCGGTCGATCGAGAAGGTGTCGGCGGCGGCGCCCGCATCGCCGAGGGAGGCGAGCTCGCTGTCCAGGTCGCCGCCGAGCCCGCCGAGCCCGGCCTCCTCCCTCCCGCCGAGGCCGGGCGCGGCCGGCTCCTCGAAGCTGAAGGACTCGAAGTCGTCGCCCGAGGGCAGGCCGGCCGAGCCGCCCATGCCGCCGGGTCCCGCGGCGGGCTCCTCGCCGAGGGCGAAGGAGAAGCCCTCCTCCCCCTCTCCCGAGGCGAGGGGCTCGAGGCTCGAATCCTCGGCGCCCGGGCCGCCGGGCTCGGCCTCGAAGCCGGGGACGGGAGCCTCGGCCTCCGCGGGCCCGGCCTCGGGGCCCTCTCCGGAGGCCGCGGGCCCCGGCGCCTCGAGATCGAAGTCGGGTATCGAGAAATCATCTGCCTGGGCCTCGGCCGCAGGGGCTTGCGGGGCCTCCTCGGAGAAGTCGGGGATGGAGAAATCCTCCTCGGCGGGGGCGGCGCCCTGGTCCGGCTCCGGGCTCGGCTCGGCCTCCGGTATGGAGAAATCCTCGGGCAGGGCGAAGTCCTCGGCGGGCGCCGCGGCCTCGCCGGGGCCAGCTTCGCCGGCGGTCTCCTCGCCGGGCGGCGCCTCGAAGGCGCCCGGCTCGCCGAAGTCGGGCATGGCGAAGTCCTCGAGGCCGGGGAGGCCGGATTCCTCGGGCGCGTTAGGCGCGCCTGCCTCGAGGGGCTCGACCTCGGAGGGAAGCTCTTGGCTGCCCTCCTCCCCGAGCTCGAGGCCGGCGAGGAAGTCCTCGGCTCCCGGGGCCGCCTCCTCGGGAAGGGGCTCGGCGGAGGCGGGCTCCTCCGCGGAAGGCTCCTCGGCGGGGAGCTCTTCGATCGAGAAGCCGCCGGCGCTTTCCGTTTCGGTACCGCCTTCATCGGCGGGCGCCTCCCCGAGGTCGAGGCCGGCGAGGAAGTCCTCGGTATCCTGGGACCCTCCCTCGGGAGCCGCCTCAAGGGGGAAGGCCTCCTCGGGGGATCCTTCCTCGGCGGGCTCCTCCGCGGCGGGCTCGGCTTCCTCGGGCCCGGCGGGGGCCAGGAGGGCCTCCAGCTCGGCTCCCATGGCGTCGAAGGGCTCGGCCTCGGCGCCCTCGGCTTTCTCGAGGGGAAGCTCGTCGAGGAGGGCGGCGAAATCGGGGGGGAGGCCCTCGTCGGGCATCTCGGCCCCCGAGAGGGACTCCTCCGGGGCGGCCGCGGGGGCGGCGGGGCCTTCGGGGGTCTCTCCCCAGCGCGCGAGGGTTTCCGCCTCGCGGGAAAGCGCGGCGAGATCGCGCTTGAACCGTTCGATGTCCTGGAGCCGCGGCATGGTTTCCTTGCTTATATTAACGGACGATTCTCGCCTTTGTATAGGAAATTAGGAAATGCGGGTAAGCCGCGCGGGGCCGTCGGCCGATATTCTATACCGTGAAGCGCGTACTCATCCTCGCCGCGGCCCTGGCCGCCCTGTCCCTAGCCGCCTCCGCGGAGGCCGGCACGGCCATGCGCACGGAGAACGAGGTCGAATCCCTCCCCCTCCACCTCCATCTCGCCGGCCTCAAGCGGGCCGCCCCCCCGGCGGCCTTCGAGGACCGCATGGTCTTCTCCGTCGAGGGGCCCTACCGCTTCGTCGGCGCGGCCTTCGAGCACGAGGGCTTCGCCCTCATCCATCCCTTCGCGCGGAACAAGCAGGGCGTCTTCGTCCTCGCCTATCCCATACCGCTCAAGCGCCGGGAACCCCTCGTCTACCGCCTCGTCGCCGACGGGGCCTGGATGAGCGACGGCCTCAACCCGAGGAGGGCCTACCAGGCGGCGGGCGGGCTCGAGCTCTCGGTCGTCGAGGTCCCCTACCTGAGCGACCTCCACCTGGGCCTCTACGCCATCCTCGGCCCGGACGGCCGGACCGCCCGCTTCCTCTTCAGGGGGGCGCCGGGCGAGCTCGTCACCGTCTGCGGCGACTTCGACAACTGGGACCCCTTCATCCACGAGCTGGCCGAGACCTCGCCGGGTACCTACGAGCTCGCCCTGCCCCTGCCCCCGGGCATCCACCACTACGCCTTCGTCTACCGCGGCGAGTACCTGCCCGACCCCCTCAATCCCGAGAAGGCCCTGAGCGGGGACGGACGGCTCGTGTCGGTGCTGGTGAGCGGAGGCTGAGGGGAGGTCCCGGCCGGAGGGCCTCCCTGCCGAGTGCCTCGAAGCCTGTTGGAGCCCGGTCAGGGCCGGGACGCGGACCCGGCGACCAGGCCAGCCGCCGCGAGGGCGGCCAGGGCGTTCTCCGCCGTCCTCTTCCTGAGCTCCCGTATGGACTCGCGCGAGGCGTAGGCCGAATGGTCGCTGAGGACCACGTTCGGGAAGGAGCGGAGGCGGCTGCCCTTGGGCAGGGGCTCGGCGACGAAGACGTCGAGGCCGGCCCCGCCTAGCCCCTTCGAGGCGAGGGCCTCGACGAGGGCCTCCTCGTCGACCACCGCCCCCCGCGAGACGTTGACGAGGGCCGCGTCGGGCTTCATGAGGCCGAGCTCGCGCGCGCCGACGAAGCCGCGGGTCTCGGGCTTGAGCGGCAGGTGGACCGATACCCAGTCCGACAGGGCGAGCAGCTCGTCGAGGGCGGCGGGCCGCAGGGCCGCGCCGAGGGCGGCGGCGGCGGGCCCGAAGGCCGCGTCGAGGCGGGCGGCCTCCATGTGCGGGCTCCACACGAGGATCTCCCGGAAGCCGAGGCCGAGGGCCGAGCGGATCAGGGCCCGGCCCGTGCCGCCGAAGCCGAGGACCCCGAGGGTCGTGCCGGCCACGCGGCGGCTCGTCGCCTTCGCGTTCCAGCCTCCCTCGCGGACGATCCGGTCGCGCAGGGAAAGGCCCCGGGCCAGGGCGAGGATGAGGGCGAGGGCGTGCTCGCCGACCTCGGCGTCGCAGTAGCCGGGCACGTTGGCCACGGCTATGCCTCGCCGCCGGGCGGCCTCGACGTCGACGTTGTCCAAGCCGATGCCGTAGCGGGCGATCACCCGGCAGCGCTCGAGGGCCTCGACGGCCGAGCCGTCCACCGGGGCGAGGTTGACCAGGAGGGCGTCGGCCTCGCGGCCGGCGGCGGCCACGTCGGCCGAGCTCCGGCAGGAGGCCACGGCGAGCTCGACGCCCGCCGCCCCGAGGATCGAACGCTCGATCTCCGACTCGCCGAAGCGGTCGTCCGTGATCACCGCCAGCGGCGCTCGCCCTCCCTCCGACATCGATCCCTCCCCTCGCGCGGCTCGGGCGGCCGTCGGGCCGCCCACGGTATTGAGTATCGGCCGGGGGAGGGCGGGGCCTGACTAGAGTCGGCCGAGGGCTATCTCGAGGGCGCGCCGGATCGGCTCGGCCGCCCCCCACAGGAGCTGGTCACCGCAGGTGAAGGCCGCGAGGTACTCGCCCCCCATCCGCATCTTGTGCAGGCGGCCGACGGGCACCTCGAGCCCGCCCGAGACGGCGGCCGGCGAGAGCCGCCCTAAGGTGCTCTCCTTCTCGTTGGGCACGACCCTCGCCCAGGGATTGTGCGAGGCGATGAGGGCCTCGCAGTCCGCGAGGGGCAGGTCCCGCTTGAGCTTCACGACGAGGGCCTGGCTGTGGCAGCGCATCGCCCCGACCCGCACGCAGATCCCGTCGACGGGGATGGGCTCCTCGGTGGCGAGGATCTTGTTCGCCTCGGCGAAGCCCTTCCACTCCTCCCTGGTGCGGCCCTCGCCGACCGGCTCGTCGATCCAGGGTATGAGGCTGCCGGCCAGGGGGGCGGCGAAGGCCTCGGCGGGGAAGGCGGGCGAGCGCTGGGCCGCGGTCACGCTCCGGTCGATGTCGAGCATCGCGCCGGCGGGGTCCTCGAGGGCCGGGCCGGCCGCGTCGCGCAACGCGCCCATCTGGAGGAGGAGCTCGCGCATGCAGCGCGCCCCGGCCCCGCTCGCGGCCTGGTAGGTCATCGAGGAGACCCACTCCACGAGCCCGGCCTCGAAGAGGCCGGCGAGGCCGAGGAGCATGAGGGAGACGGTGCAGTTGCCGCCCACGAGATCCAGGGCGCCCTCGGCCAGGCCCCGATCTATGGCCCGCCGGTTCACGGGGTCGAGGACGATGACCGCGTCCGGCTCCATGCGGAGCTTCGAGGAGGCGTCGATCCAGAAGCCCTTCCAGCCCGAGGCCCGCAAGGGGCCATGGACCCGGCCGGTGTAGGTCCCGCCCTGGCAGCTCACCAGGGCGTCGAGGGAGGCGAGCTCCTCGAGGTCGTAGGCGTCCCGGAGGGGATCGGAGGCGCCTCCGAGGCCCGGCCCCGGCGAGCCGGGGCTCGAGGTCGAGAAGAAGACGGGCTCGATGCCCTCGAAGCCGCCCTCGGCGGCCATGCGCTCCATGAGGGCGGAGCCGACCATGCCCCGCCAGCCGACGAATCCGACCCGCTTCATAATGGGCTCCTTTCATAGCACCGCTCCGCGGGGCGGGGATGGGAGAGGAAGTCGCCCATCGCCTCCGTGAAGCCGTAGGCCCCCGCCTGGCCGAGCATGACCAGGTCGCCCGCGCGGAGGGCCGGCAGCTCTACCTCGCCGAGGCGGTCGAGGGAGCTGCACAGGGGGCCGGCGAGCGTCAGGGGCGAGGAGGGGCCCCGCGCCCCGGGGGCGGCGGCGGGGAAGCACTGGCCGGTCAGGAGGGGCCGGAGGAGGTGGTTGATCCCCCCTTCCAGGATGGCGAAGCGCGTGCCGCGGCTCTCCTTCACGCGGAGGACCCGGGCGAGGTATGCGCCGCAGGGCCCCGAGAGCCAGCGCCCCGGCTCGAGGACGAGCTGCCCCTCGAACCAGGGATTCTCGGCGAGGAGGCCGGCGAGGCCGCGGCCGAGGCGCCCGACGTCGAGCTCGGCCTCGCCTTCGGCGTAGGCTATGCCCAGGCCCCCGCCCAGGTCGACGAGGTCGAGGGGCCGGCCGAGCTCCTCCTGGAGGCGCCGGCCGATGGCCAGGGCCGCGCGGTGGCTCGAAAGGAGGCGCTCGGCCTCGCGCTCGTTGCTCGCCGCGAAGACCTGGAGGCCGGCTATCCTGATCCGGCCGAAGCGCCGCGCCTGGGCGAGGAAGGGGCCGAGCCCCTCCTCGTCCACGCCGAAGGCCGAGGGCCCCGAGCCGCCGATGATCCGCGAGGTCTCGCCGAAGGCCGCTCCCGGATCGGGGGCGGGGTGGACGCGGAGGTTGACGGGGAGGGGCGGCCCGCCGGCCTGGGCCGCGGGCCCGCCGGCGGCCAGGGCCTCGTCGATGCGCTCGAGGTCCTCGATCCCGTCGACCTGGATCCGCGCGCCGAGCTCGAGGGCCAGGGCTATCTCCTCCGGGGCCTTGCCGGGGCCGCCTAAGAGGACGCGGCCGCCCTCGACCCCCGCGGCCGCCAGCCGCTCGAGCTCCCCGCCCGAAGCGGCGTCGAACCAGGAGCCCCGGGCGGCGAAGGCGGCGAGGAGCCCGGGGTGTGGGTTGGCCTTGACCGCGTAGGCGAGCCGGACCCGCCCGGGCAGGGCGGCGCGGAGCTCGGCGAAGCGGGAGGCGGCGATATCGAGGCGATAGGCGAAACAGGGAGTGCCGAGCGAGGCGGCCACCGCGAGGGCCTCGGCCTCGGAGAAGGGGAAGAGGCTCATGCCCGCCTCCACAGCGGCGCGAGCCGCCTGACGCCCTCGGCTATCTCCTCGGGCCGGGCCGCGTAGCTCAGCCGCGCGAAGCGGGCCCCGGCCCGCCCGAAGGCCGAGCCGGGCACGAGGATGACGCGGGCCTCGTCGCGGAGCCTCAGGCAGAAGGCCGCCCCCTCCGCCTCGAGCGCGGGCAGGGGGAGCCAGTAGTAGAAGGCCCCGGCCGGGAGCTCGGCCTCGACGCCGAGCTCGGAGCGGAGGGCGCCCGCGAGGGCTTCCCAGCGGGCGCGGAGCTCGGCGCGGGCCGCGGGCAGGACCTCGGCCGAGGCCTCGACCAGGGCGAGGGCGGCCAGCTGCGAGGGCCGGGCCGGGCAGGAGACCATGGCCGCGTGCACCAGCCGCGCCGGGGCGAGGAGCTCCGGATCGCCGATGGCCCAGCCGACCCGGAGGCCCGGCCCGCCCCAGCCCTTGCTCGCCGAGGAGAGGACCAGGCCGTAGCCGCTCGCGTCGCGGAGGGAGGGGGGCCGCGGCCCGAGGTAGAGCTCGCGGTAGACCTCGTCGGAGACGAGGAGGACGCCCCGCTCCTCGCAGGCCGCGGCCACCTCGCGCAGGGCCGCGAGGGAGGCGCCGCCTCCGGTCGGGTTAGAGGGGAAGTTGATGACCGCGGCCTTGGCCGCCGGGCTCGCGTCGAGGGCGGCGCGGAAGGCCGCGGGATCGAGGCCGCCGCCGGGGCCGAGGCGATAGGCGACGCAGGACGCGCCCGCGAGACGGGCGAGGGCCGGGTAGGCGAGGAAGCCGGGGTCGGGGACGAGGAGCTCGTCGCCCGGGCCGAGCCAGGCCTGGAAGAGGGCGAAGAGGGCGCCCTGGCTGCCCGAGGAGACCAGGACCTCCTCGGGCGCGGCCCCGTAGAAGGAGGCGAGGGCCCCGACGAGCTCGGGCAGGCCGGCGTTCGGCCCGTAGCCGCAGCTCCCGTCGAGCTCGGCGAGGGCGGCGCGGGCGCAGGGAGGGAGCTCCCAGGTCGGCTCGCCGAGGCCGAGGGGCACTGCCCCGGCCGGAGCCCCCGCGTGCATGGCCCGGATCGGGGAGGTCCCCAGGCCCTCGAGTCTGGCGGCCAGCCTCATCGGAGGGCCTCCTCGAGGGCGGTCGCGGCGTCGGTGCCCGCGTCGCGGTACTTGACGATGCAGGGCGCGTAGAGCTGGAGCGAGCGCGCGGCGGCGAAGGCCCCCGGGGCCGGCCTCGAGCCGGGGACGACGACCGCCCCCTCCGGCACCTCGCCGCGGAGCTCGCGAGCGCGCGCGAGGTCGTAGATGGTCGTGGAGGCGGTGATCAGGACGCCCGGGGCCAGGACGGCGCGCGAGCGCATGAGGACCCCCTCGAAGAGGCCCGAAAGGGCCCCGACGAAGCAGTCGTCCTCGATGATGACGGGACGCGCGTTAGGCGGCTCGAGTACCCCGCCGACCTGGGCCCCCGCCGAGAGGTGGACCCGCTCGCCCAGCTGGGCGCAGGAGCCGACCAGGGCGTGGCTGTCGACCATCGTCCCCGCGCCGACCCCGGCGCCGACGTTGACGTAGGCGGGGGGCATGATCACGGCCCCCGCCTCCACGCGCGCCCCGCGCCGGACCGCGGAGCCGCCGGGCACCAGGCGGACCCCGTCGGCGGCCCGCAGCGTCCGGGTCGGGAAGGCCTCCTTATCGACGGCTCCCGGCCAGGAGGGCTGCTCGACCAGGGGCGAGGAGCGGAAGGCGGCGAGGATGCCCACTTTCACCCAGGGATGGACCCTCCATTCGCCCGAGCCGAGGCGCTCGGCGACGCGGACCGAGCCCGACTCGAGGCCGTCGAGGAGCTCCTCCCGAGCCTCGGGGAGGCCCGGGTCGGCCAGGATGTCGGCCATCTCTCGCGAGAAGAAGGCGCTGAGGCGCACGGCGTCCCTCATGCGGCTAGCCTCGCGGCGACGAGGCCGGCCAGGGCGGAGCGGAGGCGGGCCCGAGTCGCCTCGTTGGCGGCGACGAGGGGGAGCCTGACCGCGTCCGAGCAGAGCCCTTGGATGGCGAGGGCCGCCTTGAGGGGGACGGGGTTGGTCTCGGCGAAGAGGGCGTCCATGAGGGGGAGGAGGGCCGCGTGCCGGGCGCGGGCCTCCGCGGCCCGGCCGCCGAGGGCCGCCTCCACGAGGGCCTTCATCTCGGCGGGGAGGAGGTTGGCCGCCACCGACACGAGGCCCGAGGCGCCGACCGCGATGGAGGGCAGGGCCAGGGCGTCGTCTCCCGCGAGGAGGAGCTTGCCCTTAGGCAGGCTCCGCGCGATCTCGCCGATCTGGGCGAGGGAGCCCGAGGACTCCTTCACGGCGACGAGCTCGGGAATGGCCCACAGGCGGGCGAGGTCGGCCGGGAGGAGGTTGAGTCCCGTCCTGCCCGGGACGTTGTACGCTATCGTCGGCAGGCCGCCTGAGGCCGCGACGACGGAGCGGAAGTGGGCCTCGAGGCCGGCGGGCTGGGGCTTGTTGTAGTAGGGCGTCACCACGAGGAGGGCGTCGGCCCCGGCCGCGGCCGCTCGGGCGGCGAGCTCGCGGGCCGCGGCGGTCGAGTTGCTCCCCGCGCCGACCACCAGGGGGAGTCCGGGCGCCGCCGCCCTGGCCTCGGCGACGAGGCGCTCCCGCTCCTCGGGCAGGACGGTGGCGGCCTCCCCCGTGGAGCCCAGGACGACGAGGAAGTCCGCCCCTCCCGCGGCGGCGCGGCGGGCCAGGGCGGCGAAGGCCGCGTAGTCGACGGCCGGCTCCTCGCTCCCCGCGCCTCGGGGAAGGAAGGGCGTCGCCAGGGCGACGCCGAGCCCGGCCAGGGCGCTCGTATCGATCATATCGTTCCCTCCTCGAATACCCGGTCCATGATCTCGGCGGCCAGGTCGTCGAAGCTGTACAGCCCCTTCCTGCCGCGGATCCACTCGACGGCGCGGAGCGCCCCCTGGGCGAAGACCCCCCGGTCCAGGGCCTCGTGGGAGAGGACCAGGCGCTCGGTCCCGCTCTCGAGCCTGAGCTCGTGGTAGCCGACGCAGGTCCCCGCGCGGAGGCTCGCGACGCTCAGCCGGCCGGGCTCGGCGCTTCCCTGGGCCCAGCCCGCGTAGCGGGGGCAGCCCTCGGCGAGGGCCGCCGCCAGGAGCTTGGCCGTGCCGCTCGGGGAGTCGGCCTTCATGCGGTGGTGGCGCTCGACGATCGAGAGCTCGGAGGAGGCGTCCAGGGCGGCGAAGCGGCCCAGGGCGAGGGCGGCCCGCCGCATGAAGGCGGCCGCGAGGCTCAGGTTGGGGGCGACGAGGATCCCGATCCCCGAGAGGTCCAGGCCCTCGAGCGCGGCCGGCTCCCAGCCCGTGGCCGCGATGACGAGGTCGGCGCCGTGCTCGATCGCCCAACGCGCGTGCTCATGCACGGCCTCTCCCGAGCTCGCGTCGACGACGGCGTCGACCTCCGCTCCCGGAAGCCCGCCGCGGCCCTGGGCCCAGGCGAGCTCGATGCCGTCGCGGCCCCCGGCAGCCCGGGCTATCTCCGATCCCAGCCGGCCCCGGCCGAAGATGCCGAGCCGCGTCGCGCGCTGCCCCGCGCCCTGCGCGTTGCGCGATCGTAAACCTATCCGCCGCGAGACCTGCCTTTGCTGGACGGCGCGCCGCGCGTTCGTGATGTCGCTCAAGGACGATACCTCCCGCGGCGGACTTAGCCGCCGCGCCTTCGCTCGAGATGATTGGGTTTGGGTCGATGGTTCCGGGCGGGCTCGCCGCCGGCGCGGGCTGGGATCAGCCCGAGGCCGACGGCCCTCGCTTGGACTTCACGAAGGCGCGCTTGGCGCCGGAGAGGAGGCTCGTGGGCGTGGAAGGCGGCTCCGCCCAAGCTGGGCGAAGGCGGCGATCCACGGATTGAAGGTACGTCATGCGGGACCCCCAATCCGGTGGAGATCCCATGAAACCGGCTCCGGCCCTGTCCGGGCCACGTGGTGGGAGAGCCGATTCCGCTGGCGCTCCGCGGGGCTCGAGGGCCCCGCGACAGCCGCCGGGTATTAGCCCGGTCGTCCAAGGCGCGCCATCGCGGCTCGATCGCGCGCCCTTCGGCGGTCCTCCCCTTTCGCCGCGCGTCGCCGGGCGCCTCGCCCTCTTCGCGGCTACTGATGGGGACCGCTCCTCCATCGGTAGGCGGACCATAGCACGGCCTCCGGCCGAATGCAAGTACCCCTCGGCCTCGACCTCGCGCCGGCGGGAGGCTATAGTGGGCCTGCGGCCGCGCGCGACGCGCGGCCCGGACGAGGGAGGCGGGAATGAAGGTAGTCGGGGAGCGGTGGAGGGACGAGGAGGGCAGGCGCCTGGTGCTGCGCGGCGTCAACCTCGGGGGCGACAGCAAGGTGCCGACCCGGCCCTTCGGCGCGACGCGCGAGAAGGCGGGCTTCTACGACTGGAAGGGCGTCTCCTTCGTCGGCAGGCCCTTCCCCCTCGCCGAGGCCGACGAGCACTTCTCCCGGCTCAAGCGCTGGGGCCTCGACTTCCTCCGCTTCCTCGTCACCTGGGAGGCCGTCGAGCACGAGGGCCCCGGTATCTACGACGAGGAGTACCTCGACTACGTCGAGGCCATCGCCGCCAAGGCGGGCGAGCGTGGGCTGTCGCTCTTCGTCGATCCCCACCAGGACGCCTGGAGCCGCTGGACCGGCGGCGACGGGGCCCCCGCCTGGACCCTCGAGGCGGTCGGCCTCGAGCCGCGGAGCCTCTTCGCCTCGGGCGCGGCCATCCTCCACCAGGAGCTGGGGAGCGAGTACCCCCGCATGGTCTGGGCCTCGAACTACGACCGCCTGGCCTGCGCGACCATGTGGACCGCCTTCTTCGCGGGCGACGAGTACGCGCCCGGCATCCGCCCGATCGGCTGCGAGGGCGCCTCCCTCCAGGACTTCCTCCAGGGCCATTACATCGCCGCCATGGCCAAGATCGCCCAACGCGTAGCTCGATTCCCCCACGTCGTCGGCTTCGACAGCCTCAACGAGCCGAGCTCGGGCTGGATCGGCCGCGCCGATCTCCTGGCCCGGAGCCCGACCGCCTCCCTCGGCCCGCGGCCCACGCCCTGGCAGGCCATCCTCGCGGGCTCCGGCTTCCCCCAGGAGGTCGAGGTGATCGGCGTCCGCGGCCTCTCGCTGGGCAAGGTCGGGGAGGCCAGGATCGGGGCCGAGGGAAAGCGCGCCTGGAGGGAGGGCGTCGACTGCCTCTGGCGCCGGGCCGGGGTCTGGGAGCTCGAGGGCGGGGCGCCCGCCTTGAAGCGCCCCCGCCACTTCGCCGCGGAGGGGGACTTCGCCGAGCGCTTCCTCAAGCCCTTCATGCGGCGCTTCGACTCGGGCGTCCGTGGAGCCGCCGAGGGCGCGCGGCGCTTCGCCCTCTTCGTCGAGGGCGTGCCGAGCGCCGATCGCCCCTCATGGGGCCCGGGCGACCCCCAGCCCGCCGTCGACGCGACCCACTGGTACGACGACTTCACCCTGGGGACCAAGCTGTGGCTCGGCTTCGTCGCCTTCGACGCCCGCTCCGGCCGCGCCGTGCTCGGCCCGAGGCGCGTTAGGCGCTACTTTATCGAGGCGCTGCGCGAGGTCAAGGACTGGAGCATGAGGCGCATGGGCGGCGCGCCTACCCTCCTCGGGGAGTTCGGCCTGCCCTTCGACCTCAACGGCGCGCGGGCCTACCGGGGCCGCCGCGCGGGCGACTACCGCCTCCACGAGAAGGCCCTCTCGGCCTACTACGACGCGGTGGACTCAAGCCTCCTGGACTCGACCATCTGGAACTACACGGCCGCGAACACCCACGCTCTCGGGGACCTGTGGAACGGCGAGGACCTCTCGATCTACTGCGACGAGGAGGCAAAGGCCGGCCGGAGCGAAACCGGGGATCCCGCCGACCGGGGCGGCCGGGCCCTCGGCGGCTTCGTGCGGCCCTACGCCAAGGCCGTGGCCGGCGAGATCCTCGAGATGCGCTTCGAACGGCGCTCGGGACGCTTCCTCCTCCGGTACCGGCCCGATCCCGCGGTCTCCGCCCCGACCCTCGTCTTCGTCCCCGGGCTCCAGTATCCCCGCGGCTTCGGCGTGAGCGTCGAGGGAGGGGAGGCCGAGACCCGGGGGAGCGAGTCCCTCCTCCTCGTCCGCGCCGCTCCCGGGGCCGCCGAGGTGATCGTTCGGCTAACGCGGGCCTGAGGCCGGGCCGGGGGCGCCTCGCCTTAGGCCCGGCTCCGCGTCGAATCTCCGAGCTTGAGGCTCACGTCGAGCATGGTGTCCCCCACCTCCTCGCCGGCGATGAGGCGGTTGAGGCTGCGCACGGCCTCGACGCCCATGCGGCGCAGGTGGAGCTGGACGCTGGTGAGCCGGGGCACGGCCATGTTCATGATCTCGGAGTCGTCGAAGACGATGATCGAGATGTCCTCGGGCACGCTCCGGCCTTGGCCGCGGAAGACTTCCATGCCGCCGCCGGCCACGATGGAGGTCATGGCCAGGAGGCCGTCCACCGGGACGGCCCGGCCCAGGAGCTCCCGCGCCGCCTCGGCCCCGTTCGTGTAGCCGTAGCCGCAGATCACGACGCGGGCCGGGTCGTAGGGAATGCCCTCCTCCCTGAGGGCGCGCAGGTAGCCCTTGAAGCGGTGGATGGTCGAGTAGGAGCCCGAGTTTGGGGTGAGGAGGGCCTCGGGGAGCTCGCTCGTCGTGCAGGGCGCCTCCCAGAAGCTGCCGAAGAAGCCTATGTTGCGGCGGCCGAGCCCGATGAGGTACTTGGCGGCGAGATAGCCTCCTTTGTCGCCGTCGGAGTAGACATGGGGCACGCCGGGGAAGACCCCGACCCTGCCCGCGACGACGAGGGGGAGGTCCTTGAAGCTCTCGAGCGCGGGCAGGTCGGCCGGGTTCGAGACGGGGATGTAAACGAGCCCGTCCAGCATCGATCGCGCGAACTGGTCGACGGCGATGCGCTCGTTCTCGCGGGAACCCTCGGTCGAGGAGAGGAGGAGGAGCTGGTCGTTCTTCCTCGCCTCCTCGATGGCCCCCTCGGCGATGAGGGAGAAGAAGGGGTGGGATATCTCCGGGAGGATGAGCCCGACGATGCCCGTGGCCCTTCCCTTCATGTAGAGGGCCGCGGCGTTGGGCGAGTAATCCAGATGCGCCAGGGCGGCCTCGATCCTGGCCGCCGTGTCGGCGCGCACCGGCAAGCCGTTCAGGAAGCGCGAGATGGAGGCGATGGAGAGCCCGGAGGCGGCGGCGATGTCCTTGATGGTGACCCGTAAGGTCCGCTTCTTCATGCTCGCTCCCGTGGCCACGCCGGAGGCAGGGATGCCCGCGATCCGGTTCAACTCGTTCTTCGGATTACTGAAAACAATTTACAGTACTCTCTTTTGTCGGTCAAGCGACTCGTTTCGCCGACTCTCGTTGAAAACTCCAATGATCGCCGTGGAATAGAGCAGCTTCCTCCCGGGAGCCCCGTCCTCGTTTTCCGTTGACAGGCTATGGAAAGGGCCGTATAGTACCCATGAACTGTAAACGTTTACAGAAGCTTCGGAGGAACAGCAGTGGTCTTTCTCGTCAAGAAATCCAAGCTCGGCGGCACGATCAAGATTCCCGGCAACAAGTCGGGCACGGCGAGGGGCATCGTCTTCGGCTCCCTCGCCGAGGGCCTGTCGAAGATCCAGAATCCCCTCCACAACATCGACAGCTTCTCCATCATCAAGATGTTTCGGGCTATGGGAGCGGAGATAGACACCTCGAATCCGGAGGAGTGGCTCATTCGCGGCACGGGCGGCAGGCTCGTTCAGCCGGGCCAGGTCCTCGACGCCGAGAATTCCGGCACCGGCTTCTACTTCGCCCTGGCCTGCGCCAGCCTCATCGAGGGTTGGACCGTCCTGAGCGGCGACTACCAGATATGCTACCGCCCCGCCGGACCCATGCTCGAGGCCATCAACGCCATGGGCGGCCAGGCCTTCGCCACGCGGGGGAAGGGCTGCGCCCCGGTCGTGGTCCGGGGCCGGATCAAGGGCGGGGAGTTCAGCCTCCCGGGGGTCAACTCGCAGTGGATGACGCCCTTCCTCGCCGCCTGCGCCTTGGCCGAGCGCGACAGCCTCATCCATGAGACCAAGCTCCTCGAGCGCCCCTACGTCGACATGACCATCGGGATGCTCGCCAAGGCGGGAGTCGAGATCGAGAACCGGAACTACGACGAGTTCTTCGTGAGAGGCGGCCAATCCTTCAAGGCCTTCGAGTACCGCATCCCCGCCGACTGGGGCTCCTCGGGCTACCCCTTGGTCGCGGCCGCCATCACGCCCGGCTCCAAGGTCCTCTTCGAAGGACTCGACGACCGCGACTTCGCGGGGGAGAAGGCCTACGTCGACATCCTCAAGGCCATGGGCGCCTCCATCGAATCCCGCGACGGCGGGAGGGGAGGCATCACGGTCGAGGGGGGAGCCGAGCTCCGCGGCATCGAGATAGACTGCTCGGGAACTCCCGACGCGGTCCCGGCCCTCGCCGTGCTCGGCACCCAGGCGAGGGGCAAGACGGTGCTCTACAACATCGACGCCTGCCGGCTCAAGGAGACCGACCGCGCCAAGTCCATCATGCAGGAGCTGGCCAAGATGGGCGCGAGGATGGAGGAGACCGCGAGCAGCCTTACGATCCACCAGTCCAGCCTCAAGGGCGCCTTCATCGACGGCAGGCATGACCATCGCATCGTCATGGCCTCCTCGGTGGCGGCGATGGCGGCGGAGGGGCCGAGCGTCATCTCGGACGCCGAGTGCGCGGGGGTGTCCTTCCCCGGATTCTACGAGGCCATGAGCGCTATCGGGGCGGATATCCAGCGCCTCGAAGCCGTTTGATACAAGGAGTCTTCCATGAAAGCATCGATGTCCCGCATCGCGCGCGTCGCGGCGGCGGCCCTCTGCCTGGCCGCCCTCCCCGCCCTCGGGCTCGGCGCCCAGGGAGCCGAGGCCAAGAAGCGCTTCTCCATCGGCACCGCCGGTACGGCCGGCTCCCTCTACCCCATGGGCGTGGCCATGGGCCAGACCATAACGAAGCACGTCCCCGGCCTGGCCGCCACCGGCGAGGCCACGGCCGCCTCGGTGGAGAACATCCGCAACCTCGCCGCGGGCAAGCTCGCGATGGGCATCTCCCAGAGCGAGATCGCCTGGCTGGCCTACACCGGCAGCGGGGATTTCCAGAAGCGGAAGGCCGATAGCCTGCGCTCCGTCTTCAGCACGATCTACAGCTACGTGCAGATCTTCGCCAAGGCCGACGCGCCCATCGCCTCGCCCAAGGATTTCAAGGGCAAGGCCGTCGGGGTCGGCGCCGCCGGCTCGGGCGGCGAGATGGCGGCCCGCATGATCCTCGGCTACTACGGGCTCGACTACAAGGATATCCGGCCCCAGTTCATCTCCGAGACCGAGGCGGTCAGCGCCCTCAAGGACGGGAGGATCGCCGCCTTCATCTGCACCCATCCCCTGAAGTCCGCGGCCCTCATGGACCTGACCAACTCCACCGCGGTGAAGATGATCCCCATCGCCGAGCAGGGCTTCTACGGGAAGTTCCCCTTCTACACCCGCTACACGATCCCGGCCGGCACCTACAAGGGCGTCGACTATCCCGTCGACGTGCCCATCAGCAGGGTAATCATGCTTACGACCAAGGACGGGATGCTCGGCGAGGACGAGGTATACTCGATCGTGAAGGCCGTCTGGGAGAACCGCGAGGAGTGGAGCGGGGTCCACGCCTCCGTCAAGTCCCAGGTCACCTTCGAGACCGCGCTGCAGGAGCTCTCCGTCCCCCTCCATCCGGGCGCCATCAAGTACTACCTCGAGCGCGGCGTCGCGATCGACAAGGCCCTCTATCCGCCCGAGTACAAGAGATAGCCGGAGAATCGAGGTCCCCGGGGCGGCCTAACCGGCCCATCCCCGGGAGACTCGCCCATCGCCGTGGCGAAGCCGCCGCGGCCATCGGAGGTTGCTTCCTTGTCTGACTCGCTCGCGACGGCGAAGGGCCGCGGCCCGATGGGCCGGATACTCTCGGGGGCCCTCCTCGCCCTCTCCGTCCTCGTCACCCTCTACCACGTCTTCATCGCGGTCGACACCTCGCTCAGCATGCTCCAGCAGCGGGTCGTCCACCTCTTCTCCTTCCTGGCCCTCTGGTTCCTCTTCGGCTTGGCCTCTCCCAAGGGGCGGGCCTCGAGGGCGCGCTCGGCCCTCGCCGCGCTCGGCCTCGCCCTGAGCCTCGCCGCCGGCGCTTATTTCTTCACGCAGACCTCGCCGATGCTCCTCCTCGAGAAGGGAGTCTGGGGCATCAGCGCCCTGGACGCGGCGGTCGGCATCGTCCTCATCCTCCTCGTCCTCGAGGTTTCCCGCGAGGCGGTCGGGCTCGCCCTGCCCGTCGTCGCCCTGGTCTTCGTCGCCTTCGCCCTCGCCGGGGCACGGCTGCCTGAGCTCATCGCCCACAAGGGCTACGACCTCGGCTACATCACCAGCTACGTCGCCTGGACGAGCGAGGGCATCTTCGGCACGCCCATCGGCTCGGCAGCCTCCTTCGTGGTCCTCTATATCATCTTCGGCGAGCTCCTGGACAAGTTCGGGGCGGGCAAGTTCTTCATCGACGTCGCCTACGCCCTCACCGGCCGCATGCGGGGCGGCCCCGCCGAGGCCTCGGTCGTCTCGAGCGCCCTCATGGGCTCGATCAACGGCAGCGCGGTCGCCAACGTCGTGACCACGGGGACCTTCACCATCCCCCTCATGAAGAAGGTCGGCTACCGCGCCGAGTACGCCGGCGCGGTCGAGGCCGTCGCCTCCACGGGCGGGCAGATCCTGCCGCCGGTGATGGGCGCCGCGGCCTTCGTCATGGCGGACATGACCGGCATACCTTACTCGAGCATCATCATCGCCGCCTTCATACCGGGCGTCCTGTACTACCTCAGCCTGGGCTTCGCGGTCTACTTCGAGGCCGGGCGCATGGGCATCGAGGCCGACTCGAGCGAGAAGATCCAGGCGGTGGGCGCGGTGCTCCGGGCCAACTGGTTCCATCTCATACCCCTGGCCGTCCTGATCGTCCTCCTCCTGGGCTTCGGCCTCTCCGCGGGCTACGCGGCCCTCTTCGCCATCGCGAGCATGCTCCTCATCGGGATCATGAGGACGATCCTCGGCGAGAGGCGCTTCCCCTGGCGCGAGCTCAGGGACATCTGCCTCTCCACGGCCCGGACCTCCATCCCCGTGTCGATCGCCTGCGCCTCCGCCGGGATCGTCATCGGGATCGTCAGCATGACCGGCATCGGCGTCCGCTTCGCCCAGATCGTCGTCGAGCTCTCGGGGGGCCGGCTTTTCCCCATGCTCTGCCTGGTCATGCTCGCCTGCATCGTCCTGGGCATGGGCTTGCCTTCCACGGCGGCCTACGTCATAGCCGCGGCGGTCGGGGCGCCCGCTCTCCTCAAGGCCGGCATCCCCGCCCTCGGGGCCAACCTCTTCGTCTTCTATTTCGCGATCATCTCCTTCATCACCCCGCCCGTGGCCATAGCCTCCTACGCCGCCGCGGGGCTCGCCGGTGCCGACGCCAACAAGACTGGGCTCCTGGCCTTCAAGCTGGGGATAGCCGGCTTCATCATTCCCTTCCTCTACGTGTACCATCCCGGCCTCCTCATCCTGGGGACCGGGACGGGCGAGACCCTCTACGCCCTGGCCCTGGCTCTGGCTGCGGTCGTCCTCATCGCCCTGGCCCTCGAGGGCTGGGCGGGGACCAGGTTGGGCCTGGTCGAGCGGCTGGCGGCCGCCCTCGCGGCTGCCCTCCTCGCGACGACTATTCCCGTCCTCAACGCGGCCGGTTTCGCGGTCGGCGCCGGGCTCGGCGCCCTTGTCTGGCTGCGCTTCCGCAGGGAGCGCGCCCCGGCCTAGCCCGGGGCGGGCCTGGCCCGGGGGCCGCCTACGCAGTCCTTCGCCTGACGCGGGCCTGGTGCCGGGCCGCCCCGGCAGCTCGGTACCGGCCTACAGCGTGCCCTTGTAGGCGCCCCCGTCCACGGCGACCATGGAGCCGGTGACGTAGGAGGCGGCCGGGGAGAGGAGGAAGACGGCCACGTTGGCGAACTCCTCGGGCCGCGCCATGCGCCCGAGGGGGAAGTCCCGCGCCCGCGCGGCCTTCTCCTCCTCGACGCTCGTGCCCTTGGCCGCCGCGGCCGAGGCGAGGAGCTTGACCGCCCGCTCGGTCTCCGTCCAGCCGGGGAGGATCGAGTTGAAGCGGATGCCCTCGTGCCCGAGCTCGAGGGCGAGGCTCTTGGTCAGGCCGATAGTCGCCGAGCGCACCGCGTTGGAGAGGATCAGGTTGGCGATGGGCTGCTTGACCGAGAGCGAGGTGACCGTGAGCACGCTCGCGGCCCTCGAGCGTCGCAGGTGGGGGAGGGCGGCCCGGATCAGGCGCACGGCGCTCATGAAGCTCAGGTCGACGGCCTTGGCCCAGGCCTCGTCGCCGAAGGACTCGAAGCTCCCCGGCGGGGGGCCGCCCGCGTTGCAGACGAGGAGGTCCAGCCCGCCCAGGGCCTCGGCCGCCTCCGCCACGATCCCTTCGGCGACCCCGGCCTCGGCCAGGTCGCCGGCCAGGGCCGACGCGCCGAGGGAGGAGGCCGCGGCCGCGAGCTTGGCCGGGTCGCGGCCGTTGATCGCCACCTTCGCCCCCTCCGCCGCGAGGAGGGAGGCCGTCGCGTAGCCCAGGCCGCTCGAGGCCCCGGTAACCAGGGCCCGCAGGCCCGCAAGCTTGAGGTCCATGCCCCTACTGTCGCGCTTCCGGGCCTCCCGGTCCAGCCCCGGCCGCGAGGGGCTCGGCCGCCGCCTCCCGCCCGGGCGCGGCGGCAGCGGCCGCCCTCGCGCGGCGCGCGGCCGCGGCCTCGACGAGGCCCAGGGCCGCGACTCCGGCCGCCGCCAGGGCGGCGACGAGGCCGAGGAGGGGCCAGACCGAGGCGAGGCCCGAGCCCTCCACGATGCGGCCGACGACGGGGGAGCTGCAGGCGAAGCCCGCGCCGGCGATCACGGGGAGGACGGACTGGAAGCGGCCCCGGTGGCTCATGGGCGTGTGGTTGGCCACGTAGGCCCCGTCGCTCGTCGCGTTGACGATCTCGCCCAGGGTCCAGACGAAGGTCGAGAGGTAGAGGAGGAAGGGAGTCCTCGCGAGGCCGATCATCCCGAAGCCCGCGGCGAAGAGGAAGCCCGCGGCCGCGACGACGAAGACCGGCGGCTTGTTCCTCGTCAGGGCGACGACGGGGGTCGCCAGGAGGATGACCAGGACGGCGTTGAGGGTCATGAGGCCGCCGAAGAGGGTCGCGCCCGAGTCGCCGAAGAGCTCCCTGGTCTGGAGGGGGAGGGCGAAGCGGTGCTGGGCGTAGACGAAGCCGTAGAAGGTCGTGATCAGGGCGAAGGCGACGAGGAAGGGGCGGGCGGCGAGGGCGGAGAGGAGCCCTCCCTCGTGCGCGGCCTCCGCGCCGCCTGCGCCGCGGCTCGCCTCGAGCTCGGCCGCGGAGGGCTTGGTCTCGGGGACGAAGGCCGCGACGATGGCCACCGCGGCCCCGATCGCGAGGGCGTTGCCCCAGAAGAGCCAGGCCGAGGCCGAGCGGAAGAGGAAGCCCGCGATGAGGGGGCCGCAGGCGAAGCCGAGATTGTGGCCGAGGTAGTTCAGCGAGAAGGCGGCCTGGCGGTTCTCGGGACGGGTGAGGTCGGTCTGCATCGCGGTCCTCGCCGGGTCGGTCACCCCGTCGAAGAAGAGGTGGGCGAGGACGAGCCAGGGCACGGCGGGCGAGGCGCCGAGGAAGCCGCAGGGGAGGAAGACCAGGCCCGCGAGGAGCTGCGCCCCGAGCATGACCTTCCGCCTGCCTAAACGGTCCGCGAGGCGGCCTCCGATGAAGGTCCCGGGGACGTAGGCGAGGCTCGACAGGAACATGAAGCCCCCCGCCCGGGCCGCCGACCAGCCGAGGCGCTCGGTGAGGAAGAGGGTCAGGAAGGGGAAGACGAAGATCCCGACCCCGTTGACGACGGTGGCCAGGAAGAGGGCGTAGATCGGGGCCGGGAGGCCCCGGTACATCGCGAACATGGCCAGGGTCCGGCTTCTCGCCTTGCGCGGCAGTGACATGGATCCCTCCCGGTATGGGGAGCCTAGCCGATCGCCTCGCCCGGGCCTATCCCCTGTTTTTATGATCTGCTGGAGCCTGTTCCGCGGAGTGCATCCAAGATTGTTGGCGTCATAGAGTTAACGATACTACAAATAATTCCTGTAAAATGACGACATTGTGCCGATTTTGCTTGCGTGATTAGGCTTTTAGGATTAACGTTATCCCAATGAGCATCCGGCTGAAGGATATCTCCGACGCGACCTCCTTCTCGGTCAACACGGTCTCCCGAGCTCTCCGGGGCGACCCCCGGATCAGCGAGGCGACCCGCGAGGCGATCGTCCGCAAGGCCGAGGAGCTCGGCTACATCCCCAACGCCATAGCCGGCATCATGCGCACCAACCGCTCGCGGACGATCGGCGTGGTCTCGGCCGACTCCTCCAACCCCTTCTTCGCCGAGGTGATCCTCGGCATCGAGGAGGCCGCCCGCAAGCTGGACCACAGCATCCTCCTGATCAACACCGAGGAGAAGGCGGAGAACGAGCGGGAGGCGATCAAGCTCCTCCTCGGCCGCCAGGTGGACGGCCTGGTCGTCTTCCCCGTCTACGACGATCCCGCGAACTTGGCCCTCTACCGCTCCCTGGAGATCCCCTTCCTCTTCGCGGGCAGGCGGGTGCGCGGGATCGAGGATCACTCGATCCTCCATGGCGACGTCGAGGGCCAGATCGAGGTGGTCGACCACCTCCTGGACAAGGGCCACCGCAAGATCCTCTACATAGCCGGGCCGGAGAACGTCAGCAACACGGTGGACCGCCTCGAGGGCTTCCGCGAGGCCTACCGCCGCCGCGGCCTCGAGCCGGACCCCGACCTCCTCCTGTCGAGCTCGGGGCACATCGAGGACAGCTACGCCAAGCTCAACCTCGCCCTCAACCGGGGGCGGGAGTTCTCCGCCGTCGTCTGCTTCAACGACCTGGTCGCGATCGGCGCCCTCAAGTCCCTCTTCGAGAACGACCGATCCGTCCCCCGCGAGGTCGAGGTCTTCGGCTTCGACAACCTGGCCATCTCCCAGTTCCTCAGGCCCTCCCTGAGCTCGGTCGACGTGCCCAAGTCCCGCCTCGGCCGCCTGGCGGTCGAGGAGCTCGTCGCCCACATCGAGGATCCGGAGCGGGAGTACCGCACGCTGCGCATCAAGCCGAGGCTGGTCTTTAGGGAGACCACCTCGGACGCCAATCCCCAATCGTGAATCGCGCTTAAGGAGGTTTCGATGAAGATGAAGAAGAGGAATGCGACGAGGGTCCTCGCCGCCCTGGCCCTGGCCCTGCTCTGCCTGCCCGCGCTCTCGGCCAAGCCGGTCGAGATCGGCTTCTGGTCCCTGTTCACCGGGGGCGACGGGGAGTTCTTCGACGCCATGGTCAAGGAGTTCAACCGGACCCACCCGGATATCGTCGCGAAGACCGACACGGTGAAGTTCGACAACTACTACACCAAGCTCACCACGGCCCTATCGGCCAAGAACGCGCCGGACGTCGTGGTCGTGCACCAGGCCAACCTCCTGCAGTACGTGCCCAAGGGCGTGCTCTACCCCCTCGACGCGCAGCTCGCGAAGATGAAGGCCCCCTTGAGCGACTTCGTCGAGGCGCCCCTGGCCGCCTGCAAGTTCGACGGCAAGCTCTACTCCCTGCCCCTCGACGTCCACGCCATCATCATGTACTACAACAACGACCTCTTCGCGAAGGCCGGCGTGACCAAGGTCCCGCAGACCGCGGAGGAGCTCTTCGCCGCCGCCAAGGCCGTGCAGGAGAAGACCGGGGCCATGGGCCTCGCCGTCGACAACACCACCGCGAAGTACAAGGCCTACACCCTCACCCGCCTGTTCATGTCCATGCTCGAGCAGCAGGGCACGAGCATCCTGAGCGCGGACGCGAAGAAGGCCAACTTCAACAACAAGGCCGGCGAGGCCGCGCTCAAGACCCTCATCGACGAGGTCCAGCTCCACAAGGTCACTCCCGCCGGGCTCGACTACGACGGGGCCGTGAACGCCTTCAAGCTCGGCAAGGCCGCGATGCACTTCAACGGCGTCTGGGCCACCGGGGCCTTCGAGTCCCAGCCCGGCCTGAACTTCACCGCCGTCCCCCTCCCGCCCCTCCTGGGCAAGAGCGCGGCCTGGGCCGGCTCCCACACCCTGGCCATCCCGGTGCAGAAGAAGATGGACCCCGCCAAGCTCGAGGCCGCGACGACCTTCATCCTCTGGATGACCGAGCACGGCGAGATGTGGGCCAAGGCCGGCCACATCCCCACCCGCAAGTCGGTCGCCTCCAAGCCCGAGTTCGCGGCCCTGCCCCACCGCAAGGACTACGTCGCCGCCTCGGCCTCCGTCGTGGCCCCGCCCCGCACCCCCGCCTGGGAGGAGATCTACACCAGGCTCTCCGACTTGCTCGAGGCCGCCGTGGCGAAGAACCAGGACCCGAAGGCCGCCCTGGCCGAGATGGAGATCGCGGTCAACAAGATCATCGCCTCGTACTAGTATTCGAACGGGGCTGCCTGGATAGTGAGGAACCGCAGGGGCGTGGAGCCGCGGGGGGATCTCGGGAGGATGGATTGGCAAGGCCATTCCAGCCCTCTTATCCTTGCCTCTGTGCCTCTGTGCCTCTGTGGTTAATCCCCTCTGAGGTAGCCCGTGTTTTCTAAGCGCGCTCGCTCTCGCGAAAGGTATCCATCTATGGCGATTCCCGGTCAGAAGAACGCGAGGGACGGCCTTCTGTTCTCGCTGCCCTTCATCGGCGTCTACGGCTTGTTCATGGTCTTCCCCCTCTGCTTCGGGCTCTTCATCAGCTTCTTCGACTGGGACATACTCTCGTCGAGGCGCTTTGTCGGGCTGGGCAACTACGCGAAGCTCCTCGCCGACCCGACCTTCTACAGCTCGCTCTGGCATACGGTCCAGTTCGTCATCATGACCACGCCGCCCCTCATGGCCGCGGGCTTCGCGATGGCCCTCCTCGTCACCTCGGCCTCGCCCCTGAAGAACGTCGCCGAGAACGTCTTCTTCCTGCCCTACATCCTGTCCATGACCGTGGTCGGGACCCTCTGGGCCTGGCTCATGCAGAAGGACTTCGGCTTCTTCAACCAGCTCGCCCGGCTCCTGGGCGGGAAGGGCCTGGGCTGGCTCGTGGACCCGAAGCTGGCGATGTGGTCGGTCGTGCTGGCCACGCTCTGGTGGACGGCCGGCTTCAACATGGTCCTTTACTCGGCCGGGATCAAGCAGATCCCCGCCGAGGTCTACGAGTCCGCGGCTATGGACGGCGCCGGCTACTTCCAGCGCCTGTTCAAGATCACCATCCCCCTGCTCAGGCCCACGACCGCCCTCTGCCTCGTCCTCCAGATCATCGCCTCCTTCAACGTCTTCGGGCAGGTCTACGTCATGACCGGGGGCGGGCCTTACGGCACGACCCGCGTCCTGACCCAGTACGTGTACGAGACGGGCTTCAAGTACTTCAAGATGGGGTACTCCGCGGCCATGTCCTACGTCCTCTTCCTCATAGTCCTGGTCGCCTCGGTGCTCCAGTACGCGGCGCTCGACAAGGACGCGGCATGAAGAAGGCCATCCTCAGGGCGATCGAGCTGGCCTTCGTGCTCGCCTGGATCTTCCCCCTCGCCTGGCTCCTCATCACCAGCCTGCAGCGCGAGTCCGACGTGGTCTCCGCCGCCTTCCGCTTCCTCCCCTCCTCCCCGACCCTCGTGAACTACGCGAAGGCCCTGGGCTCCACCGAGATCCTCGGCTGGCTGCTCAACTCCCTCCTCGTGTCGGGGACGGCCATGGCCCTCACCCTCCTCGTCGACGCGCCGATCGCCTACGCCCTCGCGAGGATCGACTTCCCCGGGAGCAAGGCCCTCTTCTGGGCCGTGATGGCGGGCATGATGGTGCCCTTCCAGGTCCTCATCATCCCCCTGTACCAGCAGTTCAACGCCTACGGCCTGGTGGACACCCTCGCGGGCGCCGTCCTGCCGCGCCTGGCCCTGCCGATCGGCATCTTCATCCTCAAGCAGTTCTACGAGGGCCTGCCCGCGGTGCTCGAGGAGGCCGCCTTCATGGACGGGGCGAGCCGGCTCAGGGTCTTCCGCTCGGTGATCCTCCCCCTGGGCAAGGCGGCGATGACGACGGTGGTGATCCTCTCCTTCATCAACGCCTGGAACGACTTCCTCTGGCCCCTCATCGTCATAAACGACTCGGCGCGCTATACGATCACCGTCGGCATCGCCAACTTCGAGGGCACGCACGGGACCGAGTACGCCCTCATCATGTCCGGGGCCGCCATAGCTTCGATCCCCCAGTTCGTCTTCTACTTCTTCTTCCGGAAGAACATCATCGCCGGCATCGCGATGAGCGGCATCAAGGGTTGACCATGCTCCTCAAGCTCGACGAACTCGACGCCGCGGGCGTCCTCGTATCCGCGGCCGGCGCCCCGGCCTTCCGCGTGGGCTACCATCTCAGCCTCCGGGGCGCGGCCCTGGCCCCCATCGCGGTCGAGGTCGAGGGCCGCTCGGCCCGGGCCCGCTTCCGCGGGAGCCGCGGCGAGGAGGCCCTCGTCGAGGACTCCTTCGCCGAGGCGGGGGGCCTCGTCGCCCTGCGCCGGCGCTGGACCTTCTCCCGCCCCGGGCCCTGGGGCCTGGGGGCGAGCTTCTCCGCCGAGCTCCCGGGGGCGGAGGCCTTCGTGCCCGCCGTCCTCTACCGGGGCAACGAGGCGGGCAAGGGCGCTTTTCCGAAGAGCTCCGACCAGCCCTTCTGGTCCTTCCTGGAGACCCGCAGCCCCCTGCCCTGCTGCGCCCAGCTCCATAACGGCGGCTCTTCCCTCCTCTGCGCCGCCGAGCCCGCCCGCGCCGCGGGCCTCCTGGGCTCGGCCCGCGCCACGGCCTCGGGCGGGAGGGCGAGGATCGCGATCGATATCCCCGGCCGCGAGGGGCCGCGGTCCTACCTCGGCAAGACGCTGCTCGCGAGCGCCGAGGCTCGGGGCCCGGAGGGGCTCCGCTTCCCGGAGGGCGAGCTTCCCGCCTCAATCGAGCGGGTATTCTTCTGCGCCTTGGCCGACATCGAAGGCAGGAGCCACCTCTCCGCCTACCGAGACTTCGTCGAGGCCCTGCCGGCGGCGGCCGCCGCCCTCGGGCGGGAGGGACCGGCTCCCGCCGCGACCCCGGCGCCGCGTCCGGCGCTCGTCTCCTGGGAGGAGTACGAGGCGCGCAAGACGGCCCACCTACTCTCCCTCGTGGAGGCCGCGCCCGGCGGCTCGGCCTACCTGGCCATGGGCCGGGGCAACGGGGCGCTCCAGGCCATCTACGACTACACGGCGGGCTCCTTCCTCGTGAAGAGCCTCGAGGGCGCCCTCGTCCTCGCGCGGAGCCCGGAGCCGCCCGAGCTCGCCTCGCCCTATATCGATCGCCTAACTTCCGCGCTCGGCCTCCGGCCCGGACCCGGCCTCCTCGCCGAGCTCGCCGAGCGGATCGGCCGCTTCTTCCTCGGCGGCGAGCTCGCCCCGGGGCTGCACCAGGACTGCCGCGACCTCAAGCGGGGGATCTGGGGCGGCTACCTCGGCATCTCCGAGAACGACGAGTTCAGGCCCATGGTCAACGCCCGCTGCAACGGCGAGGTCATGGCCTCCTACCTGCGGCTCTACGAGGAGCTTTCCCGCCGGGGGAGGAAGGTGCCCGAGTTCATCGAGCTGCCCAAGCGCGTGGCGCGCTTCTACCTCGATCGCCAGCTCGGCGGCGAGCGCGCGGGCTCCTTCGGGAGGTGGTGGTCGGCCGCGGGCGAGAGCGTCAACGCCCTGGGCACGAACGGGGCCTACGTCGCCTCCTTCCTCGCCGCCCTCGAGCCCCATTTCGAGGATCCGGCCCGCATTTCCTCGGCCATCGAGGCGGCGGGGAGGTACTACGCCGGCCTGGCGGAGCGGGGCGAGTTCTTCGCCGACACCCTCGACGCCGACTCCTGCGACAAGGAGGCGGGAGCGGCCCTCCTCGCCCTCTTCCTCGACCTCCACGAGCGCGACGGGGGCCGGGCCTGGCTCGACCACGCCCGGATGGCCGCGGAGTTCCTCCTCAGCTGGATCTGGCAGTACGACTGCCCCTTCCCGCCGGGAAGCCCCCTGGGCTCGCGCTCCTTCTCGACCCGGGGCATGAGCTCGGTCTCGGTGGCCCACCACCACCTGGACTTCTACGGCATGTCCATAGCCTACGATTTCCTCCGCTACGCCGAGCGATCGGGCGACGGCCTGTACCGGGCCCAGGCCGAGCTCCTGCTCCGCGCCTGCCGCCAGCTCGTCGCCGGGCCCGAGGACTGGCTCGGCCGGGGACCCGAGGAGGTCGGCTGGCAGCCCGAGCAGATCAACCACACGGAGTGGGACTACTTCGACCGCCCCGACCGGAGGGCCGGCCACTTCGACATCGACATTGCCTGGGTGACGGTGCTGGGCCTGGGCGGCTACCAGCGGGTGAAGGCCCGCTACCCCGAGGCCCTCGAGGCCGCGGGGAGGGAGGGGCGATGAGCGCGCCGCGCCTGAGCGTCCTGACGCTCAACCTGTGGAACACCGAGCGCTGGGAGGCCCGCGAGCGGACCGTCGGGAAATTCCTTCGGACCTTCGATCCCGACATCTGCTGCTTCCAGGAGCTCCGGAGCCCCACGGTCGCCTTCCTCGACCGGGTCCTCGCGGGACACGACCGGGTCCGCGACCCCTTCCGCGGCTGGACCGAGGAGGGCAACCTCTACTTCCGCCGGGAGCTCTTCGAGGAGCTCGAGCACGGGGCCGTCGACCTGGAGATGCCCGAGGCCGACCGCCGCCTCTTCTGGGCCAGGCTCGGCCTCCGGGGCCGCCCGGGCAGCCTCCTCGTCGGCACCGTCCACCTCACCCACCAGGAGAACGCCGACGAGCTCGCCACCGGGGCCTCGTACCGCCACGGCGAGGCCCTCCGCATGGCCGAGGCTATTCCGCGCATCGCGCGCGAGGGCGAGCCCTGCCTCGTCTGCGGCGACTTCAACGATCCCCTCCACCCGGCCCGCATCCTCGCGGGGATCGGCTTCGTCGAGGCCTTCTACGCCCTCGGCCTCGTGCCCCCCCCGACCTTCCCGAGCCAGCCCTGCTCCGAGGAGATCTACCTCAACGAGTCGATCGACAAGATCATGGCGCGGGGCCCCCTCGTCCCGATCCTGGCCTCGGTCCCGAACTACATGGCCCACGGGAGCTCCTGCTCCGACCACTGGCCGGTCCTCGCCGTCTACGAGCTCCGCTCCCCGTCCTGAGCCGCGGCCCCGGGCCTCGCGCCGCCGCCCGGAGCCGCGCCCGCCGCTTGATGCGCCCCGCCCGCGCGGCTAGGATGGGCCCATGAAAGGCGTCATCGTCGCGGCCGGCTACGGCACCCGCTTCCTCCCCGTCACCAAGACCGTCCCCAAGGAGCTCCTGCCCCTGGGCACCAAGCCCTCGATCTCCTACATCGTCGAGGAGTTCCTCGCCTCGGGGATCCGCGACATCGTCGTCATAAGCTCGCGGCGCAAGAAGGCCCTCGAGGATTACTTCGACCGCGAGGTCGAGCTCGAGGAGCTCTTCCGCCGCGAGGGAAGGGCCGACAAGCTCGCGGCCATCGCCCCGCCCGAGGCCCGGGTCTCCTTCGTCCGCCAGGCCGAGATGCGCGGCACCGGCCACGCCCTCCTCCAGGTGAAGGGCCTCGTCGGGAATGATCCCTGCGTCGTCGCCTACCCCGACGACCTCCACGTCGGCCCGAAGCCCCTGGCGCTGCAGCTCGTCGAGGTCCACGAGAAGACGGGCAAGTCCGTCCTCGCCACCATCCTCGAGCCGGGGGACGTGTCCCGCTACGGCGTGGTCGATCCCGAGCCCGACGGCCTGGGCGTGCGCGGCTTCGTCGAGAAGCCGGCCCGGGGCGCCGAGCCCAGCCACGAGGTCTCGATCGGCCGCTACCTCTACACTCCCGAGTTCTTCGCCTACCTCGAGGAGGGCTGGGCCAGGCACGCGGGCGGCGAGTACTTCCACGCCTACGCCCTGGATAGGCTCATCGCGGCGGGCAAGGTGGCCTTCGCGCGGGTCGAGGGCCGGCGGCTCGACACGGGGGACCCCGCGGGCTACCTCGAGGCCATCCTCCGCGACGCCGCGTCGAGCCCGAGCCTGCGGCCGGTCCTCGAGCGCTTCGCCCGGGAGGAGCTCGGGCTCTGATGGGCGGGCTCCCCCGCATCGACCTCGCCGCGTACGGGCAGGTCCTCTTCCTCACCGGAGCCGGGGTCTCCGTCGCCTCGGGCATCAGGCCCTACCGCGGCCCGGACGGCCTGTGGAACGACGAGGAGCTCGTCCGCTACGCCCACATCGAGACCTTCCGCTCCGATCCCCTGGGGGTATGGCGCCACTGGTGGAAGATGCGCGAGCTGGCCCTCGCCGCGCGCCCCAATCCCGCCCACGAGGAGCTCGCCCGGCTCGAGGCCGCCCGCCGCGAGGCGGGGGGCGGGGCGGGCTTCGCCCTCGTCACGCAGAACGTCGACGGCCTCCACGCGCGGGCCGGGAGCCGCGAGCTCGTCGAGTACCACGGCAGCGCCCTGCGGACGCGCTGCTCGAACCCCTCCTGCGGCCTGCCCGCCTACGAGGACGGCTCCTGCGCGGGGGAGGAGGTTCCCGCCTGCCCCCGCTGCGGCGCCCCCTTGAGGCCGGACATCGTCTTCTTCGGCGAGCCCATACCCGAGGGGGCCCGGCGCGCGGCCGAGGCCGCCCTCGGCTCCTGCGAGCTCTTCGTCGCGGTCGGGACCTCGGCCACGGTCTACCCAGCCGCCGGCTTCGTCGAGGCGGCGCGGCGCCGGGGCGCCCGGACGATCTACCTCAACCTCCAGCCGATCGAGGCCCTGGGCGGCTCGGGGAGCTTCGGCGAGGCCTACCTCGGACGGGCCGAGGAGCTCCTGCCGAGGATCTTCGGCGGGAGCCGAGGGGAGCGGTCGGGCCGGGCCTAGAGCCCGACGATAGCTTCTATCTCGACGAGCACGTCCTTGGGCAGGCGGGCCACCTCGACCGTGCTCCGGGCGGGGAAGGTCCCGGCGAAGTAGCTCGCGTAGACCTCGTTCATGGCGGGGAAGTCCTTCATGTCCTTGAGGAAGACGGTGGTCTTGAGCACCGAGGCCATCGAGGCGCCGGCGGCCTCGACCACGGCCTTGACGTTCTCCAGGGCCCGCTTGGACTGCTCGACCACGCCCGCGGGGATGGTCCCGTCGGCCGGGACTATCGGGGTCTGGCCCGAGACGAAGAGCAGGTTCCCGAAGGCGATGCCCTGGGAATAGGGGCCGAGGGCCTTGGGCGCCTTCTCGGTGGCGATGGCTTTCTTCATCGTTGTTCCTCCTGGTGCTGCGTGGAGCATAGCATGGGCGCGGCCGGTTTTCGAGGCCGAGCCCCCCCCTCAGTCGACGGTGATGCTCTTGCTGACATTCTTCGGGACGTCCGGGTGCACGCCGTGGTCGAGGACGCCGAGGGCGTCGAGCCAGGCCATCTTCTTGACCGACATGCGGTAGGCGAGGTACTGGAGGATGAGGGCGGCCGGGAAGACGAAGAGCCGCGGGTCCCCCGCGTGGGGGACCTCGATGTAGTTCGACCAGTAGGCGTCGTTGCCCGCCGGCTTGCCTTCGGCGGCGGCGGCGAGGTCGGCGCGGCGCTCGGCGATGAGGATGACGTCGGCGCCGCGGATCTTGTGGGTATGGATCTGGCTGATGGTGATGCGGGCCTCGCGGTCGTCGGGGGGGCAGAGGAACACGAGGGGATAGTCGCGGAAGAGCCCTTCGAGGATCCCGGGCCGCTCGCGGAGGGCCTCGAGGGCCGGCCTGGCGGCGAGCGCGGGGTCGGCCGCGGCGAGGGCCCGGTAGGCGTCGATGGCCGAGGCCAGGTCGTCGGCCCCGAAGACGGTGTTCTTGCCGAGGATGGTGTTCGGCCCGTGCTTGAACTCGGCGACGTCGTAGCCCTCGGCGTGGTTCAGGACGACCTCGCGGATCTTGAGGGCCCCCTCGCGGGCGAGCCCCGCGAGTCCGGCGCCGAGGACGTGGATCGAGGGCCGGAGGTAGAGGCGCGAGGCGGCCGCCTCGACGTCGGCGGCGGCGGTGGAGAGGGTCCGGTCGACCAGGGCCCGGATCTCCCCGACCTTCTCGGCCACGGCCCGCTCGGGCAGCTCCAGGCCCGCGGCCACGAGGAAGAGGATGACGATCTGGCTCAGGAAGGACTTGGTGGCCGCGACGGCGATCTCGGGGCCGCAGAGGATGGGCAGGTAGAAGTCGCAGAGCTCCTGGGGTATGCGGCTGTTCTCGTTGTTGACCAGGCAGGCCCGCGCGGCCCCCGCGGAGGAGGCGCGGACATCCTGGAAGACGTCGACCAGGTCCTTGGTCTCGCCGGACTGCGAGATGCCCAGGACGAGGTCCCCCCTCCCGAGGGCGGGGAGGTACAGGGAGCGGAAGGCCCCGGGGTTGCAGGGATAGGCCGGGACGCCGGCGAGGCCCGCGAAGAAGCCGGCCCCGATGAGGGCCGCGTGGTAGGAGCTGCCCGCGGCGACGAGGTAGAGCCTGCCGCCGGACTTGCCCGCCTCGCGGATCGCGTTCCGGAGCTCGCCCAGGTAGCGGGTCACGGCCCGGCGCTTGCGCCAGACGAAGATCGAGTCGAGGAGGGCGAGCTCGGCCGCCTGGGCGGGGAGGAGGGAGCGGAGCTCGCCGAGGAGGGCGGCCTCGTCGGAGGCGAAGGCCCGCTCCGCCGCCCGCTCGGCCGCCTCCTCCCCCGCGCCGAGGGCGCCCGAGGAGCGGAGCTTGGAGCGTAGCTCGGCCCAGGCCTGGGAGGCGAGGAGCTCCCGGGCTCCGGAGGCGAGCTCGTCCCGGCCGAAGCGCCCCGAGAGCTCGGCGCAGCGGTCGGCGGCCTCCTTGGCCAGCTCCCGCTTCTCCTCGAGGACCGAGGCGAGGGCCTCGTCCGCGGGATCCTTGAAGTAGTAGCGGAGGATGCGCTCGATGTTGAGGCCCGCGCCGAGGATCTCCTGCTCCATGTAGTGGCGGTAGCGCGGGTCGAGGGCCGTGTCCTGGACGCCGAGCTTGGAGCGCTTGGGGCGGGGCCGGCTGAAGGACATCTCGCCGGCGAGGGGGAAGACGAGGTAGTCGCGCTCGGTGAACCAGATGCCCTCGCCCTCCGCGAGGGGCACGAGGGCGCGGGTCTTGGCGAGGACCGAGCTGAGGTCGGAGGAGGCGACGAAGAAGTCGCCGGCCGCGTCGGCGCCGCGGCCGCAGTAGAGCGAGGAGCCGGACTTGACGGCGAAGACCCCGGGCACGCGGGGGTCGGCGAGGGCCGCGGCGTAGGAGCCCTCGGCCACGGCGTCGGCCTTGCGGATCGCGTCGATCATGAGGAAGACCCCGTCGGGGACGCAGGTCCCCTCGCCGCGGATGCCGGAGGAGGCGAAGGCGCGGCGCATCAGCGCGAGGGGGGCCTCGGGCGCGGCGAGGCCCGCGGCGTAGTGCTCCTCGACGAGGTGGACCACGATCTCGCCGTCGTTGTCGGAGGCGACGGCGTGGCCGCGGGCAGTCAGCCAGGGCTTGAGGGCGTCGGTGTTGGAGACGTTGCCGTTGTGGGCGCCGACCATCTCGACCTTGCAGCGGACCTTGTGGGGCTGGCTGTTGAGGTCGCTGACCGCCCCGTAGGTGGCCCAGCGGACCTGGCCGATGAAGCGCTGGCCGCGCATGGCCTCGATGCCCAGCTCGCGGCAGACCCGGGAGGGGGCCCCCACCTTCTTGGCCAGGGCGATGGAGCGGTCGGCCCCGATGAAGGAGGCCCCGGTGGAGTCGTAGCCGCGGTACTCGAGCCGGCGCAGGAGGGCCGCCGCCTCGGCTCCCATCGACTCCTTCTCGTCCTCGTAGACCAGGGAAACGATTCCGCACATGGGGGCCTTCCTCCGAGCTCCCCCAGTATAGCACCTCCTTCCCGGGACGGGGCCTATTTCGTATACTCGGGACCATGCGCTACCGAAGGTTCCCCCACATCGACGACCTCGAGGTCTCCGCCCTCGGCCTGGGCTGCATGCGCCTGCCCGTGATCGGGGGCGACGAGGCCGCGATCGACGAGGCCGCCCTGGACTCCATGCTCCGGACGGCGGCCGAGCAGGGGATCAACTACGTCGACACCGCCTACGGCTACCACAAGGGCCGGAGCGAGCCCGCCCTCGGCGCGGCCCTCGAGCGGACGGGCCTCCGCGACCGCTTCTTCCTGGCCACGAAGAGCCCCGTCTGGCTCGTCGAGTCGAGCGCCGACTGGGATCGCCTCCTGGACGAGCAGCTCGCGCGGCTGCGGACCGACCGCATCGACTTCTACCTCCTCCACGCCCTCTCCGGCGAGCGCTGGGACAAGGCGGCGCGCCTGGGCGCCCGCGAGTTCCTCGAGCGGGCGAGGGCCGCGGGCAAGATACGCCACCTCGGCTTCTCCTTCCACGACAACCTCGCGGCCTTCAAGCGGATCGTCGAGGGCTTCGGCGAGTGGGAGTTCTGCCAGGTCCAGTACAACTACCTCGACCGCCGGCACCAGGCGGGGGACGAGGGCCTGGCCTTCGCCGCCGAGCGCGAGCTCGGCGTGATCGTGATGGAGCCCCTCCGGGGCGGCGCCCTCGCGCGCCCCTCGCGCCAGGCGCGCGAGGCCTTCTTCAAGTATCCGACGCCCCGCATGCCCGCCGAGTGGGCCCTCCGCTTCGTGTGGGACCGGCAGGAGGTCTCCACGGTCCTCTCGGGCATGGGCTCGGCGGACCAGATCCTCGAGAACTGCGCCGTGGCCGAGGCCGCGGGCGCCAACTCGCTGACCAGGGACGAGCTGGCCGTCATCGACGAGGCGGCCCGGATCTACCGGGCGAAGGAGGCCGTGGGCTGCACCGGCTGCGCCTACTGCATGCCCTGCCCGAAGGGGGTGCAGATCCCCGACGTGTTCGCGCACTGGAACTCCGCGGCCATGTTCGACGCCGCCCCCGGCTCCGACGGCTGGTACCTGCAGGCCATCGCCGGCGCGGGCAAGGGCGGGAACGCCTGCGTCGGCTGCGGGGCCTGCCTGCCCAAATGCCCCCAGGGCATCGCCATACCCGAGCGGCTCGCCGAGGCCCACAAGCGCCTCGTGGGCTGACCTTCCTCCGGGCTGTCGCTATACTCGGCCCATGGCTCCCATTCCCGACTTCTCGACCGACTACCTGGTCCGCGGCTTCGATTGCCGCTACGGCGGGCCCTTCGCCCCCCTCTCCCTGGCCAACTTCTTCCAGGAGGCCGCCGGGCTCCACGCCGACCGGCTAGGCATCGGCATGGCCGCCCTCGCCGCGTCCGGCCGCACCTGGATGCTCTCGCGGATCCAGCTCCGGATCGAGGGCCTCCCGCGCGAGGGCGACCGGGTCCGCGTCCGGACCTGGCCCTCGGGCTGCGACCGGCTCTTCGCCCTCCGCGACCTCGTCCTCGAGGCCGAGTCGGGCCAGGCCCTGGTCCGCGCGGTCTACGCCTACCTCGTCGTCGACCTCGCCGCCCGCAAGCCCCTCCGGCCCGAGCGGGCACTCGGGAGCGACTGGGTAGGCGGGGCCGAGCACGCCCTGGCCGGCCTCGCCCTCGGCGCGGAGCCCTCCTCGGAGCTCACGCCCGCCTATGAGCTCCGCGCCCGGCCCCGCCACATCGACGAGAACGGCCACGTCAACAACGCCCACTATATAGATTGGCTCGTCGACGCGGCGGCTGGCCTCGCGCCGGGCGCCGCCGCCGAAGGCCAGGCCGGGGCTCCGCGGGAGCTCAAGGTCGACTTCATCCGGGAGGTCCTCTGCGGGGAGCTCCTCGAGGCCCTGGCCGGACCCCTGCCGGGAGGCCGCGTCGGGACCGAGCTCAGGCGGGGAGGCGAGGCCGTCGCCCGGGCCGAGCTGGCATTCTGAGGTGATCCCGGGATTGTTGGCGCCCGCGCCGGCGATCCCGGGGCCGCTCGCCAACAATCTTCGGGTCACTCGCTTCCCTTTACTCGGCGGCCGCCCTCGGCTAGGATCAGCTCACCCGTGGAGGTGCCGATGCACGCAGCCCGCCCCGCCCTCGGCCTCGCCCTGCTCTGCCTCCTGGCCCGGCCCCTGGCGGCCTGGGAGGACCACGCCAGGCTCAGCCGCCTCTCCCTCGGCTCGGAGAGCTGGACCGGGAGCCAGGTCCGCGCCGAGAGCCTCGAGGCTTTCCTCGAGGCCGAGCGGACCGGCCTGGCCGGCCTCCTCTCCGGCTTCGAGGCCCGGGCCGCCAAGGAGCTGGCCTACTACCCGAAGCTGCCGGCCGAGCTCGCCTTCCGGGGCGAGGGCGAGGGGCCTGCCCTCCGGGCGGCCTTCCTCGCGGCGATCCGCCTCAATCCCGACGCGAAGCTAATCCTCTACCTGAAGCCCGCGCCCTCCGCGCCCCGCGCTCGCCCGGAGCTGCCCGTGGACGCGGTCGATCCCTTCGACGGCCGCTTCGAGAACCGGCCCTTCGAGTCCCTGGCCGAGGGAGCGGAGCTCGGGGCCCTCGAGGTCCTGGCCACGGCCTCCGACGAGCCGGACTACGGCCTCGACTGCGGCCTGTACGAGGACAACGGCACGGAGGCGGGCTCGCGCTACGGCCTGGGCGAGCAGCCCTTCGGCAATCCCGCCCTGGACTACGGGAGCCAGGCCCCCCTCCACATGGCCTTCGCCCACGAGGACCCGATCATCGGCCTGGCCGCCCCCTTCACCCGGCGATCCCTCGCCGACTACCGCTTCCGCCTCTACGGCGAGCTGGCCCGCTTCGCCTTCGGGACGGGCCATCCCTACTGGGGCTACCGCTTCGGAGGCTGGGCCCTCCACTACGTCCAGGACCTCTGCCAGCCCTACCACGCGAGCCTCCTGCCGGGCTTGAGCGCCTTCCGCATCCTCGCGCTCAACGCCTTCGGCTCGGCGGCCGACCGGGAGGCGGCCCTGATCTTCCTGTCGAACCGGCACAGCCTCGTCGAGGACTACGCCTACCGCGCCGTCGCGGCCGGTCAGCCGGAGATCCTCGCCGCCCTCGGCGGAAGCGAGGAGGGGAAGGCGGGGCTCCCGCCCCGGGATGCCGCCTACCGCTCGGGCTGGCTCTACGACGCCGTGGCGAGGCGGGCCTTCGGCCGGGGCCGGAGGCTCGACGCCCTCCTGGCCTCGAGCTTCCCCGCCCGCTACGTCTCGGACCCCTCCTACGACTACGGCCTTAGCAACGTCGGCCCGACGAGGGACTTCGATCCCTACGCCGCCCTCCATGCCGCCGGGCCCGAGGCCGCCGGGGCCCTCGAGGGCCTCCTCGCGGCCTGCCTCGCCGACGCGGGGAGCTTTTCCCGGTCCTACCTCGCCTACCTCCTCGACGAGAGCGCGAAGCCGGGCCCGCGCCGCGCGCCCCTCGATCTCCGGGGCCCCGCCTACCTGGCGATCCTCCTCGCCCTGGCCGCCCTCCTCCTCCGCTCCCGGCGGAGGAGCTACGCGCGCAGGGCCCTCCGGGAGGGAGGGGAGCTCTGATGCCCGGAGGCCCCGGCTTTGACGATCGGCGTTTTTATCCATACCTTCTCCCTGAGGTTCCCCGCTAAGGAGGCCCGATATGTCCATCCAGAAGCGCAAGCCCGTGCCGAGCGACATCGAGATCGCCCAGGAGGCCAAGATCCGGCCCATCGTCGAGGTGGCCGAGGACTACGGGATCTGCGACCGCTGCATCGACCACTTCGGGCGCTACAAGGCCAAGGTCAGGCTCGAGTTCCTCAAGGACAACGCCGCGCTGCCCGCCCGGGCCAAGTACATCGACGTGACGGCCATCACGCCGACCCCCCTGGGCGAGGGCAAGACCACGACGACCGTGGGACTGGCCCAGGGCCTGGGGCTCCTCGGCCGCCAGGCCATAGCGGCCATCCGCCAGCCCTCGATGGGGCCGACCTTCGGCATCAAGGGAGGCGCGGCCGGCGGGGGCTACAGCCAGATCGTGCCCATGGCGGACTTCAACCTCCACCTCACCGGCGACATCCACGCGGTATCGGCGGCGCACAACTTGTGCGCCACGGCCCTCGACGCCCGCATCTACCACGAGGGCCGCTGGTCCGAGGCCTACTTCGAGAAGCTCGGCATGCGCAAGCTCAACCTCGATCCCTACGAGACCTGGTGGCGCCGCGCCATGGATATGAACGACCGCTCCCTGCGGCGGATCCTCACGGGGGTCGGCGGCATCGAGAACGGGCCCCTGCGCGAGACCGG
>ERZ795054.604-NODE-604-length-42789-cov-6.543268_pt1 | contig 42789 bp, 38 predicted proteins | sample MGYA00375138_ERZ795054 | MGnify/ENA primary metagenome ERZ795054 (study PRJEB30183, sample SAMN05720215) | anaerobic digester metagenome | isolation source: active sludge of municipal wastewater-treating anaerobic digesters | place: USA | collected 2014-12-23 ... | reverse complement strand
CCCCCAACAAATAAATCAAATCTCAAAAGTCAAAAGTCAAATCTGAAAATCAAAAATGTAAAAATTGAAAAACAAAATTAAAAAATAGAAATATATTTAAATACTAACCACTCAAAAACTTTTCTGAGTGTGGGGGCTAGCCCCCAACAAATAAATCAAATCTCAAAAGTCAAAAGTCAAATCTGAAAATCAAAACTTTTTAAATGAAATACCGATAAAAAACTCAAAACTCAAATCTCAAAAGTCAAATCCATAAATCAAAGATCAAATATCAAAACCCCCCCTTCTTTAAAACTCAAGCGTTTTTCAAACGCAGAGATTTAAAAGAGTTTGTAAAGAAGGAGATAAAGCCCCCTCTTTTAAAATCGCAATATTTTTGCAAAACAAAAATATTTAATACAAAAGCGATTTCTAAAGAAGGTGGTAAAAGAAAAATAAAAAGTGATTAGTAGATAACTACTAATCACTTTTTTGTGCTTGCAAAACATATTAATTTGTGGTATAATTGAAATACAAAATTTGTTCTTTGAAAGGGGTGCATTGATGCACAAAAAGATTCTAAGTTTTTTAGTTTTGATATCATTGCTATTGGTGATTGGTTGCCAAAAAGCGGAAACTAGTAATTACCAGACAAACAATGGTGATTATCGGAAGATAGTTACTATTGATTCTGGCGCAATAAGCTCAACGGACCTGATTTTGTCAACGAGAGTCAGTCTTAACTCGTTAGATGATAGAAATATCATCACTGGTATTGATCAAATTTCAATTCCCGAAAATGTGCGAGTCGATATCATCAACGGGGAATATGCACTTCTTCGTACCCATTATAACAATCTGGGGCTCAAAGGGAAGTTGAAGTTGATTATAAATGACCGATGGATTTCTGAACAACCCTTTTGTTTCTCAGAAAAGAACACTATAGAAACAATCAATCTGTTAAAAAGCCTCGGAATGGAAACCCCTCAACCATTTTTACCAGATTCATACACAATAGATTTTCAAGAAACTGTGAAGGATATTCACGCTGTAATTATGTTCGAAAAGAATAAGGTTATAGCACGTTTAAGAAAAACTTATGAATATTTTGACCCCGCAAGCACGCGACATCTCTCGTCAGGATCATTGGATCTGCCCGATATCCCTGAGCGGATTATAATCCCGAAAGAATATTTGGACCTCAACATTGATTATGTATTGGAAGACGGGAAAATGCGGTTGGATTTTGAATCGTCAACTGCAATACTCGATAATATCCTGGTGACGTTTCCAAATGGCGAATTTATTTTCGCCAAGATTGATTATTGGTAAATCGCGATCACAAATAAAAAAATGTTTTTGTCAGCGAAAATCACTTGTTTAAGAAGCAAGTGGTTTTTTTATGGTTGATAAAATAATAAAAATAAGGTATAATTGTTATTGATTTCACTAAATAAAATATATAGAAATGAATTTAAAACATATTTTACTAATACCGGATGGTAATAGACGTTGAGCCAAAAATAAAAAGATGCAAGCGTCCAATGGACATAAAATAGGGGCTAATACTACTAGGGAACTTTTTAAATATATAGTCACAAGTCACCCACATATTAAATATTGTTCTTTTTGAGCAATGTCAAAAGATAATTTTATTAAAAGACCTAAAAAAGAAATTAATTTTTTAATTAAGCTCATTGATGCTGAAATACAAGAATTTGCTAACGATCCTTTAATCGATAAGAAAAAAGTGTGTGTGAAATTTTATGGGGCTTATGAAAAGCTTTTTGATAAAAAAACTATAAGTGATTTAAAAAAAGTTGAAAAAAGAACTGAAAAATATTCTGATTTTTATGTTTCAATATTATTGGCTTACAATGGTAAAGATGAATTAATGGAAGGATTAAAAAAGATAAAAAACATAAAAACAGTAAATGAAAACAAGATAAAACAGGTTTTGTGGACTAAAGATTTACCAGCCGTTGACTTGATTGTTAGAACTGGAGTCGAAGGTGACCCTCATTTAAGTGGTAATGTTTTAATGTGACAAACTGATTATTCTCAACTATACTTTACCAAAACATTATACCCAGATTTTACTACTAATGAATTGGGATTGGCTATTGAAGATTATCAAAAAAGGGAAAAACGAAAGGGTAAATAAATTAAATCAAAACTGGAACATGATTAATAAAAACATTCCCAATATAAAAAATAACAAAGACCCATCTCTAGAAAAAATGGAAAGGAAAGCTAATATTATTTTAAATTCACTGGGATTTAAAAGTTTTGATGAGTTAAAAAATAAAAAAATATTGGATATAGGGTCTGGCGATGCCGATTTAGCTTTGATAGCAAAAAATAATGGAATAGATATTGTTTGCTCGGATATTGATAATGAAAAATTTCAAAAGGGTGTGGAATTGGGATTAGATTATAAATGGTTTAGTGGCTATAATATACACGCGGAAAGCGAAAGTTTTGATTTAGTTCTATCGAGCGGTTCAGTGCCAATGATATCATGGAAAAGAAGTGAAGTAATCGATTTGTTAAAGGAAGTGAAGCGAGTTCTAAAGGTAGGCGGTGAATTTCGTTTTGGACCTGGATGTTTAATTGCATCAGTTACTGATTCTAATTTAAACCCTGCGGAACGAAATGCTATTTGGCAACCCAATAAAGACGCTAAAGCTAAAAGAAGAAAACTCTCTTTAGAAATATTACATAGTTATGATCCAAATATTGTTGAAACATTAATTAGCTTGCGTACAAAATATCCAAGTGTGTATTACACAATGAAAAAAGATAAATAAAAAAATTATATGAACATATTACAATCTTTAATTTTAGGTGCGGTTCAAGGTTTAACCGAGTTTTTACCAGTTTCTAGTTCTGGACATTTAGTTTTATTGGAGAAATTTTTTAGTATTCAAGATAACTTAGTATTATTAAACTTAATTTTACATTTGGGCACGGCTTTTGCAGCCATTATTTTTTTCTGAAAAGATTTGCTAAACATTATATTGAAACGCGATTGGAATATGGTTAAAAATTTATTCATTGCATTATTAACAACCACTTTATTGGGTTTTTTGATAAAAAATATTGTGGAAAATATCTTTATATATAGTAGTAGCATCAAACCGGTGCTTATTGGCATGATATTTACTTCTATAATATTGTTTATTTCTACAAAATTTAATAAATCTAGACGTGATTTAAGTACGTTAACTATTATTGAGAGCGTAAAGATTGGATTGGTCCAAGCCATAGCCATTGTGCCTGGCATATCTAGATCTGGACTTACTTATTTTACAACCTTACAATCGGGTATTAAAAAAGAAGAAGCTTTTAAATTTTCTTTTTTATTAGCAATTCCAACCATAATAGGAGCAGCTTTTGTAGAAACTGTTAGCAATTATGGAGAATTGATGGTTAATATTCAATGGTTGCCGCTAATCATTGGCTTGATTATTTCGTTTATTTTTGGTATCTTAGGATTATGAATATTTAAACGAGTCATAAAGACATCAAAAATATGAATGTTTAGTGTTTATTTGCTAATTCTAGTGACTTGATTGTGGTGTTTATAAGCATCGCGAGAGTAGCACAGTGGTAGTGTGTCTGCCTTCCAAGCAGAATACGCGGGTCCGATTCCCGTCTCTCGCTCAGGCAAAAAGAGTAATACAATGGTAATGCAATAGTAAAACGGTAGTAAAACGATAGTAAAGAGTAAGAAGTAAGTAGCAATTGGTAATAAAAAGAGCAAAGAGTAATACAATGATAAAGAGTAAGAAGTAAATGGTAATTGGTAATACAAAGAGTAATACAATACCAATAAAAAATTAAAGATTAAAAATAAAAAATAATAATACCCACCACGACTAACCAAAGGTTAGTGTGGGGGGCTAGCAATTGTAAGACGATGGTAATAAAATACCAATCAAATTAATTTAAAACATTTAAATATAGCCTTTAAAAATATGGAAAATAATTCTGATTATGCCATTGATGTTAAAGATCTAACTAGAAAATTTCCCCACCTTATAGCTGTAAATAAGGTGTCTTTTAATGTTAAAAAAGGAGAAATTTTTGGTTTTTTAGGACCAAATGGGGCTGGTAAAACTACCACTGTAAATATGCTGTGTACATTATTAAATCCAAATAGTGGCGACGCCTTAGTGGATGGTTATAGTATAAAAACTCAACCATTGCAGGTCAGAAAAGCCATTGGTATTGTTTTTCAAGAATCGACACTTGATAATCACTTAACGGTGAGGGAAAATCTTTTTTTACATGCTAAATTATATGGATTGACTAATTCTGAATTTAAAAAACAATTTTATCAAGTAATCAAATTAGTTGATTTAGAAGATAAACTCGATAAATCTGTTGGTCAATTATCCGGCGGTACAAAAAGACGAATAGAAGTTGCTAGGGTTTTGATTCATAAACCAAAAATTTTATTTTTGGATGAACCAACGGTTGGGCTAGATGCTCAAACTAGAAATAAGATTTGAGATTATTTATTAAAAGTGAGAAAAGAAAATAATATGACAATTTTTTTGACCACTCAATATATTAATGAGGCAGAAATTTGTGATAGAATTGGTGTGATTGACAATGGTGAAATCATTGCTCTTGATACCCCCGATAATCTGAAAAATTTAGCTAATGAAGATACAATTGAAATTCAAACTAATAATAATCAAAAAAGTATTGAGGAAGTAAAAACGGCTTTTCCGAATATATTTGTAAAACAATTCGGAAAAAATATTATTATAAAAACGGAGAAGGGTGAAACATTTTTACCAAAAGTATTAGAAGCCATAACGGAAGAAATTAATTCAATTAATTTAACAAAACCATCACTGGAAGATATATTTTTAAAACTAACTGGACGACAAATTAGATAAATTAATAACTATATATAAAATATGAAATCATACGATACTAAAAAAGAATTAACTGGCATTTACATTATTTGATATCGCGAGATGTTGTTGTATTTTAGAAATACCATTAAATTGTTTACATCTTTTTTTGCCCCAATTGCCTTAACTTTATTTTTGGGCAGTGGACTAGCATCTTTTTTCCCAACTGCTAATCAAGTTGAAAACTTTTCCAATTTTTTCTACAGCGGAGTATTGGTCTTGAGCATTGTTATTAATGTTTTTGATGCAACCATTTCGTTGGTTTGAGATAAAGAATTTGGTTTTATGCGCGAAATTTTGGTAGCACCGTTATCAAAAACAAAAATTGTTTTAGGAAAAACATTGGGAGCAGTTACTAGAGGATTAATGCAGGGAATAGCTTTATTAATCGTTTCGCCAATATTGGGAGTCAACATATATCCTTATCAAATTTTATTATTACTTTTATTAATAATTTTGATATCTATAACTATCGCTAGTTTGGGTATAATTGTTGCAACTTTTATAAAAAGAATTGAAACTTTTACAGTTCTTTCTCAAATTGTAGTATCACCTTTATTATTTTTATCCGGAGCATTTTTTACTTTAGAAAAAACACCTCATTTTATACAAGCTATCAGTTATTTCAATCCTATTTTTTATGCTGTTAACGGAACTAGAATTTTAGTATTTAATACTGATTTTCTACCAGAAAAAATGTCCACGATGTTAGTTTATAATTTAAATTTTGGCTTTATAGTTTTAAGTGCTTTTGCTTTAGTTACCTTAGTGGCGTCCATTATGGCTTTTAGTCGCATTAGCATTACAGAGGTAATTAAAAAAATTATTGCCGAGACAGAAGATATGATATAGGAAAATAAGTCAAATCTCAAAAGTCAAAAATCAAAAATATAAATCAAAAATTAAAAATTAAAGATAAAAAACAATAGTAAAGCAGTGGTAAAGCAATGGTAAAACGATTGTAATACAATAGTAAGACCCCCACACTAACCTTTGGTTAGTGTGGGGGCTAGCAATATTCTAATACTCTAATAACCCTGCCTACCGGCAGGCAATATGAAACAATGGTTGGTATCTCTTGCTTTATGATTAAAAATATGATAGAATACTAATCGATTTAAATAAAATAAGAAAAATATTATGTTAACAATTAGATTAAAAAGCGAAGGTAAAAAACACCAAAAAACAATGAGAATCGTAGTGGTTGATTCTAGAAAATCTTCTATTAGCAATCGTTATATTGAAAAAATTGGTTGATGAATTCCAGCCGATCATAAATATGCGGTAAATAAAGAAAGAGCTTTGTATTGAATCTCTAAAGGCGCCAAGCCCAGTACAACTGTTCATAATTTATTAATTGAAGAAAAAATTATTGAAGGTAATAAAATTCCAAAACATAATCATTCCGAAAAAGCTATTGAGGCTAAAAATAAAAAAGATAATCCCGAAGTAGTAAAGACTGAGAATAAAGAAGAGAAAAAAGAAATTAAAGAAGAAACTAAGCCAGAAGTTGCTGAAGAAATAAAAACTGAAGAAATTAGCGAAGCTACAGTAACTGAAACTCAAACTGAAGAAGCCGAAAATTCTCAAACAACTAACTAAAATTTAAAAACCAGCCAAACCAATGTGGCTGGTTTTTAAATTAAAAAATGATAATAAATTTGAATGGGTTAAACAGGCTTTGACTGTTGACAAAAATTTATTTCTGTTATAGTATATAGATAGATAAATCCATTTGGTCGGATTATCTGAATTAATAAAAGTTATAATAGAATAACATGGAACAACATACTGATTTGGTTGTTTTGGAAACTATTTTGAAAAGCATTGTGAGCAATCCAAATGCGGTGAAAATAGATCGCCAAATTGACGAAAGAGGAGTTTTGTTAACCGTTGATGTTGACCCAGCTGATATGGGGCACTTAATCGGACGACAAGGCAGAACCATTCAAGCCATTAGAACTCTTATAAAAATTGTTGGTGCGAAAAATCAAGCTCGTATCAATATTAAGATTCCTGGCTCACAAGACAATGGTGGTTACCAACATAGCGACCGATCATCAAGTGGGGACAGAGTATCTGATGCTTTAGATGATTTGAAAATTTAATTTACAATAAACAAAAGAGGTGGTTTACCACCTCTTTTTTTTATGCTAATTATATGCTAAAATTGATAAAACTTTATTAAATACTCATGAAACAATTTATTTCTATATTAAAGATAATGGTGGCTTTTATTTTAATGATTATAGGTATGTGACTTTTTGATTATCTCAAGGATCACACAAAAAATGTTTATATCGAAACTAGGCCAGAATACAATATAAATAATATTTGGCAAAAACCAAATTCAGATCTCAAAACACAAATATATACAACTCCAATTAGTTATGTACTCAACGATGAACGAAGCATTTTGATCGATCTTACAAATATGAATTTATTTTTATTAAAATCGGGAGAAATATATAAAACTATAAAAGTATTGCATAAAGGACCAAGTAATTTATGATTTCAATCACCAACCAATTATTTTAACGTGGGGGTTAAATATAAATTACTTAAATCTGGCATTGTTAATGTTTATATGCCTTATTCGGTGCAGATTCATCAAGATTTCTTTGTTCATGGCATCCCTTATTTTCCCAATGGTGAACGAGTAAATAGCCAGTATAGTGGTGGTTGTTTGAGAGTTAGTGATGAAAATGCAAAAATTATATATGACTTTTCAAAAAGAAATGATAAAATCATTGTTTTCGAAACAGCCATAAAAAATGAAAATATAAAACCAGGATTTTATAATCCCATTGATTCAAACCATTATTGAGTTCGACAAAGTTTTAACAGTCCATTAAAAATTAATAATCAATATTTGCAACATGCCGGTATTGATATGTCGACTAAAGAGGCGGAAAATGTAAAATCAATATATGCTGGCGAAATAGAAAATATTATTTTGACTGGCGATAATGATTTTGGTTTTGGCAATACTGTGATTGTTAAACATCAAATTGATGAACAAACTGTTTATAGTTTATACGCTCATTTAGAAACAGTTGATAAAAATATTTTGATCGGTCAAAAAATTAATGGCGGAACAATATTAGGAAAAACTGGCGCTAGTGGTTATGGTTGTCAAAACTATTGACGGCTGGAAAGTGACGGCTGTAACGCTAGTGATTATTTGGATCGTCATTTACATCTAGAAATAAAAACTAAACCAGTTTTAATTAATAGTGAAGGTAATAATGATTGCCAACAAAAAAATGGTCAGTTAGGACCTTGTTTTGGCTATGCACCAAAAAATCCTTTAAATTATGGTTATATTAACCCAATAAAATTTTTAACAAATTAATATGAAAAAAATAAAAACTTTTAATATTTTAACGATTTATCCAACTATTTTTGATTCTTATTTTAATTTAGCTTTAATTAAAAAAGCCATCGATAAAAAAATAATCAAAATTAAAATTCATAATTTAAGAGATTATAGTGTAGATAATTATAAATCGGTTGACGATCGACCTTATGGTGGAGGGGCGGGTATGATTATGAGATTGGATATTATTTTTAAAGCGATTAAAAAAATTTTAAAAAATGGCAAAACTAAAAGCCATATTATTGTTTTTTCAGCTAAAGGAAAAGTTTTAACCCAACAAAGTTTGGAAAAATGAAAAAAATATGATAATCTAACTTTAATTTGTGGACGATTTGAGGGTATTGATCAACGCGTTGTTGACAAAATCGCCGATGAAGAAGTTTCTATTGGCGAATATGTTTTGGCCGGTGGAGAGATACCCGCCATGATTGTTGTTGAAGGCATAGCTAGATTACTCAAGGGAGTGCTTGGCAATATCGATTCTTTAAAAGAAGAATCGCACAATCAAAAAGGAATAATGGAAGCTGGACAATATACTCGCCCGGAAAAATTTTACCCACAAATAAAAAATAAAAAATTGGTTTGAGGCGTACCTAAAATTCTTTTATCGGGCAACCATAAAGCCATTGCTGAATACCGTAATCAAAAAACAAAAATAAATAAAAAATAATTCTATGAACGTTTTACAAAATATTGCTTTTTCAATTATCAATCTTACACCTCCTTGATTTTTTAATTTGTTAAATTTTTCATCCTGATTTTGAGTTCAGGTGTTTACCGGGCTATCGATAGTATTTATAATCAGAATGGTTTATGTTTTTTTGAGTACCAAATCAAGATTCGCTAAAACTGGTAAAACTTCTTCAGCCCAACTAGCTAATTTAATAAAAGAAAAAAATACGGTTTATCCAAAATTTTCAATTATTGTGCCCGCTAGGAACGAAGCTGATGTTGTAGAAAAAACCATCAAAAAATTAATCCAATTGGATTATCCAAAAGATAGGATGGAAATAGTTATTATTACTGATCAAAAAGAAAAGTTGAATAATCCGGATAACAAAATTACCACTCAAGAGGTCATTCAAAAAGTTCAGCAAGAATTGAGCGATCAACCAGTAAAAATTTATCATTTAGATGTTCCTTATAATTTTGATGGGTTGTTCAAGGGAAAACTAATGGAGTATGAAATAAAATCAACCAAGGGTAGAGCTTTAAATTATGCTTTTACGGAAATGTTTGATCATTTTAATCAGAACACCGACTTTTTTGCTTTTTTTGATACCGATGATCATCCTGATAAACGCTGTTTAATTGAAGTGGCCAGAGAAAATATATTGCACCCACATAAAAATGTGTTTCAGTTGCCAATTTTTCAATGTCGAAATTTTTGACAAATTTCAACTTTTTGTAAAATCATCGCCTTAGGCCAATCTTTTTCTCATGAAATATTTTTGCCTTGAGTGTTAACTTGATTACCATTTTTGGGTGGAACTAATTTGTTTATACAAAAAGATGTTTTATTTCAAGTTGACGGATTTAATTATAATTCTATAACCGAAGACCTGGATTTGGGCATTACAATATATTTAAAAACCGGCAATTGACCATATTATTTGCCATTAGCTTCAACCGAACAAACTCCGGATAATGTTAAGGCCTATTTAAAACAACGCCATAGATGAGCTTTGGGGCAACTAGAAGTTATAAATCATTTAAAAGCCCAGAAAAAATTAAAAACCCCGATTGGCAAAAAATCAAAAATATTATATTATAAATTAAGTGTTTATGGACCAACCGAATGGGTTGTTTATTTCTTGGCTACAATTTTAAGTATGGTGGTTCTACTTACACGACTGTTAAGAACTATTGTCGTTATAATTGGCATGCAACAAGTAATTAATTTCTTCTCAATATCATTATTAATAAAGGAACTGTTTATCTCGATTTTTACTTACGCCGGTATGCCAATGATCGTCTTCTCGTTGTTTTTACTATTACACTACAATCGTTATATTGAGTATAAAGAAAGCGATTGAGCTATTTGTAAAAAGTTTTTAAAGTTTTTAGCGGAAACTTCATTAATTATACCTTTTATGGTGGTTTTGTATCCTTGACCATTCTTCTCGGCATTTTTCAAATATATAACCGGCTACTATCGCAATCGTGAATTAACCTGAGTTAAAACGCCAAGGACTAGGGAGTAAGAAAAAGAGTAATACCCACCACGACCAACCAGAGGTTGGTGTGGAGGCTAGCAATTGTAAAGAGTAAGAAGTAATTTGGAAATACAAAAATAGCCCTAACGGGCTATTTTTTTGTCTTTAATAAGTTTTAGGTTTTTAATTAAATACCACTGTTGTATTTTATTTATTTTTTTGTTAAAATATCAGGGTAATAAATATTAAAAGTTATCTTTATGATTATTAATTGATTCGATCATTCTTTTTTTAAGATAGAAACTCAAAACAAAATTATCGCCATCGATCCATTTAATGAAGAAAAATTAGGTAATAAACCATCCCGTTTTAAAGCCGATATAGCTTTATCAACTCACGATCATCCCGGGCACAATAATATTGATTTAATTATGGGCTCACCCTTTATTTTAAACACACCGGGTGAAATTGAATTTAATGGTGTGTTTATTAAAGGTATAGATACTTATCACGATAATGATGATGGCACAAAATTTGGGAAAAATACAATTTTTATAATCGATAGTGAAAATATTAGGCTGGTTCATTTAGGTGATTTTGGCGAGAAAAAAATAAAAGATGATTTATTAGAAAAAATTGGTAGCGTTGATATCTTATTAATTCCTATTGCGTCTAAATATCGAACTCAACCAATTGAAGAGGCAATTAATATTATAAAACAAATTGAACCAAGAATAATTATTCCTATGCACTATGGATCATCCCAAGATAAAAATGATTTAGAAAAATTTATTAAAGAAATTGGTTTACCTCCAGAAAAAATGGAAAAATTAAACATTAAACGCAATAACATTAGTGATGACGAAGATGCTCAAATGCAATTAATCGTTTTAGAAAATAATTAAAATTATTTATAATGGATGAAAAAACAAAAAAAATTGATAATCAACATGATCAAATTATAGCTTGCGATATTAGCCAAGAATTAAAAGAATGCTATATTGATTATGCCATGTCCGTAATTGTGGCAAGAGCTATACCTGATTGCCGAGATGGTTTAAAGCCAGTACAAAGAAGAATTCTTTATTCTATGAAAGAGCTAGGTATGGCACCAAACACAAAATTTAAGAAGAGTGCATTAATCGTTGGTCATGCTATGGGTAGATATCATCCTCATGGCGATATGGCTATTTATGATACATTAGTTAGAATGGCCCAGCCATTTTCTTTAAGATATATGTTGGTTAATGGTCAAGGCAATTTTGGATCAATCGACGGCGATCCAGCAGCAGCCCAAAGGTATTGCGTAACCGGAGATAGCTTAATTCTGACTAGTAAGGGATTAATAGAAATTGGTTCTATTTCAAATAAAAGAGAGACAAAGATCGATTTGAATATATCTAATTTCCAAAGTAAAAAAGTTAAAGCTGATAAGTTTTTTAATTCTTGAAAACATCCTACAATAACAATAAAGAATAAAATGGGATATGAAATTACTGGTTCATATAACCATCCTGTTCTTTGCTTGGAAAAGAATGTTGAGCAAAAACCGACTTTGGTTTGAAAAACATTAGAAGAAATCAAGAAAGGGGACTATACAATAATAAATCGAAGTTCCAATTTATTTAGTGATACAAATTGTGATTTAACACAATATTTTCCGCAACAAAACAATAGGCGTGATAAAATTACTTTGCCTAAAGTAATGACAAAAGAATTGGCTTTTATATTAGGAGCGTTGGTGTCAGAAGGATCGTTTCATCAAGGAAATATATTATTTATTAATAAAGATATCAACTATTATAATACAGTTAAAACATTGCTGAAAAAGGTATTCCCAGAAATTAAAATTTACGAGAGACAGCTATCGAAATGCAAGTCATGAGAAATGACTATATATCAACGCTATTTAGTAGAATTCTTTATTAACATTGGGTTAACTAATGTGAAATCACACCAAAAAGAAATCCCAAGTACAATTTTAAGGTCTCAAAAAGAAATAATTGCAGAATTTTTAAAATCTTTATATGAATGGGACGGGGGTGTTGTTTATAGACAAGACAAGAGACATGGTGGCGAGTGTATATGCATAGATTATGATTCTAAAAGCAATAAATTAATTAAACAATTGAAAATATTATTGTTGAATTTTGGTATTGCAACTGCTAAACCCATTAGAGATAAAAGAAACGAATGCATGAAGCTTGAGATTAATGGACAAAATAATTGTTATATCTTTAAAAATACTATTAATTTCTTTTCAGAACATAAAAGAAGTATTTTATCTAAGATAGATGGGATTAACAATAACAGAATGTCTAAGAATGATTTTGTGCCATTTCTTAATGATTATTTAAGAGCTAATTACCCACAAACATTTATTAAAAAACATAATCTGGATCGATATAATAAATTGCAATTAAATTATTGAACAATTAAATCGTTATTAACGCAAAGCGATCAGGTTTTGATTGAAAATATTCTAAAATATAATTTTCTTTTTTCTCCAGTTGAGGAAAAAATTAAAAATCGGAAATCGGAAAATGTTTATTCTATACGAGTTGCAAATGAATGTCATTCTTTTGTCGCCAATGGCTTTGTAAATCATAATACGGAGTGCCGAATGATGCCATTAGCCGAACAAATGTTTGAAGATATTGAAAAAGAAACAGTTGAATTTGTGCCTAATTATGACAATAATTTAAAAGAGCCAAAAGTGCTACCAACAAAGTTCCCTCAATTATTGTTAAACGGTACTACCGGTATTGCTGTGGGTATGGCCACAAATATCCCGCCTCATAACTTGAGCGAATGTATGGATGCGGCCATATTTTTAGCTGATAATCCAGATTGTAATACTGATGATTTAATGCAATTTATAAAAGGCCCGGATTTTCCAACTGGTGGCACGATTTATGGTTGAAATGAAATAAAAGAGGCCTACAGCACTGGCAAGGGAAAGGTTTTAATCAGAGGTACAGCTGAAATTATGGAAAATGGTAATACCAACCAAATTGTTATTACTGAAATTCCTTATATGGTTAATAAATCCGAATTAATTAAAAAGATTGCCGGATTAATTGAAGACAAAAAAATTATTAATATCAAAGATATTCGCGACGAATCAGATAAAAATGGTTTAACTATTACTATTGATCTTAAAAGGGAAGCTAACCCTAAAAATATTTTAAACCAATTGTATAAATATACTGATTTAGAAAAATATTTTCATGTTAATTCTATTGCTTTAATTGACGATGGTTTGCAACCGGAATTATTATCATTGAAAGACATGCTCAATGAGTTTTTGAGTTTTCGAAAAAATGTTGTCTTCCATCGAACTCAATTTTTACTACGTAAAGCTAAAGAAAGATTACATATTCTTGAAGGTTTAAAAACAGCCTTAGATCATATTGATGAAATTATTGATATTATTAAAAAATCCGAAAATAAAGAAGATGCCAATTTAAAACTTTGCAAGAGATTTAAATTTACAGAAATTCAAGCCAACGTCATTTTAGAAACAAAGCTTCAAGCTATTGCTAAGTTGGAAAAAATGAAAATTTTAGACGAGCTTAAGGCGAGAAAAAATGAAATTGATGATTACGAAATGACTTTAAAAGATCAGAAAAAAGTTATAAAAATTGTTAAACAAGAATTTGCTGAAATTAAAGAAAAGTTTGGCGATATTCGTCGCACTAAACTAGTAAAGGGCATGCCCGATAAAATTGAAGAAGCCGATTTAATACCGGATGAAAACGTTTTAATTACTATGTCCCAAAATGGCTATATAAAAAGAATGAATTCAAATATTTTTAGAACCCAACAACGAGGCGGTAAAGGTATTATTGCCTATAATGCTGGCGACAATGATGTACTCGAGCATATATTAAATGTAAGCACAAAAGATAATTTATTGTTCTTCTCAGATCGAGGTAAAGTATATCAAACTAGCGCTTACGATATTAATGATGGTTCTCGAGAATCAAAAGGTAAAGCCATTCAAAATTTCATTGACATTACATCGGATGAAAATGTTTCGGTTGTGCTTGGTTATAATCAAGAAATGACAAAGTCAAATAAATATTTGATTATGGCCACTAAAAATGGCGTGATTAAAAAAACCGAATTAGAAGAGTTTAAAAACATTAGAAAGAATGGGTTACTATCAATAAAATTAGATAGAGATGATTTATTAAAATGAGCTGATTTTTCATCCGGCGATGATTTAGTTTGCTTAATAACAAAGCAAGGTCAATCAATTACTTTCTCAGAAAAAGATGTAAGATCAATGGGCAGATCAAGCTCGGGCGTTACTGGCATTAAACTAGGTAAGGAGGATGAAGTTGTTGGTATGATGGTAATCAAAAAATCATCCAACAAATCAGTTGACGCAATTGTTTCTTTGAGCCAATTTGGTTTTGGCAAAAAAACCGCCATAAAAGAATATCGAATACAAAAACGAGGTGGTAGTGGTATAAAAAACTTTAAAGTCACAACTAAAACTGGATTGTTAGTATCTAGCAAATTGGCTAATACCCAAGAAATATTAATAACTATATCTAAAAATGGTTTAATTCTACAAACCGAATTAAGCGCCATTCCTTGTTTAAGCCGCACAACCCAAGGGGTTAGAATTATGAAACTGGATGAAGGCGATCAGGTATCGGAAATAGTGTTATTATAATTGTTTAAAAATTATTTTTGTGTTATAATAAAAATTAAGAGTTAATTAATTTTTATGGAAAACCTTGTCAATTTCAATGAATTGCTAAATAAAATGCCATGATGAGATGGTATGAGTATTGCTGATTTTGGATCCGGCTCAGGTATTTTTACAATTGAAATGGCTAAACGATTAAATCCAGGTAGTCATATTTTGGCAATTGATGTTTTAGAAAAACCATTGATGTTTTTATTTGAAAATGCCAAGCGTAACAATGTGGCTCACATCATAACTACAAAAGTCTGCGATTTAGAAAATAAGACCTTGGGATCTAGTTTTCAAGAATCATTTGATATAGTCACGATCATCAATGTCTTATTTCAAATAAAAAACAAAGGGGGAATTATTAAAGAAGTTAGAAGAGTTTTAAAAACTAATGGGTTTTTAGTAGTAGTGGACTGAGAAATTTATAAAATTCCTTTAAATGATAAATTATATCCAGTTAAACAAGATGATTTGATAAAAATCATTGAATCTTTTGGTTTAACCTTAAAAGAAAAAATTAAATTATCCAATACTCATTTTGGTATGATTTTTATAAAATCTTAAAAAATATATTATGTTAAAAGATATTTGGACAAAATATAATAAAATAATCATTGGCGGAGCTATAATTTTGATAATTATATTTGGGTCTTCAGTTTTTACACTTTTTCGTCGACCGATAAAGTTAACAGTGTGGGGAAGTAATTTATCTAGTGAAGAATTTGATTTGTTAACAGCTAGTATAAAGCCTAAATCGGGAAATGTTATCAAATTTGAATATACCGAAATTGAATCAGAAAAATACGAAAAAACGATACTTGAATCTTTTATTAATTCTGAGAGTCCAGATATTTTTTTAATTACTGATGATCAAATTGGTAAATTTAAAAAGCTAATCTCGCCGTTATCTTTAGAAGATAAAAATTATAATTTAGCTAATCTCAAAAAAGATTACCCGACAATTATAGTTGATAATGCAGTAATTGATAACAATCTTTATGTGTCTCCAATAACTATCGATAGTTTAGCGATGTATTATAATCGTAATATATTTGATAGTTTGTCGATTGCTAATCCACCAAAAACTTGAAATGAATTATTGGCATTAATCCCCGATATGAGACAACTCGATACTTACAATCGAATCGTGCGGGCTCCCGTGGCTATGGGTTTGGGAGATGATATTAATAATAGCGCTGATATGCTGGCGTTGTTGATCATGCAATTTAATGGTCAAATTGTTGATGCTGAAAATCAGAAATCATCGTTATTGATAAGAACAAAATTTAACAATAAATATATTCTCGCCGGCGAAGAAGCTCTAAAATTTTATACTCAATTTTCACAATCTAATAATCAATACTATTCTTGAAATCAATCTTTTGGAAATGATTTAACGGCTTTTGCTAACAATAAACTGGCTATATATTTTGGCTACAAATCCGATAAAGATCAAATTGAAAAGAAAAATGCCAATCTTAATTTTGATGTTGCCGAAATGCCACAAATTTTATCTAACAATAGTGTCAATTTTGGTAAATTTATGGGATTAACAGTATCGTCTCAATCAAAAAACGCCATGGTAGCTTGAGAAGCAATCAAACTAATGACCGAAGCTAAGAATATAAAATCATTGATAGACGAATCTAAATTACCACCAGCTAATCGACAATTAATTAGTGAATATCTTAGCGATCCAGATATTGGTATTTTTGCCAAACAATCATTAAACAGTAAAACTTATTTTCATCCAGATACCACTTTAACTAAAAATGCTTTTGTATTAGCCATTGATTCCATTCGCTATAATCAGGATTATGAAAATGCCATTCGAGTTTTGCACCAAAGTTTAACAAACATTTTTTATAACAATTAAATATGCCAAAACTTAAAAGATTGCTAATTACTATATTATTAATGATACTGTTACCAAGCGGAATATTGTTGCAAGCTCAGGGATTGGTGCCATGTGGTTTAACTGAAAATGATATGTGCACTATTTGTGATTTGGTGGTATTATTTCAAAATTTATTAAATTTATTTGTGACTAAAATATTGTGGTTTATTGCTTTAGGTATGATACTCTATGCTGGTTTTATAATTATTACTGGTTCTGAAAATAATAAGAAAAACGGTTATGATTTAATAAAAAGAGTATTAATTGGTTTAGCCATTGTGCTATTATCTTGAGTGATAATTAATACTTTTATTTATATTGTGGCCCCGAATTATGTGGATCCAATGACAGGTGAAAAATTACAAAATAGTTGAAATAAAATTAATTGCAATAGTTATGACAATGTAATTCAAAGCAATCAATCGAGTACAAGTGGGGATGGTGGTAATATGACTGGCGGTGGCGGAGATGGAGGAGGAGGAAGTGGTGGTGGTTTTCATTAAAATTAATTAAAAAATAAATAAAAATATGAAAAAAATACTTTTACTAATTATATTGTCTTTATCTATTTTAGCCAATGTTAATATAGTAATGGCTCAAACAGCGGCTACAACTACGAATGATTTTGTGGTATTAGAAAATCCAGTGGGAGCTGGAAATATTTGAGCAATTGTTAATAGAGCCATAAATCTGTTGTTCACAGTTTCTTTATATGCGGGACTGGTGTTAATTATTTGAGCTGGTTGAGTGTTGATAACTTCGCAGGGTGATTCTGGAAAAACCAAAGATGCCACCAAGATTATAACTTCGGTTTTAATTGGTATTGCGGTTATATTATTGGCTAGATTCATCATTTCAACCGTTTATTATATTGTAACTGGTAATCCTGGAGGGGTGCCGGATTTAAACAATACGAAAACTACTTTTCACTGATTATTAAGTAATTTTATCTAAATAGCCGTTAAGTAGTTGCTTTTTTAAAAAAAATTATATATAATAATAGTAATTTAAAAGGTCGTAATAAAAAATTAAATGTTTTTTATGAAATTTTTAAAAAGTTTTGCTATCGGTTTGTTAATTTTATCATTACCATTGGCGGGGCTAGCTCAAGAGGCCTGATTAGATGAAATGCCCAACTATATGGAAAGTGCTCCGGACGCAAATAGTTTTAATATATTTAGCTTTATTAACAAGCTTATCAATTGATTGTTTTATGCTTTATTAGTTGTAGCGCTGGTTATGATTTTAATGGTTGCCTATACCTATATAACGGCTGGAGGAGAATCGGATAAAACTTCTAAAGCCGGGAAGAATTTAGGTTTTATATTATTTGGTATTGCTATTGCCTTATTAGCTAAAGGATTGATTTATTTAACGTGTTTAATCGTTGGCAGCTCAGAGATTTGTACATTCAAATTTAATTAAAAATTTAATAAAAATTTAAATAAAATATATGAAAAGATTTTTGTCTATTTTTATGTTGGCACTATTGGTTTTGCCATTAGGTGTATCGGCTATACCTGAAGCACCTTCTAAATTACCGGAGACTTTTGCTACAACAGATGATTTATTTAACTATATTCGTATTGCTCTTAATTGGATTTTTTATGCGTTACTAGTATTAGCTTTGTTCTACATTTTGCTTATTGCCATCAATTATGTGACTCAAGGTGGTAGTGGCGGAGCTGACAGTGTTAAGGATAATGGTAAAAAGTTATCGTATATTCTTTTGGGTATTGCATTAGCTTTAATTGCTAAAGGATTAGTTTATGTAGTTTGTTATTTAGTATCCGGAGCCGGATATTGCAAATACTAACAATAAATTTTAAAAAGCCAACTTGAATAAAGTTGGCTTTTTAAGATAATGATTAAATGGTTTGGGGTCAATGCGTACATTGTCTCGCTTCGCGAGCTACTTACCACTAACTTTTGTCAGGGGTTTTAAATTTGTAAAAAAGATAGAAAGTTGATATAATAAATATAATAAAAAGATAATTAATTTAATAGAATACAATTATGGATAAAAAAATTACAACAAAAGATGAATTAACAGAATTTTTACTTTACACTTCACCAAGTGGAGAAATAAAAGTAGAAGCATTTCTATATAATGAAAATGTTTGACTTACACAAAACAGGATTGCCGATTTATTCGGTGTAGCAAAATCAACTATTAGCGAACATTTTTTTAATATTTTTGAAAGTAAAGAATTAGAAAAAGAGTCAACTGTTCGGAATTTCCGAACAGTTCAAAAAGAGGGTAGTAGAGAGGTTGTAAGAAACTTAGAATTTTATAACTTAGACGGAATTTTATCTGTTGGGTATCGAGTTAATTCAACCCAAGCAACCAATTTTCGTATTTGGGCAAACAAGATTTTGAAAGAATATATTATTAAGGGCTTTACCATGGATGATGACAGATTAAAAAGAGGACACTATTTCGGCAAAGATTATTTTCAGGAATTATTAGAAAGAATTCGCTCAATTAGAACAAGTGAGAGAAGGATTTATTTACAAATTACTGATATTTTTGCGGAGTGTAGCATTGACTATGATAAAAATTCAGATATTACAAAGAACTTTTATGCTATGGTACAAAACAAATTTCATTTTGCAATAACCAATAAGACAGCTGCCGAGATTATTTATAAAAAAGCCGATGCAAAAAAAGAAAAAATGGGTCTTTTATCTTGGACGAATTCTCCAAAAGGTAGGATATTAAAATCAAATACAATAATTGCCAAGAATTATTTAGAAGAAGCTGAAATCAAAAAATTAGAAAGAACCATTTCAAGCTACTTTGACTATATTGAAAGAATGATTGAGGCCCATACAATATTTACAATGGAAAAACTGGCAAAATCAATAAATGAATTTTTACAATTTAACAAATATGAAATATTAAAAGGAAACGGTAAAATTTCTCATACAAAAGCAGAATTAAAAGCTTTTAGAGAATATGATAAATTTAATAAAACACAAAAAATTGATTCTGATTTTGAAAGGGAAGTTATAAAGCGCCTTGAATCAGATGGAGATAAAGATTCAAAAGAAAAAGATAAGAAACAATACAATTAATGGTAAAATTTGATTTCTAATGAATAATGTTTGTTGTGTTTAACCATTTTTAAATCCCTTTTCAATCCAAAATTCTAAGCTCGTTTAGGAATGAGAGATCCCGCCTACCATAGATAGGCGTAGCGGGACACCCACACTATTGTTATTTTTCTAAGAAAGATACTTTTGGTTAGATTGTTTGAGGTCACTGTGGGAATTGCACCCACGAATAACGGTTTTGCAGACCGCAGCGTTAGCTACTTCGCCAAGTGACCATATTTGATTTTGATCAATTCTTTTTGTAGGTGCTTTGAAATATCTATATTTAAATTATATCAAATTTATATTATTATTCAAGTTATTTTTCTTGAACTAGCAATAATTTTATTCTGGGAGCCATGCGACATCTTAAATGTTTATTCAAATATTGCTGGATGTGATAAATATCTTTTTCGATTTCAGGAAAGACAACTAATTCTTTTTCTTTTGGAAAAATTGATAAATAAATTTTAGCTGAATCCATTTTGTCATTAAGAACAACGTCTACAACTGTAATAAGAGTAGATCTATCGGTGTAATCGTTAGTTTCAATGTAATTAGCAATAATTTTACCAATTTCACCTGATCTTAATAATTGAGTTTTTTCTCGATTATCCATATTTAAATATAAAATTTTAATAAATCGTTAGTTTCGATTATAGTTTTTGAATCAATCATTAATCCGCATTCATTGATGCTACCTAAAGAGTTTACTTTTTGTTTTTGACATTGAATGCCAACAATTTTACCCTTGCCAATATCTTGATTATCGCGTTCAATGGAAAATTGATCGTTAATATTTATTTTACCATCAAAAACTTCTCCACCGATTACTTGATAATCTTTAACATTATTAAATTTTGCTAAAATTTTTACTTGACCAACTATTTTGGGTTTTTCTTCTTCTTGGCTTAAAACATCGTTTTCAATTTGTTCTAAGATTTCATAAATAGTATCGCCATAATATATTTTAATATTTTTGGTTTCAATAAAATTATTAATATCATTTTCGCTTTTCATACGAAAATTAATAATAGCAGATTTAGTTAAATCGGCTAATTTTACATCTTTCTCATTAATATTGCCAATATTGTTATCTATAATTTTAAAACTAACATTTAAATTTTTAGCTAAAACTTGTAAGCTATGAATCAAGGCTTCACATGATCCAATACAATCGGTTTTGACCAAAATATTAATCACTTTTTCAGTATTTTCGCCAATAACTTGATTGCGACAAAAATCAATGGCTATATTTTGTTTTAAGCTATTTATTAATTCATCGGTTATAACATCGCCAGCTATAAATTCACTACCCGATTCAGGCAAATCATTAAAACCAACGACAATGGCAGGGGAAGAAAATGTTAGAGTTGATTTATTTTTGCCTAAAAAGTCTTTTAACATTTTAATTTTCCCATCGGTATTTGAGGTTACAATATTGTCACCAATATGTAGTGTTCCATCTTTTATGATTAGTGTGGCGGTAAAACCACATTTAGCATCCATGTGTGATTCTAACACAAAACCACGAGCAATATTGTTTGGGTTGGCTTTGGCTTCGGCTAAATCCGATAATAAAATAATCATTTCTAATAAATCATCCACATTTGTTCCGTCTTTAGCCGATATTTCAATACAGGGCACATTACCACCTCGACCTTCAATAAATATATCATGCTGAGCCAGTTCATTTTTGACTTTTTCTACATTGGCGTTTGGACGATCGATTTTATTTATAGCCACAATAAAAGGAATATCGTTAACACGAATATGCTCTAAAGCTTCTTGAGTTTGAGGTTTAAAGCCTTCATCTGCCGCGATAATTAAAATAGCAATATCAGCGATTTTAGCCCCCCTAGATCTTAAAGATGAAAAAGCTTCGTGCCCCGGTGTATCTAAAAAGGTAATTTTTCTTTTTTGATTTTCAACATCAATTTCAATTTCATAAGCAGCAATATGTTGAGTGATATTACCACTTTCAACCAAAATAGACTTGTTATGTCTAATATAAGACAACAAGGTAGTTTTGCCATGATCAATATGGCCGGTAACCACTACAATTGGTGGTCTTGGAACTGATTCTTTATTTTTAATAGGCATTGTAATTATTTAATCAAATCTATTTTAATTGTGTAATGTAATTTTACACCAAATGGTATTGAAAGTCAAGCATAGGAAGAAAGATAAAAGAAAAGCAATGGTAAAACAGTAGTAAAACAATGGCAAAACAATTGTAAGACAATTTGGAAGAGTAAGAAGAAAGAGCAAATAGTAATTAAAAAATAAAGAGTAATTGGTAATGAAAAGAGTAAAGAGTAAATGGTAAAAAAAGAGCAATATGAAAAGAAAGACAATAGTAAAACCCCCACACCCAGAAAGGTTTAGATTAAAAATAAAATTTTTAATCAGGAAATGAATGAATCCAATTTATAATTATACCTTCAATTTGAACGTTTAAACTAATAAAACAATGTTAATCACTCACAACCTTTACTGGGTGTGGGGACTAGCAATAGTAAAACCCACCGCAACTAACCAAAGGTTAGTGTGGGGGTTGTCCCGCTTCGCCTGCCTACCGGCAGGCAGGCTCCACACCAAGTTTGCGCTAGCCATTTAAATGTTAATACAAAGCAATACCAATCATTTAAAATATTAATTTATTAGCAAACTTGGTGTGGGGATCAACTGTTTGTACATCTTAGTTTTCGAACAAAGGTGATCGTTTGAAAATTAAGATACAAACACTTGACCCCCACACTCAGAAAGTTTAAGGTTAAAAATTCTATTTTTAACCGTAGAACGATTGAACTTGCTATATAACATGTATTTTAATCAGAATGCTTAACTACAAAACATTACGTTTGTCACTCAAAAACTTTTCTGAGTGTGGGGGTTGATTTTTTGGGTAAATGTTATTATAATATACTTAAGAAATCGAAATTATTTTAATAAAAAAATAATAAATAATTATGATTGACCCAAACAATGCCAACAATTTAAATCCACAAAATGTAAATAACAATACTTCTGAACCAATCGATCCTAGCTTTTTGCCAAAAGATTCAAATGTTTATATCCGAACCATGAACACTGATTTAACTGACTTAAAGTCGAGGGGAGGTGAAGCCTTGCCTTATGTAGAAACACCTTCGCCAATTAATAATATGCCTAGCATAAATGTTGGACAAGAGATAGCAAAACCGATTGATCCGATAAATCCTCCACCAATAATTAATCCCGCTCCTTCAACAGATTTTTCAAATATTACTCAGGTTAACCAACCAGTTAGTCCTAATATAGGTGGAATGGTTGATCAAAGTTTAAACAATGAGTTTAATATTCCACAAACAACCAACGATCATTCAACTTTAGAGGGGATACAATCAAAAATTAATGAATTAAATAGCGGTATTAATAATCCTAACAAAAATAATACAACTGATAATCTTAGTGCTAATTTAAATGATTCTTTGAATAAATTAATCGCTCCTGAAGAATTTAGCCCATTGTCTAACGCTGATTTAAATTCAACTCCGCCCAAAAGCAAAAACAAATTATTAGTTTTGGTATTATTAATTATTTTAATTGTATCTTTAATAGCAGTTTGGTTTTTTATAATTAGACCCAAAATGTTATCACCAAAGGTTAGTTTCAAACCAACTACTAACACCAGTTTATTAGCGCCAGCTACAACTGTTACCACACTAAAGCCAACACCATTTATTACGATTAAAGATGGCTATCAGGCCAATAATTTAGATATCGATGTATCTAAATCGCCAGAAATTGTCACTCAAATTAGATCGGAAGCTAATAATTTATTGCCAGTTGGTGAAGTTAAAATAATTATGCCAAAAATTAAAAACCAATTTTTAACTTCTTCTGAAATCGTTAATGCTTTTGTTGATAATATTCCACCATCGTTACTAAATAATTTAGATGAAAAATACTTAGTTTATAGTTTTTACGGTGAAGTTCATCCGGCTTTAGGCATAGTTTTGACCGTTGATAATAATGGGCTAGATCAAATTAAAGCTGATTTTTTAACTTGAGAAAAGAATCGAGAAATTGTTAAAAGCACTTATGATCTTTGATTGTTTACAACTAAAGCCTCGACATCAAAAGCATTCAAGGAAAGAGAATACTTGGGTGCTAGCATAAGGCATTTTGATTATCCGGGAAACGAAGCTTCGTTTGTATACGCTTTTTATCAAAATAATATTATTCTTTCGACGTCAAATGAATCGATAGATGCAGCTATAAATCTTTTACAAAATCCAAATGCATCAGTGGGACAATAAAATTCATTAATTAAAAAAACAGCTGGTAACAGCTGTTTTTTATTGTTGTATTTTCATCTTTTATTTGCTAATCTATAAAACGATAAACAAAACACTAATTTATGTAACAATGAAAAATCTAATAAAAAATATATTGGTAGTGGCATTGATTTTAATAGCCGTATTATTGATGTTCAGTAATAGCGAACAAGGTTTAATTTTTAATGAAAAAACTAAAACTATTGCTATTAGCGAATTGGTAAAATTGATTAATAACAATCAGGTTGTAGAATTAGAGATAAAAAAAGATAATGTTGTAATAATCGGCAAAGATAATCATAAATCGATTGCTAAAATTAATGATGGCGAATCGGTTTTTGAGTTATTAAAATTCTATGGAGTTAATTCAGAAAAAATTAGCAATACTAAGGTTATATTTAAAGAAGATATAAATTGAATGAGTATAATCTGATATATAATAATTGCTTTAGTTCCACTATATTTATTGTTTATGGTTTTTAATATTTTTGGAAGGCAAAATAAACAGGGTCCAGGCCAAATGTTTTCTTTTAACCAATCGGGTATAAAACAATTCTTGCCTAATAAAAATAAAATAACATTCAAAAATGTAGCTGGTATGAAAGAAGAAAAAGAAGAATTGTTAGAAATTGTTGATTTTCTTAAAAATTCAAAAAAATTTACTGATTTGGGCGCAAAAATACCTAAGGGCGTTTTGCTTATGGGCAGTCCTGGTACAGGAAAAACCCTTTTGGCAAGGGCCATTGCTGGCGAAAGTAATGTACCTTTTTTCCATATTTCTGGATCAGAATTTGTAGAAATGTTTGTTGGTGTCGGTGCTTCTCGTGTAAGATCAGCTTTTGCAATTGCTAAAAAAGCTTCGCCTTCAATACTTTTTATTGACGAGATTGATGCCATTGGCCGAGAAAGAGGATCGGGTATTGGTGGTGGCCAAGATGAAAGGGAGCAAACATTAAATCAAATATTAGTAGAGATGGATGGATTTGACAATAATACCAATGTAATCGTAGTGGCAGCTACTAATCGACCTGATGTTTTAGATAGCGCTTTATTAAGACCCGGCCGATTTGATAGGAGAATTATTTTGCATTTACCAGATATTAATGAAAGAGAAGAGATTCTCAAGCTGCATCTCAAAAATAAAAAAATTAATGGCAATGTTAATGTTCGTAAAATTGCCGAGAGAACACCTGGCTTTTCTGGAGCCGATTTAGAAAGTTTAGCCAATGAAGCCACGTTACTAGCAGCAAAAAATAATCAAAAAGAAGTAAACGAAGAAGATTTATTGAAATCAATCGAAAAAGTAATTTTAGGACCAGAAAGAAAAAGCCATATTATTCAACCCAAAGAAAAAGAAATTACGGCTTATCACGAAAGTGGCCATGCTTTAGTTGCTTCTAAATTAAAAAATGCTGATCCCATTCATAAAATATCAATTATATCTCGAGGGCGAGCGGCTGGTTATACTTTACAACTGCCAACCGAAGATAAAAATTTTTCAACTCGGTTAGAAATATTAGACGAATTAACAACTTTAATGGGTGGCTATAGTGCTGAAGAAATTATTTTTGACGATATATCAACTGGCTCAGCCAATGATTTAAAAGTTGCATCTGAAAAAGCTAGAGCTTTTATTATGAAATTCGGTATGAGTAAATTAGGACCAATATCCTTAGCCGAAGATGAATCAATATTTTTAGGTAAATCATTGACATCAAAACACAATTTTTCTGAAGAATTGTCGGCTAAAATTGATGAAGAAATGAGTGGTTTATTAAACACTGCCCATAAAAAAGCCAAAGATATTATTAATGAAAATAAACCAGTTTTAGAAAAAATTGCTAAAACATTATTGGAAAAAGAAACATTAGAAAAGGAAGAATTTTACGCATTGCTTGAAGAAAAATAATAAACAAAAAACCGCTAAGTTTAGCGGTTTTTTGTTGGTGGACGATAGAGGACTCGAACCTCTGACCTCTACAATGTCAATGTAACGCTCTAACCAACTGAGCTAATCGTCCATAAAGCTATATTAACATATTTACATTTTTTTATCAATATTTTTCGCTGTCATAAAAGAATTTAAATACTTGACCGATGTATTTATGTTTATTATTTTAATTAACATCTTGGTGGGCGTAAATGGATTCGGACCATTGACCCCGGCTTTATAAGAGCCGTGCTCTAACCAGCTGAGCTATACGCCCACCAAAATGATAATTCTTTTTTGAAACAATTAATATATCGGATATTACTAATAGTATATAAATTGGAATATCCGCTATAAGAGACATAATCTAACCAGCTGAGCTATACGCCCAATTAAAAATGTTATTAGTGATTTCATTTTACCAGTTTTTTAGAAGAAATTCAAGCCTATTGATTTTTATTTGATTTTATTATATTATGATGATATATTACAATATTTTAACTATCATGCAAATATTATTTAAAGATACTGGAAAAATAAGATTTGATAAATGATTGGCCTATAAATTCCCGGAAAAAAGTCGGGAATTTTTTAACCATAATATAAAAAATGGCAAGATTTTATTAAATAAAATCATTGTTAAACCATCGATAAAATTACAAATTAATGATGAAATTGATATTGATGATAAAATTTTTGAACAATTTAAAGTTGAATTGTTGCCAAATAAAACAATAAAGCTAAAAATTGTTTTTGAAAATGATGATTTTGCGATAATTGATAAGCCGGCTGGGTTATTGGTGCATCCAGTCAAAGCTGACGATAACAATACATTGGTTAACGCCTTAATACATAAATGACCAAAAATTATAAATGTTGGCGATGATCCTTTAAGACCTGGTATTGTTCATCGTTTAGATAAAGATACATCGGGATTAATGATTATTGTAAAAAATCAATTGGCTTTTAAAAGTTTTAAAATAAAATTTCAAAACCATAAGGTTCAGAAAATTTATATGGCCTTGATTTATGGTAAATTAAAAAATAAAAGCGGGACCATTAATACACCTATTGCTAGATCAAAAAATAAATTCAATCATAGAAAAATAACTTTAGATAATAGTGGTAAAGAAGCTATAACTGATTATGAAGTTATAAAAGAATTCGAAAAAACTTCTTTAATAAAAGCTTACCCTAAAACCGGGAGAACTCATCAAATCCGAGTACATCTATCTTCGATGTCAAACTATATTATAGGGGATAATGAATACGGTTCAAGCCGAATAAACAAGAAATATAACATTACTCGTCAGTTTTTACATTCAACGGAATTGATTTTTGATTATAAAAGAGAGAAATATCATTTTATTTCTAAATTACCAAAGGATTTGTCTACCTGACTTAAACAATTTGAACAGGTTGACTAATCGTTGTTTTTTTGGTAATATCTTACATGCGTATAAATTAATTGACTATAAATTAAGTAAAATGACAAAAAGTATCTTTGCAATAAATGAAGAAATCAAAAAAGATTCAAAAACCGTTTTAGATAATATAAAAGTTGGCGATACAGTCAAAATTGTATTAAAGTTAAAAGAAACAAATCCAGATAAGAAATCCAAGGGTAGTAAAACCCAAACGGTTCAAGGATTGGTGCTAGCTCGCAAACATAATAAAGAATTGGGTGCAGCCATTACCATCAGAAGTATTGTTGATTCGGTTGGGGTAGAATGAATTATACCACTATACACTAGCGATATTATTAAAGTTGACATTCTAAAATCGTCTAAGGTCAGACGAGCAAAACTGTATTATATTCGTAGAAAATCTATAAAAGAAACGAAAGCCAAGTTGAGAAAAGAAACAAAAAAAGTAGTAGAAGAATCAGTTGGTGATAAGAAAGGTGATATTGTTGAACCAGAAACTACAGAGGAAAAACCACAATAGATTCATTTAAAAAAGATTTGGTAAACAAATCTTTTTTAAATGTTGAAATTTCGAAATAAACATGGTAAAATGAACAAATGTGTAATTGGTAAATAGAAAATAGTAATTAGAAAAACAATGGTAAAGCAATTGTAAGATAATGCAAACAAAGTTTCTAGGTGTCTGGGTAGTCATTTGGAACATTAATTTGTTTTAGATAGCTCAGTCTTATAATACTCTTTATGCCGAAGTGGCGGAACTGGCAGACGCGCTACTTTGAGGTGGTAGTGGTAGCAATACCTTGTGGGTTCAAATCCCACCTTCGGCACTAGAAATTAAATCAAAACCTCCTCTTTTAAAAGTTGTGCGATTAATATCGCAACTCAAATAACTCTGTAAAAAGAGAATAACAAACAATTAAAAAAATCCCTTCAATATAAAAGTAATATCTTTAACAACTTTTAAAAGAGGGGGTAAACAATAAAATATGAAAAATACAAAATTTTGGACATTAGTTATTTTAGTTATCTTTTTATTTGGTAGTTTTGGTGCTTATTTTATTAGTAGTTTAACTAGTGGCACTACTGATTTACAACTAGACAATAAAGAAATAGAAATAACACCGACGCCCGAAGAAAACACTGATGATAAATCAATATTAATTTTTTACTCAAGTACCTGTCCGCATTGTGATAATGTAAAAAAATATTTAGCTGATAATAAAGACGGTTTGAGCGTAGGTATTAAAACCTTAAAAATCGATGATCCAAAAAATGATAAAGATAATTTGGCTTTAGCTCTGCAAAAAGCTCAAGAATGCAATTTAGGTGAAAGCTGAGGCGTTCCGCTTATGTATAACGATGGCGAATGTTTAATGGGTGATCAACCGATCATTGACTATCTTAGCCAGAAAATTAATTAATTAAAAAATGGCCTATTGGCCATTTTTTAATTGGCGACGATAAAGTTTATGATGATATTCAATCGCAAAACGATGAGATTCATTTTGTATAGCTATCAATAAATTTTTTAAACCGCCGCTTAAATCCTTTAAAAAAATATATTGAATTTGCTGATTTTTGTATACGAGCAACTGTTTTTTACCTTTAGCTAATGATCCCAATAAAACATCTTTAAAATTTGGGTTCTGAGAAAAAATTGATATAGCAGCATTTAATTGAGCAATCCCGCCATCAATTAATATTAAATCAGGTTTAGGTCAATAAATATTATTAGTTCTTCGTTTAAATATTTCTTTAAGCATTAAAACATCGTTTGGTAATAATTGGGTATAGCGAATTTTAAATTTTTTATAGGCTTTTTTGTTTGGGCTACCATCAGAAAAAAATACTAATGAAGCGGTGGCAAATTGACCAGAAATATTAGAAACATCATACATTTCGATATGGCGAATTGGCGATATAGCTTGAAAAATTTTGCTCAGTTCATCTAACGATTCTTTAAATTTATCATCGCAAGTATTAATAAATTTGGTATGCTTGGCAATATTATTAACGGCTAAAATTTGTTGCTTTACAATATTAGCTCTTTCAAATTCTTGATTTTTAATTAATTTATCAATTTGCGAATATAATGTCTTTAAAAAGGCTTGATTTTTAAAAGTAAAAAAATTCTTTAAATTTTTGATATTATTTAAATATATGATTCTATCGGTTTTTGTAAAGGTTTGATTTTGAATACAACAATAACCAGGGCATAGCTTTAACTGATTATTCATGCAGGGTTTTTTGTGATTGGTTTTACAGGTACAAAATGGAAAAATCGGCTGTAGTAATTTAAGCAAGGCTTTTAAATGGGTGCCAGAAGTGAAGGGCCCAATAATCGTGCCATTTTTAACCTGTTGATTGTGAGTAATTAAAACCTTAGGGAAAAGATCATTAGTAATGTTTACAAAAAAATAATTTTTATTATCTTTGAATATAACATTAACCCGGGGTTGATGTTTTTTTATTAATTTTGATTCAAGTATTAGAGCTTCGATATCATTTTGAGTTATTTGCCAAGATAAATTTTTGGCATATTTAGAAATAGTTTGATTTTTGGATTGTTTGTCGTCCAGATAAGATTTAAGTCTTTGGTTAATATTGCTGGCTTTACCAACATAAACAACCTCTTTTTGGTTAGAAAAAATATATACTCCTGGCAATTTGGGACTAGTTTTAATTTTATTAATAATTGACTTATTCATGAATTATGACAATTTAAGAATGTTTAACAATGAGTGGCCAGTCATTTCGGATGGTGGATTAATATTAAAAATGTCTAAAATAGTTGGACTGATATCAGCTAAAATACCAACCGCTGTTTTTTCGTGAGATAGTATTTCGTTGGGGCTTAGTGATTGTAGGTTTTTTCATTGATTAGCCACAAAATGAATTGGCACAAAACTATCGTTGTGACTAAACTCAGCTTCGCCGGTAAAAGGATTTTTCATTTTTTCAATATTGCCATGATCGGAAGTAATAATAAATGAATAATTATGCTTTAGTCCATAAGTAATTAATTTTTCCATTTCGTGATTAAGTATAGAAATGACGGTTTTAGCAACATCAATATCACCAGTATGACCAGCCATATCGGCATTAGGATAGTTGATTAACAAAAAGTCATAAATATTTTCATCCATAATTTGTTGAGCTCTTTCAGTGATGCTTTGGGCGGATAAATAGGGATTAGCTTTAAAATCAAGAGATGGATCGGACGGCAAAATAAATCAATATTCATTGGGAAAAGGCTTTGGATTAAGACCATTAAAATAATAGGTAACGTGCAATGATTTGATAGCTTCACTGAGATGAGCTTGACGTTTTTGATTTTTCGATAAAACTGCGGATAAGCATTGATTAATTTGTTCATTAGGAAAAGCTACTTTTACATTTAATCCTTTCTTTAAATCGGCGAAACTGATTATTTGAAGACCCGTGATACCAGCTTGGTTGGTATTAAGACGACTGACTAAATATTCCATGGGAAAAGAATTCGGTTTTAAATTAAACAATACCAAACCGTCATTACTATTAATGGAGTGAAAAGAGTTCTCAACTGCAAATGGCTCAATAAATTCATCACTTATGTTTTGATTTTTTAATTCATTTAAGTGATCAAGCAAATTATAAACATTAGCTGATTTTTTGTTAATAATAAAATTGTAAAATTTATCTAGATATAGTTCGCTATGTTCATTAAGAGCATAAAATCGGCCACTGATAGATCCAATATTAATGCCACCAAGATTACTAGCTTCAGCATTTAATTTGTTGATCAAATCGATTATTTCATTACGAGGGCCATCTTTACCATCAGCGATTAAATGAATACATAAATTATTTAAACCTTGGCTACGTGCCATATAGATTAAAGAAATCAAATGATCAAGTGAAGCAATCGTATTATTAGAACTAATCATGCCTAAAAGATGCAGTGTGCTATTGTTGGCTTTAACATAATTAATGGTGTCAAGCAATGTTTTGTTACTTAAAAAAGAATTATCTTGAATGCTTTGGTCAATTCGCGTTTTAGTTTGATAAATAATTTTACCGGAGCCAAGAATTAAATGACCAACTTCGCTTGATCCTTCTTCTAAAAATCTTAAGCCACTAGCTACACCTGAAGTTTGCAAGGCATAATACGGATAATCTTGTTTTAAACTTTCGAAAAATGGAGCTTTATATAAAAACAGCGGGTTGGTATGATCCGAATGTCCAATCCCTCAGCCATCAACAATAATTAAACAAACTTTTTGATGATTCATGATAAAAATATTATTGATAATTGAAGTTATTATACCATAAAGATTGATTAAAAACAAAAATTTTGGTAATCTAGAGCTATAACCAAAAAAACATGGACTTAACTATAATCATACCAGCTTATAATGCCGAACAATTTATTCAAAACAACGTTCAAGGTTTAATAAATCGTTTCAATAACAGCGAAATTATTGTTGTGGACGATGGCAGCAATGATAAAACTTTTGATAAACTATCGACATTGGCTGATAAAATCAAAATTATCAAGCATTCTCAAAATTTAGGCAAGGGAGCCGCTATTCGCAGTGGTTTTTTCTCGGCTAGTGGTGATATAGTTATATTTACAGATGCCGATTTACCATACGGCTTAGATAATATTGAAAAATTATATTGACAATTAAAAAATAGTCAGAATGATGTAGTCATTGGCTATCGTCATCGTTTTAAAGAAAGTTTTTTTAGACATTTAACTCATTTAGCGATTAATGTTATGATTGAAGTGCTGTTTTTGTGAAATATCTATGACACGCAATGCGGTTTAAAAGGTTTTAAAAAAAATTTTATTGATGAAATAAAAACAAAAATGCGAGTAAACAATTTTACGGTTGATATTGAAATATTGCATTTAGCCAAAATAAAAAATAAAAAAATTGAAAGGTTTCCAGTTACAATGTCTACTAAAAATAGTGTTACCACAATTAAATTTAAAGATACAATTATTATGTTTTTCGATATTTTGAAAATTCGTTTTAATAAAAATTATTTTTAATTAATATGTGAAAAAAAACTTTCCAAAACATATTAAAGTCACCATGACTAATTGGAACTTTAATGATTTTACTGATTTATGTATTTTTGTTTGCCCAGATTCCTTGAAAGTTAATTTTTACTGATACCATGGTATCAGGAGGCGATACCGGCTCGCACAATTATATCGCTTATAAACTTAAATCAATCTTTCCAACTATTAAAACTTGAACTCACGATTGATATGGTGGTTTCCCATTTTTATACTTTTATCCGCCTTTAATGTTTGTAATTTCAACACTTATAAGTTTCGTTTTAAAAATTAATGTGGCTTTTAAATTAACAACCTTGCTAGGCACGTTAATTTTACCAATTTGTGTGTATTTGGGACTAAAACTTCTAAAATATAAAAACTTTATACCGGAAATCGGGGCTTTAGGGTCACTTGGTTTTTTGTTTTTAGAGGCCTTTAGCATTTATGGTGGAAATATTCCTAGCACTTTAGCTGGCGAATTTTCTTATTCTTTTTCTTTTGCCTTGTTTTTCCTGTTTTTTGGTTTGTTTGCTAGGGGTATGGAAGAAAATAAATATATTTTGCCAAATATTATTATTTTAGCCATTATGGCTTTGTCCCACCCCTTTCCGGTGATAAGCGCTACACTGTATGCAATTGGATTAATTTTAATTAAAAATAATAGAGTAAAAAGATTAATTTATAGTTTAAAAGTTTTTGGTTTAGCGTTTGGCATAACCGCTTTTTGATCAATTCCGTTTCTATATTATAAATCTTATACTAGCATGATGAGTTGATACAAAACAGTTAAACTAAGCGAAATGTTTCCAATTACTCTTCAACTATTTTGACTAGCCGCTATAGCTGGATTGTTTTTTACTATAAAAAATCGAGATAAAAGAATTTTTAATTTTTTGATCATTGGTTTAAGTAATTTAATTTTGTTTTTAACCATTAATAAATCACCAATCTATAATACTCGTTTTCTACCATTCTTTATTATGAGTTATATTTTAGTAGGATCAATTGGTCTGGGATGATTAATTAAAGAAGCTTTAAATAGATCAAAATGATTAAATGCATTAGTTGTGCTTTTAATTATTTTGTGAAATTTAGCTATGATTGATCCGAGTTTTATTTTTGGTCAAAATACCAAAATAAAATCATCAGTAAAGTATATTCCATATTGAATGGAATGAAATTATAAAGGGTTTGAAGATAAAGACGTTTATCAAACTGAAGCTTTGCCTTTATTTGAATATTTAAAAAAATTGCCTTATGGAAAAATAATGTGAGAGTATCGCCCTGAATATGATGCATTTGGAACGCCTCGTTTTTTGGAAAATTTACCAATTTTAACTGGTAAACCAACTTTTGAAGGATTGTTAATTGAATCATCAGTTTTTGGCCCGTTTCACTTCATAAATCAAACGGAAACAACCCAAAGTCCAACTTCAGCTATTGCTGGTTTTGAATATCCACCTTTTAATTTTAAAAAGGGAGTTGAGCATCTGAAAATGGTTAATGCTCGTTATTTTGTTGCTTATACCGAAAATATAAAGAAACTAGCCAGTGAAAACATGATCTGACTAAATAATATTGGCTCGTTTTCAGTTTATGAATTACCACAAAACAATATTGTGGATGTTTTTAATGATTTTCAAATAACTAAAAAACAAAAAGATTGAATACAAAAATCTATCAGTTGGTATAAAAGCAATAATCTTGATCAACCAATTGTATTTTATCAAAATGCGAAGCAAAAGAAACTTTTAGAACAAGCCAGCCACGAGCCAAATACATCGCCCATAAAAATTAATGACCTTCAAGAAAACAAATTATCATTTTCTACTGAAAACATTGGAAAACTGCATATGGTTAAAATATCTTATTTCCCAACTTGAAAAGTAAAGGGTGGTTATGGGCCATTTTTAATGTCACCTTCTTTTATCGGGGTGATACCCACTGAAAAAAATGTAACGGTCTATTTTGGTCAAGGTATAATTGATAACTTAGCCTATCTAATTACTTACATTTCTATATTATTTGTTGTTGTAAAACTATTTAAGCCAAAATGATTATCATGGTTTTAATAGCATAAATCATAAATTTGTGATATAATCAAATTAACAAAAACATAATATAATATTATGACAGGATTACCCAAAACTACAAAAGAAAATATATCTAGCGTTGGTGATGAAAAACAAACTGATAAAATTGAAAATACTGAGCAAACACAAACTAATCCGATTAAAAAGAATACATTACCAGATGCTGATCAATCTTTTGTTAAAAATATGCCTAAAAAACCGTCTAAAAAAGACATACTGGATGATAAACTAATTGAGTCTAAGGGAGATAAATATTATGCTCAGCTTTTAAAAACCACAAATATTAAAGAGGTAGCTGATGTTTTGAATGCCAAAAAAATAGATATTATTGATAAAGACAAGATAGAAAAAATGGATAAAGCTATGATCCATTTAAAAAACTTGGAGAACTCGGTAATAAAAATAGAAGAAGTATTTTCAAAAGACGCTGATGAAAAAACCAAGTTAGAATATGTTCATGGATTGTTAGAAAAAGGGAGAGATCCTTTTGAATCTTTAAAAGATATAAAAGATCGTAGAATTGTAAATAGAGTAACTAGAATTTTACTTCAAAACGAAAGTGTTAATGATTTTTTTGTAACTTATTTTGGAGAAGAAGCATCTTTTGATCGTGAAGAATGATTATTAAAAATTTCTCAGAATACTGGTTCAAAAGAATTAACCAATATTTTAAATGATTTTTTTGAACAGGTAAGAAAATATAAAGAGAAAGAGAAAGAACAGGAGGTGCCTTATTTTGACTTTGTAACTTGGGCGGAATTGTTAAAACAATACCATGAAAATCATCAAGAAGATCACGACAATAATTCTTTAGAGAGTATTCTAGAAGATATGGATGTTGGCCAATTAAAATATGAGATCGAAAAATACATTATCAATAATGAAGATAATGCGGATAAATATGAAGAAATAACAGCATTTTATAATGGATACTTGGATGCTGGTTTTAACTCAGAAGCATTAAAAAATATTGATATTGACAATCTGACCAGTGAATTAGAGTCTTTTACCGAAGATTATTTAAGCAACGATAAAAATGACCAAGACGATATATCAACTATTTTAGATTTAATTCAAAACCTGCGGGCCGAATGACAGCCTGAAGAATCAGGCGGAAATAATGACGAAGTTAAAAAAGAAGACAAAGAAGATGACGGCGAAGTTAAAAAACCATCTAAAGGTCCCGCTGGATTTTGATCAACTATAGGATCTTTGCTAGGATGAAAGATTGGTGAATTTGCAATACCATTTTTAATTGGATCATTATTTGCACCCATTACGACTGCTCTTGTATTGTCAAAACAACGCCTACAAATGGTAAAAAGTGGTAAAAATTTTGAAGTAAAAATAGACCTTGATGGCCTAGATGAATTATACAAACAATTTCTTTTAATAAAAGACTCTTCGTCGGATAAAAAGAAGTAAAAATATAACTTAACTTAAATATTTACTACAATTAATACAAAAATCAGAGGCTGGATTAACGTCCAGCTTTTTGATTTCAATATCTTTGTGGCATTTTTCACAAATACCAAAAGTGCCAGTTTTAATTTTGTGTAAAGCTTCGACAATTTCTTTTAATCTAGATTCAAGTAATGATTCATTGGCAAGTTTGTTTAAATATTCACTAACTTCAAGAGCATTATCTTCTTCGGATAAGCCAATGGATGGCATAAAAGAATCAAAATTGTTAGGATCGTTGGTTTTGACAACACCAAAATTAGACAACTCTTGTTGGATTTTCTTTTTTTCGGCTTCTAATTGTTTTTTATAAGAATCGATCTGTTGATCATTAAGCATAAAACTAGTTTAAAGATTATTACATTATATATTATTTCAAATTTAGAAAAATTTGTCAACGGCCAATTGGCTTTTTATAATTCTGGTTTTTTGAGCAAATGATTGACTATTGTTAAAAAAATGATATAATAATATAAATTAAGCGGGTGTCGTATAGTGGCTATTATATCTCCTTGCCATGGAGAAGACGGCAGTCCGATTCTGCTCACCCGCTCCTGATGTTAAATAACAATTAAACAAAATTTGCAATGATTATTTTTCTGTAGGCACTTCGTGTCAGTCCGTCCCAGCGACTAATTTTGTAACTTAAACACTTTAGCAAAACTTCTCACTGCGTTCGGCCTTATTCAGGCGTCGTTTTGTGCACACATTGATAGTGACAACTTAAATAGTTTGTCATCATAGCAGGTCACAGCAAAATTAGTGCGGGATAAAATTCTGCTCATGTACTCAAAGTAAACAATAACGATTAAATAAAATTTTGCTCATGTACTCATTTTGTAAAAAGCAATAGATCTTACTAATTTAAAATAGAATATTTAATATGGCAACAAATTTATAAAAATAATAATTTTTGTTTATGCCAGCTAAAATATTTTCAGCCACCACCTTAGGGTTGGATGCGGTTTTAATAGAAGTGGAAGTTGATGTATCTAAAGGAATGCATTCTTTTGATGTTGTGGGACTAGCGGACAGCGCCATTAAAGAATCTCGTCAAAGAGTTGGTTCAGCTATCAATAATTTAAAACTGGAATCACCTTTAAGAATAACTAAAAAAGTAATTGTTAATTTAGTTCCAGCCAATATTAAAAAATCTGGTTCTGGTTTTGATTTACCAATTAGTATAGCTTTTTTAGTAGCTAGTCAACAGCTAACAATTACTCGAGAAAAATTAGATAGTATTTTATTTGTTGGCGAAGTAACTCTAGATGGGTTTTTAAAACCAATAAGTGGTGTTATCAGTATTACGGAAATGGCTGAAAACAAAGGTTTTAAAGAAATTGTTGTACCGAAAGATAATGAGATTGAAGCTTTGATGATTAAAAAAAATATAAAAGTTGTGGCTTTAAATAAATTGAGCGAAGTAATTGATTATTTACTAGATAAAATCAATTATCAAGAAACAAAAATTGATATCAATGATTATTTATTAACAAAAACACCGATCAACGAAGTTGATTTTGGTGATATTCGTGGTCAATATGCAGCAAAAAGAGCTATAATGATTAGTGCTAGTGGTGGGCACAATTTAATTATGGTGGGATCGCCTGGATCGGGAAAAACATTATTGGCAAAAGCGTTGGCCAATATTTTGCCACCATTAACATTAACGGAATCCTTAGAAATAACCAAAATATATAGTATAGCTGGTTATTTAAACATTAATAATCCTTTGGTAAATAGAAGACCGTTTCGATCACCCCATCATAGTGCTTCGTCGGCTTCAATTGTCGGTGGCGGAGCCACACCTAAACCCGGAGAAATAAGTTTGGCCCATCGGGGTATTCTTTTTTTAGATGAGTTGCCGGAATTTAATCGATTGGTTGTTGAGAGTTTAAGACAACCGTTAGAAGAGGGAAGCGTTACTATTACTCGAGTTGAAGATAGTTTAACTTTTCCAGCTAAATTTATATTAATATCCGCTATGAACCCTTGCCCGTGTGGATGATTAAATGATGATCATCACGAATGCAATTGCACAGCTAATAATATTTTAAAATATCAAAAGAAAATATCTGGGCCAATTTTAGATAGAATTGATTTGCAAATAAATGTTAATAGTGTTGATTTTGAAAAAGCTTTTCAACCCAGTAATAGAAATGAAAACAAACAAATCCAAGAAAAAATTATTATGGCTCGGCAAAAGCAAGCAATTCGTTTTAAAAACAATCCAAGGCATATTTTATTAAATGGCGAAATGAATGTTAAAGATATTGAGATTTATTGTCCAATCAACGATGAATTAAAAGCCATTTTAAAAACCGCCATGGACAAATATGCTTTAACCATGAGATCGTTACATAAAATAATCAAGATCAGCCGGACAATTGCTGATCTTGAAAATAGTAATGATATTTTACCAGCCCATATAATGGAAGCTTTACAATACAAAACTGGCTTTAATGAAATTATTAATTAACCATATTAATTTTTATAATTAATTCCTTTTGGTCGCGAAGAATTTTTAGTTTGATGGTATCGCCCATGCAAACATTTTTTAAATATTCATTAATTGGGTGTTTTAAATTTATGGGTTGGTTGTTTATTTCTAAAATAATATCGCCTTCTTTGATACCATACTTTTCAGCTAAACTACCAGTTAATACGCTAGGCTGACTAGTGCCATAAACAATAAAAGCACCATAATTAACTGGCAAATTGTAGGTTTGCTTTGATAAATCATCAATAATAATATAACGAACCCCTAAAGAAACTTGCTTAATAGCGCCAAATGATTTTAAATCTCTAAGAATTTTTTTAACTGGATTAATGGGGATGGCCAGTCCGATATTTTCAACTCCACTAACAGCTAGGGTAGTAATACCGATGACTTGACCTTGGGTATTGAACAGTGGACCACCAGAATTACCTGGATTAATAGCGGCATCAGTTTGAATCAGTCCTTTATATTCTAGAACTCCTCGATAATTGCTATCGGCTTTAACATAACGAGACAAACCAGAAACAATACCTTTGGACACCGTTTTTTCAAATTCATCTAAAACATTGCCAATGGTAATGACTGTTTCACCAAGTGAAATTTTAGTGGCATCCCCCAACTTAACTGTAGGGAATATTTGTTTTTTATCAACTTGTAATTTTAAAACCGCGATATCATTGATGTCATCATAATGAAACAGAGCGCAATCAAAAAATTTGTCATTTCATAGTATTTTATAAACTAATTGTCGATTGGAAATGGGGTGAAAATTCGTAATTACCAGGCCATTAGTGGTAGCAATAAACCCGGAGGAATTGCCAATTTTTTCAAAATATTCATTTTTAATCTTAAGATTGGTATTATTGGTAGATGCATCAATAGGTTTTAAAGCAAAAATACTAACAATGGTTGGTAAATTTTTATGAATAATATTGATAATTTTATTATCATTGGTTTCAGTTTTAAAAAGACAATTAAACATATTAATAGTATTTTAAGGTTTTATTAACTAAACTATAACATAATCAAAAAATAAAAACAAGACAAAATGTAAAATATTTTATTAATTAATAATTTCGAAAACTAAAGTAACCTTTGACTTTTATTAGAAAATTTGATAGAATTATAAAAATCGAATTATGTTTAAATTGCTTAAAAAATTTATTACTTTAACATTAACAGCTGGACTGGGTGTATATATTTGTCAAAGAATTTTTCCCGAAATCATCGTAACTCGCGATTTGAAACCATTAATTATGTTTTTGATCATTTTTTCGGGGTTAACATTAGTGATAAAGCCAATCCTGGATATTTTGTTAAAACCCTTAATGATTTTAACATTGGGTTTATTGTCAATAATTGTTAATATGGGTATAGTCATGTTAGCCAATAATTTTACTAAAGCCATGATTATCAATGACAATTTTACTCTCTTTAAAGTTACGTTTATTATAGGATTAATTGGCTTTGGAGTAAACTTGGCAATTGGTTTAAATAGCGATTAATTATCTAAACATAAATATAAAAAAATACTATGATACACAAAATTGTTTCAATTATTCAATTAGTTAGCGCTTTAATCTTAATTATTTTAGTCATGATGCAACAAAAGGGTGGTGGTTTATCTGGCTTTTTGGGTGGATCGTCTACTACTTATATGAAAAAACGTGGTTTAGAAAAATGACTTCATATTTTAACTATTGTTTTGATAGCTATATTTATTATTGCTTCGATCGTTATTTTTGTGGTAAAATAATGTCAAAACATTAAATTACAACATGCTTAATTTTCAGAAAATCAATCGCTTGTGAAAAAACTTTTCACCCAAAGAAAGGTTTATGGCTTTTTTGTTTATAATTTTGGTGATGGCCAGTTTGATTAAAATCACATCATTGATATTAAACAAAGTAACTCAATGAAAACCAGCTATAGGTGGTAGTTTAAATTATGGAACTTGGACTTCCCCTAAAAATTTAAATCCAATCATTAGCCAAAATAACGATTCCGAACAAGAATTAATTAATATGATTTATAGCGGTATTATTGAGGAAAATGGCCAAGGCGGTTTTGAAAATGACTTAGCTGAAGATATTATCATCAATGAGTCAAAAACAGTTTACGAGATTTATTTAAAAGACAATGTTTACTTTCAAGATGGTGTTAAATTAACGGCTGATGATGTTGTGTTCACCGTAATGTTAATGAAAAATTACGATTATAAAAGTCCTTATTTCAGTTTATTTAAAGATGTAAAAGTAGAAAAACTTGGCGAATTAATGGTAAAAATAACCGTGCCGGCAAGTCAATCCAATTTTTATAGTTATCTAAATTTTAAAATTATACCTAAACATTTATGAGAGTCTATATCGCCAGATCAATTTGCCGTTCATGAATTAAATATAAAACCAATTGGTTCGGGTCCATATATGATAGCCAAAGTGGAAAAAAATAAAATGGGTAACATTGTAAACATTGCCCTTAAGCGTCACAAAAAATATTTTAAAAATACTTTTATTGAAAAACTTAATGTCCAATTTTTTGATGATAGCGAAAGTGCCTTTGCGGCTTTTGTGAAAGGAAATATTGATATGATAAAAGAGATAACACCTTATCAAAAAGATTTGATTCATAAAAAGAACAAAATAAAATTAAATCATTTAAAACTACCTCGTTATTACGCTATTTTCTTAAATCAGAAAAACCCATTATTAGCTAACCGAAAAATTAGTGAAATTTTAGACATTGCCACCAACAAACAAGCCATTATTGATACAATATTTTTTGGCGATGCTGAATTGTTAAATTCACCTATTGCTAGTCATTTTATTGGTTATGAAAAAAGTTTAAATGAAAATTTATATGATTTGAATTTAGCTAAAGATAAATTAAAAGATCTCGGTTATGTTGACAAAGACGGTGATGGCATTTTAGAAAAATGAAATGGTAAAACTAAAACTGATTTAGAATTCTCTCTTTTACTGCCTTCCAACAATGAATTAATTCATTTAGCCGATATGATTAAAAAAGATTGAGAGCAATTGGGGGTAAGAGTTAATTTGCAAATTGTGCCACTTCAAGAACTATATAAAGATTATCTGAAAACTCGCAATTATGATGCATTGCTATTTGGTGAAACTTATACTATAAATCCAGATTTGTATTATTTTTGACATTCAAGCCAAGCCGATGATTTAGGTTTAAATTTATCTGTCTATAAAAATGTAGCGGTGGATGCGATTTTAGAAATTAATCATAATACCAGCGATAAAGAACAGATTGAAAAAAATTTAAAAGAATTACAAGAATTACTTTTTATTGATAGACCAGCGATATTTCTAAATAATCCAAATTATATAAGTGCTTATTATAAAAAATTAAAGATTGACGATAATCAAATCTATAATTCATTTCCAAGCTCACTCACTAATATTGACAAGTGGTATATTGAGCAGAGAAGAGTTATGAAGTAAAAGAGTAAGAAGTAAATAGTAAGTAGTAATTAGTAAAAAGTAAATCCTAATACTCTAATAAACTAATACACTAAACAAAGACAAAAAGATAACTCAAATCTCAAAAGTCAAAAGTCAAAAATGTAAATCAAAAATAAAAGATAAAAAATCCCCCTCTTTTAAAAGTTGATTACAACTTTCTAAAAAAGGGGGCCGAGCTCCCTCCTTTAAAACTCAAGCGTTTTTCAAACGCAAAGATTTAAAAGAGTTTGTAAAGAAGGGGGTAAAAAACTAAAGAGCAACTGATAATTGGAAAATATTTTACTAATTGTTTATTACTATTTACTCTTTTTATTACTATTTACTAATTACTATTTACTAATTACTATTTACTAATTACTATTTACT
>ERZ795054.599-NODE-599-length-42930-cov-7.404245_pt1 | contig 42930 bp, 41 predicted proteins | sample MGYA00375138_ERZ795054 | MGnify/ENA primary metagenome ERZ795054 (study PRJEB30183, sample SAMN05720215) | anaerobic digester metagenome | isolation source: active sludge of municipal wastewater-treating anaerobic digesters | place: USA | collected 2014-12-23 ... | reverse complement strand
GAACGCTCCGGCTGCTGGAATCAATACGCCTGCTCGGCCTTGAAAAAAAGACCAGGTTTTACCAGGCGTCCACCTCGGAGCTTTACGGCATGGTTCAGGAAATCCCCCAGAAAGAGACGACGCCGTTTTATCCCCGCAGCCCGTACGGGGTCGCCAAGCTCTACGGCTTCTGGATCGTGAAGAATTACCGGGAATCGTACGGCATGTACGCCTGCAACGGCATTCTGTTCAACCACGAAAGCCCCCGGCGCGGCGAGACGTTCGTGACCAGAAAGATAACCAGAGCAGCTGCCAGGATAAGAATGGGATTGCAGGATACGGTGTATCTGGGAAACCTCAACGCAAAGCGCGACTGGGGATTCGCCGGCGACTATGTCGAGGGTATGTGGCGCATGCTTCAGCAGAACGAACCGGATGATTTCATCCTCGCGACCGGGGTCACCACAACTGTCAGGGATTTTGTTGACATGGCGTTCAGGGAGGCGGGCATCGAGCTCGCCTGGGAAGGAAGGAACGAAAATGAAAAGGGGAGGGACGTGAAGACCGGGAACATAGCGGTGCAGGTCGATCCCCGGTATTTCAGGCCTGCGGAGGTTGATATCCTGATCGGAGACCCGACAAAAGCGCGGCAAAAGCTCGGATGGAAGCCGAAAGTGTCTCTGCCCGAACTGGTGAAAATGATGGTCTTTACTGATCTTGAAATTGCAAGAAGGGACGTCCACTTGAAAAAAGGTGGTTTTGAGATCAATGACTGCCATCAATAAGTCCTCAAAGATATATGTTGCCGGCCATCGCGGGCTCGTGGGTTCGGCCATTGTGCGAAAGCTCAGTGAGAAGGGATACGGGAATATCATCACGCGTACACACGCCCAGCTGGACCTATCCCGGCAGCTCGATACCGAACGTTTTTTTGATGCAGAGAGGCCTGAGTATGTCTTTCTCGCTGCTGCAAAAGTCGGCGGAATTCTCGCCAATAACACCTACAAGGCCGATTTCATCTATGACAATCTTGCAATCGCGACCAATGTCATTCACGCTTCACACGGGTCCGGAGTGAAAAAGCTGCTCAATCTCGGCTCGTCGTGCATTTACCCGAAATACGCGCCCCAGCCCATGAAAGAAAACATGCTTCTCACCAGCGAGCTCGAGCCGACCAACGAAGCGTACGCCATAGCCAAGATCGCGGCGATCAAGCTGTGCCGTTATTTCAACGAGCAGTACGGGACCAATTTTATCTCGGTCATGCCCACGAACCTCTACGGGCCGAATGACAATTTTGACCTCATGGATTCGCACGTTCTTCCTGCGATCATGAGAAAGATGCACCTGGCCAGATTGCTGACCCACGGGGATTATGGCTCGATCGTGAAAGATTTTTTGAAGTTCGGGAATGCGGCGGTAGCTGTTGACAATAGGGAAATCACGATTCATTCCAATTCCACAAAGGACGACATTTGTAAGGTTCTGGATTTTTTTGGCATCAGGATCGAGCAGGCTTCTGGTGCTGTTAAAGCGGAGAACCGGGAGCATGAAGTATCCTTGACTCTATGGGGAAGCGGGTCGCCGTTCAGGGAATTTTTACATGCCGACGATCTTGCCGAATCGGTGATTATGCTGATGGAAAATTGTGATTACTCCGAAACCGGTGAATTTGTCAATATCGGCTCAGGGACCGACCTGTCGATACGGGACCTGGCAGGGATCGTCAAAGAAACGGTCGGCTTTACCGGCAGACTGCTTTTTGATTCGACAAAGCCTGACGGCACCCCCAAGAAACTGCTCGATGTGACGAAAATTCATGATCTGGGATGGAAGCATTCCATTGAACTTCGTGAAGGTATAAGGCATTTTTACAGGTGGTATTGCGAGAGCTGAGACCGGGATGGCTTCTTTTGTCTGGAAAAGCGATATTTTATCCGGTGTTGCAATGTATGTGATGCATCAATTATAATTGCGTAATATAATGCTTCTTGATCCTGTGAAAAATTCCCAGAAGGCCGATTGTTTCAAGAACGTTTTTCATGAATGACTCGGACATCTTGAACAGCATATAGCGTATTGCATGATGGTACATGAAGTTGTTTTTGATGATATTATACGTCTCGATCCTCGCCGACAGCCTGGCGCTCGCCCCCCCGGAATGGAAAATTGTCACCGGTATGTCGATGTTGATGAAGGCATATTTGTTTTTTATCAGTCTGCAAAAAAGGTCGAAGTCAGCAGAATAGGAAAAGAGAGTATTGAAGCCCCCGTGTTCCAGTAAAACCGATTTTTTGAAAAAGGTCGCCGGATGGGGAGGCTGCTGGCCCCAGGTGAGTCTTTTTTCATTGAATTCGCGGGTGATCTTTTTCTGTATGCTCAGCTTCGAGTAATTGAGAATGATCCCGCCGAATATGAACGCCACATCAGGGTGTTCGAGATAGACTTTCTGTATGCTTGACAAAACTTTATCGTTTGCAAGATAGTCTCCTGAATTAAGAAAGAGAACCAGCTCGCCGGAGCCCGCCTTTATCCCTTTGTTCATCGCTTCATAGATTCCGTTGTCGTGCTCGCTGATGATAATATCGATTCTATCGCGGTATTCGTTGATAATGTCGAGGGTTCCGTCAGAGGAAGCGCCGTCGATAATTATATATTCCCTGGAAGGCAGGTCCTGCTCGAGTACCGTCGAAATGGTCTTCCTGATGTTTTTTGCATCGTTCCTGACAACGGTGATAACCGAAATCATGGGGTTAGTGGTATTTGTTGAAAGCATGGAGATATTATTCTATCAAATATTGTTTTGTCACGTTATTTTTATAATTTTGTATACCTTTAGGGATGCTGAAAGGGTAATCGGTCATGGGGCTACTGGCTTGCTTGATTTATGAAAATATGCGCTGTTTTTTAAAAGCAGAGCCCTTGAATTGAGAATAAACATAAAAAGATATTCCCATGAGGTGAAATATTCCTTCACCAGTCTCATTTTTTCAATACGGTCTTTGTTCGCATCGTCGCTGAAACCCCCTTTTAAAAACCGCGTGACCTCGAGATTGATGTAGAGGGAATTTTTTTTGTTTTTAAAGTAATAGCGCAACAGCCAGTCGTAGTCCGCCTTGATATTGTAATCGGTATTGAACAGGCCGATCTGGGAAAAAAGCTCCTTTTTGAACAAGATCGATTGATGGCAGATGGTCTTTTTTAAAAGGAAATGCCTGCTCATTTTTTTGTGTTTCTGAATGACTCTCTTGCCGTCAGACTCGATGACTATCACATCACCGAAGATCAGACTGATATTTCCGGGAAAATACCGGCTCAGCTTGGACAGCACGTGTTCATCATGAAATTCATCGCCTGAATTCAGAAAGAAAACCCACTCGCCCGTGGCGTTGTTGACGCCCTTGTTCATGGCGTCATATATGCCTTCATCGTGCTCGCTTATGATCAGGTCTATATGGGGGGAATATTTTTCAATGACATTCAGGGTGCCGTCATTGGAAGAACCGTCTATGATGATGTATTGGATAAAAGGATAGGTCTGGCTGAGGACGCTTTTTATCGTTCTTTCGATATTTGCTTCGTCATTTTTCACCACGGTAATGATGGTAATGAGATCGCTTTTTTTATGTTTATTCATCGAATTCATTATAGATTTTTTACCCGGCGCGCCTGTGAATGATAAGCCCTCTTGCTATTGTACGCATTTCCTGCGGCTTGCTCTTTTCGGTTGAACAAAATTTTAATGAAAAAAGAAAGCAAAAGAGTGTTCACCAAATCGAGTATATCATAAAAGTGCATCTGTTTTTTGCAAGCATTAATATTAAAAATTTTATATGTTTTCTGAATGACGGTTTTCAATCTCAAAATTACTAAAAATCCACTGAATACCATTTTATTCTACCGGGATTATTAAGAAGTGCAAGATTAATTTTACAAAATCAGGTATTTGTATAATCCGGTCTTGCAGGGGAAGACAAAAATATGTCTCTTTTTACTATGCGTTTTTTCTGGATCTCTTTACGTCTGGCGAGCGCAAATGGAAGATTGATGAGGAAAAGCCGATACCCCTGAAAAAAAGCCCATATCGGGCCGAAATTGCGTCTGCTGACCGCTTGTTTGAGAGATTTGAGAATGGTGAACAGGGGATAAACCGTCATCGCCGCAATCATATTGAATGGACTGTAGTTTTTAACGATGGTGTACAGGTGCGCATAATAGGTGTCCCTGAATTTTTTTGCGTATTTTTCATTAGCCGTACGTTCGCCGATCCCGATATGGACCTGGTTCGTGTCCGCATAGAGATAGTTCGTATAACCGAACAGGCCCAGGCGTATCCCGAGATCATTGTCGTCGCCGCCGAATTTCAGGTGGTCGTCATATCCGCCGATTTCGCGCCAGAGCGATTTTTTTATGAATATCTGCCCGCCGGTGGCCGGGATCGGTGAGCCGTGATATCTTCGAATCTGATCAAGGGTAATTTTTTTCACTTCCCGGATGAAATAGTAGCTGAAATACGTGCCGTAGCGGCTTGATTTGTCTATCCCCCTGTCATGCACCGCAAGGCCGAGCGCCCCGATTCCGGGCAGTGTTTCATACATTGAGACGAGTTTTGAAAGGATATCCCTGTCGGTGATGATCACGTCATTATCGAGCAATAGAACATAATCTCCTGATGCTTGAGAAATGGCGTAATTACAGGCGTAGTTTTTTTCCCTGTACCGGGGACTGCGGATCAATCTGATCCTGGGGATGCCGGAAATATAGCCGATACTTCCATCAGAGGACCCGTTATCCGCGACAATCAATTCATAATCCGGGTAATTCATGCAAAGAAGCGGCGGGATGGTCTCTTTTAGATAATCAATGCCGTTGAAATTGATCATGACAATGCTTATGAAGGGTGCTTTTATCATGGTATAGCTCAATTATTTTACTTGCATAAACAGTGCATTAATGAAATTATTATAGACAAATATCTTTTTGTATCATAATGTGCTATATTACTGCTATCGGGCAAAGCGTATAAATTTAATTGAATATTGATAAGAGATCTTCCTTAAAATCAATAAAATAATGAATACTCCAGTACAGAAAATTGGTTTCAAGACCGTTGATGTCGTTTTTCCGAAAGATTCTGAATCCATATTCAATAATTCTGTCAAAACATTCGGCGGCGCAACGGTCCAGCTTTACAATTTCGCCCGTGAATTGAGCAAGTATCACCATGTGAACGCTCTTGTCAATGAATATGAAAATATAAACTTCCAGGACCACGAGGATTTGAATATTCTTTTTACTTTTAACGAGAAAGACAATTTTTTGTTTAAAGTCGTCAAATTTCATTCCGCGGTGCGCAAATCAAAACCGCAGGTGATAATTCAGAGAGGGCTGTCCCTTTTTTCCTCTTTTCTGGCCATATACTGCTATTTTTTTGAAATTAAATTCATCTTCATGTTCGCCCACGACAGGGAAGCCCGTGGCCGTTTTCAGAGAAACAACAGAAAAAACCTGCTATATCCCGTACTGTTGAAATTTGCGACTTCTCTGATAGTCCAAAACGGCTATCAGCGCGACCATCTGCCCCCGGAGGTGAGCCATAAGGTCAATAAAATCAAAAACGGTTTTCAAATAAACAAGAATGACATGTGCATTAAAGACGGCGTGCTCTGGGTCGGGCGTCTCGAACCATGGAAAAGGCCCGAAATACTGCTCGATCTGGCCGAGAAATTGCCCGACAAAAAATTCATCATGATTGCGCCGGTCGTAAAAAAGCATGAGAGCTATGCCGAAGAAATTTACGCCAGGGCGGCGGGCCAGCCGAATGTCGAAGTGATCAAATTCGTCAATCATAACGATATCGACCGGCATTTCAAGTGCGCCAGGCTTTTTGTCAATACATCGCTGGAGGAGGGGTTCCCGAACACTTTCATCCAGTCATGCAAGAACAACACCCCGATCGTTTCTCTGAAGGTGAACCCAGACAATTGCATAACGCGCTTCAACCTGGGATTCTGCTGTGACGACAATTGCGATCTGCTGCTGTCGTGCACCGAAAAGATCCTGTCGGATGACGCACTTTTCAGAACCATTTCCAGCTCAGTGTACACATACGCCAAAGAAAACCACAGCATCGAACAAAACGTGAAGATGCTCCAGAAACTCATATAATTCTCTATAAAATATTGTTGATCTATTAATATCCACCCCTGCATATCTGTTTCCATGGCCCGTGTCTCATCCGGCGGGCGATTCAATAATGAAAAATAAAACGAACAATTCGGCGGATTTGATTTTAGAGGCGCGCGGCATTTCAAAGAAATTCGGGCAGCAGCGGCTTTTCCGCGATATCAGCCTCAGGATCGAAGCCGGGCATTCGCTTGCAGTGACCGGCCCCAACGGTTCCGGGAAATCCACGCTTCTTCGGGTTCTGGCCGGACTTCAGCGGCCAGACGCGGGAGAGGTGGCCATACACGGTAAAAAGACCGCGGGCGCCCATGGACTCGGCGATATCGGCCTCATGGGGCCGCTTGTGGTCCCTTACAGGGAGCTTACTGCAAGAGAGAACATACTCTTCGCCGCCAGGGATGACCGTGACCGGGATGCCCTGTTCGCGATGCTGGAAGATTTCGGACTCGGTCCCCATGCGGACAAACAGGTGGGGTCCTATTCGACCGGGATGATACAGCGGCTCAAGTTCTGTCTGGCCCTCGCCGGCGACCCCTCACTTCTGTTTCTGGACGAGCCCGGCTCGAACCTCGATGAGCCAGGGAAGAAAAAGCTTTACAGCGCCATCGGGTCGATGAGCGGGAAAATAATAGTGATAGCGACGAATGACCGTAATGAATTCGCGCTGTGCGAAAGGGAGCTGCGCCTTGGTCAGTGACATCATACGCAATCTGAAAAAAGACCTTGTCATAGAATTCCGTACAAGGGTCTCGTTCGCGATAAGCCTGGCCTTCGCCGCAATATCCACGATCGCCATAAGCCTCGTGTCCGGAGGCGCTCCCTTCACTGATCTTGTTTACTCGGTTCTGTTCTGGCTGATTCTTTTCTTCAGCGCGATGAACGGTCTGGCGCATGTGTTCACCAGAGAGGAAGAGGAGGGCACCTCTCTTTTCCTGATGCTGAATTCCGGTTCAGACTCGATCTTCCTCGGCAAGCTGGTGTTCAACGCGGTGTTTTTTTTGATCCTCGAGACGGTCATAGCCCCGCTGTACCTTTTCTTCCTGCAGGTCGTGCCTGCCAGCCCGGGGCATTTTATCGCGGTCGCGGTCGCCGGCGGCCTTGCCGTCTCGTCATCCACCACACTGCTGGGAGCCATGGTGGCCAGGGCCGGAGGCAAGGGGGCTCTTTTCACCATCATATCCTTTCCGGTGCTTCTTCCGGTGATATGGGTCTCGATCGCTGAAACCGCAGGCTCGTTGTCCGAAGGCGGGGCGATGTCACGGGGCAATGTGGTTTTTTTACTTGCATTTTCAGCTCTGGTCGTTGCTATATCCCTTGTTCTCTTCAGGGCCGTGTGGGAGACTGAATGATGCCGATGTTTATCGTATTGAACATTCTCATGACCGCGACGATCGTCCTTGCCTTTCTGTGGGCCCCTTCTGCGGAGATACTGGGACATTCGAGCCGCATAATCTATTTCCACGTGCCTGTCGCCTGGGTGAGCGTTCTTTCGTTTGCGGTTTCCGGGATCATGTCCATCGTGTATCTGCGTGACAGGAACACGAAGTATAAGCTCATTGAAGAAAAGGCGCACGCCTCGGCCTCGATCGGCCTGGCTTTTACGGTTTTGACGATAATCAGCGGTTCGATCTGGGCGAAAATCAGCTGGGGCTCTTTCTGGAACTGGGACCCCAGGGAAAGGACGATTGTCGTTCTGCTGCTGATCTATATCGCGTATTTCATCCTCAGGGCCGCACTGGGGGATTCTCCCGAAAAGAGAAGGATAAGCTCCGCGTACCTGGTCTTCACCATGGCCGTGATGCCTTTTTTCGTGTTCGTGATCCCGCGGATGTACGATACCCTTCATCCTGATACGATAATCAACACCGATAGGAAAATAAAGCTCGCGACGGAGATGCGCCTTGTCCTCCTCCTGGGCGCCCTGTCTTTCACCGCCCTTTATATCAATCTCTACCGGATATCGGTCAGAATCATATCACTCAGAAAGACCATCGAGGAAGACGACGATGAATAATAGCACCGACAACAATGTCCTGTACACGGTCATGGCCGTAATCCTGATTATCTGGGCCGGCATAGCCGCGTACCTTTTCAGCCTCGGCATCAGACTGAAAAAAATCGAAAAAGAGCTGGGCGGACGCAAATGAAAAGCAGGAACATCATCATATTTCTCGCCGTGCTTGTTTCAGTTGTTGTCGCGATTCTGTCGCTTTCAGACAACATCATGTCGCCATATGTATCGTTCGACGACGCGATCAAAAAGCAGGCATATGTCCAGATTATCGGCCAGCGCGATAAAAGCATACCGGTAAGCCGTGAAAACGGATCGTTCTCTTTCGTCATTTTGAGCGAGGATGGCGACTCGATGAGGATCACTCATGCCGGGCAGATTCCGCAGAATTTCGATCATGCCGACCGCATCGTTATTCTCGGCAAATATGATCCGGCGATGGGGGTCTTCGCTGCGGACAAGGTTCTGGTGAAGTGCCCTTCAAAGTACGCGAAGGAGAGGTAGGCCGCGTATGCCGGATATTATCAACGGGAACACGCTGATCATCCTCGCCCTGCCGGTTTCCCTGGCGGGACTTTTTTTCGCCGGGCGGGCTGCCCTCGGGAAGGCGTCCGCTGCCGGTTATTCGCGCCAGCTCTACTTCGCGACGACGGCGCTCATCGTCCTTTCCTGCGCGCTGTTGATGGGTTTGCTGCTCGCCGGGGATTACCGGAACGCCTATGTGTATAACAATATATCATCAGATCTGCCGACGCTGTACGTCGTCGCCGCGTTCTGGGCCGGACACCAGGGGAGCTTTCTGCTGTGGCTCCTGTTGATCAATCTTGTCGGTATTTTCATAATGTATTCGAAGGATGACAGCGAAAACATCCTCATGCCGGTACTCCTGATCACGCAGATTTTTTTCCTGGCGATACTCGTCGCCGACAGCCCGTTTAAAATGGTCTGGGACGCCTATGCCGACGTCCAGCCCGGGTTCAAACCGGAAAACGGGCTGGGCATGAACTCCCTTCTCGTCGATCCCTGGATGGTATCGCATCCGCCGGTCCTGTTCCTGGGATACGCATCCGCGATCGTGCCGTTCGGTTACGCGATAACGGCCCTCATACGAAGGGACGCGACTATCCTGGTGGAGAGGGCGTACCCCTGGGTGCTGTTCAGCATGATTTGTCTCGGTATGGGGATATTCATGGGCGGGTACTGGGCGTACAAGGTCCTCGGATGGGGGGGATACTGGGGATGGGACCCGGTCGAGAATTCATCCCTCATCCCCTGGCTCGTTTCGATCGCCCTGGTGCACGGGATCGTTCTCCAGCGTAAAAAAGGCGTGCTGGCAAGGTCGAACATCGCACTCTCCCTGGTCTACTTCATTCTCGTCTATTACGGGACCTTCCTGACCAGAAGCGGCGTTCTCTCTGATTTCTCGGTCCATTCGTTCGCCGATTACGGCCTTTCGCCGTATCTGGCGTCATTCCTCTGTTTCTATATCATCATCGCTGCCGTGATGTTCGCCGTCAACGGACGTAAAATCGAATCTAAAAATCTTTCTGACAGCGTTTTTTCCTGGGACGCCCTCGCCGGTTACGGTGTCCTTGTCCTGGTCGGCTTCGCGGCAGTAGTGCTGGCCGGAACGTCCATGCCGATAATTTCCGGCCTGTTTATGGACAAGGCCTCGGCAGTGACCGAGCATTTTTACAACAACATATCGGTGCCTTTCGGCATGCTCATGCTGGTTTTCATGGTCGGATCGACCATGTCCCTGACCGGAATGAAACTCACGGGCAGGACCGTTATCGCGTCCGCGGCTGTTTCGCTCGCCGCAGGAGTGGCCTTCAACCTGCCCCATACGGTAAACCCGATCCCGTATTTTTTTACCGTGCTTTCTCTCTTCGTCGTCATCATGTGCGGATACGATCTTGCGAGGCTGCGGACTTCGACGGTCCTTGCGTCGCGCCTCACCCATATGGGCATGGCGATCCTCGTCATTGGCATCATGGCCTCCGGTTATCATTCATCGTCTGTGACAAAGACCTTCGTAAAAGATAAAGAGGAAAGCGTTTTTTCTTTTTTCATGACATTCAGGGGCATGACCGGCGAGAACAAAACCGCCCTTCATTTCTCCCTCAGGGACGATGGGGTTGTGCGCGACATTTACACTCCGTATTATCCTGATGAGAAGACCAATTCATGGTTCCGCGCTCCCTATGTGGTTCACGAATTTTCCAGGGACGTGTACATCTCTCCCGAGGCGTTTCACAGCGGGATTCAGGAGGCGTCATCCATCGTGCTGGCAAAGGACGGGAAGGGAAAAATCGGAGACCTGACCGTCCATTTCAGGGGATTCAGGACTGAAAACATGACCTCTGCCGAGCCGCAGATCATCGCCGATCTCGCTGTCAATGGGAAACCGGTCGCGCCTGCGCTAAAGATAGTTCAGGGCAGCAGGATATCGATCGACAAACCGGTGCCCGGCACGGACAGGGCCGTGTCGATCGCCGATATCGATGTCGGTGAACGGAAGGTAATGCTGTCGTTTACACTCGGGAGGAATGCAGTGATTCCCCCGGACAGCGCTGTGGCCGGGATATCGCTGAAAAGGTTCATCTGGCTGGTATGGCTTGGCACGATAGTCATCTCCGCGGGATGCATAGCTGCATTCGCGCGGGTATTCAGAAACTCCCCTGCTTGAGCAGCATTTTCATGGCCTCCGCGGTCCTTGCAATCTCCTTTTTAAGGGAATCGAAGGCAGTCGCGGCTGACGACAGGTCGCCGCTTTTACCGATCTGCTCGAGCTTATATGCGGCCTCGAACGCGTCCCTCGCAGAAAAATTCGATACTGCGCCCTTGATCGTATGGGAGCTCTTCCCTACTTTTTCCGCGTCGTGCGCGGCGATTGCATCATCGATGTTTTTAAGGAGTTTCTCCGAATCGGCGAGAAAAATCTCGATCAACTCTTTCAGAAGATCGTAATCCCCGTCAAGCCTTTCCTTGAGCTCTCCCGTATTGATGACGTCGCTGATGTTCATTCAGTTCCCCCTGCTGCAGAGAATCAACCGGCGTTCTGCGGCCATTGATAATAATTGTATCGAAAAGGGAAATACTGTCAATACCGGGAATGGATTTTTCCGGGAATCAGAACTCGAACAGAATGTCGCGGTGGCTTGCGGTAAAAATGAGACCGGGCCCCGTTTTTTCCGATGAATCCGTGATTATCAGCTTTATCTGCGATGCATGGCCCCGGTCCTTGAAGAGCTGCAGCGAATGAAAATCCGCTTCTGCGTCAAGGTCTTCGATCGGTATGCGCTTTGTTTCTGTGATGAGAGTTTCGGTGTAAGGCGCGCCGATCTGATCGAGCCGGCGCCGGATTATTTCAGGGTAATCGGGAGCTGTGTGGCCCGGCAGGATTTTTTTTCTGATCACGTCTGACAGCGTTTTTCTTCCCTCATGGGTCCTGACCGCCACCAGAGAAAGCCCGGATCTTTTTTTCATGAGCGAAAGCGCCATGTCCGCATCCTTCATCGGATACAGCGAATGAACGCATATCAGCGCCTCGCTGAAGGGCCCGGACCAGGATTCCCAGTCGGTGCGGTCTATGGAAATGCTGCCTGAGATGTCGGGGGTGATTTTCTCTTTGAGGATTTCGATCATCTCGGCCGAAGGCTCGATGGCGGTGATTTTTTTCCCCTCGCGCGCGAGCGGCACGGCCAGAAATCCGGTGCCCGCGCCCACGTCGAGAACGAAAGTCGATCCTTCGAGGCGATCTTTCACGTGCCTGTACAGCTCTCCGGGATAGTTCTCCCTAGCGAGCCTGATATCGTATTCCCTCGCGAATTTTCGGTCGTTGAATCTCAATCGGTTGTCCCGGCTACAGTGCGTACTATGAGAAAATCCGGAAAATTAAAAAGAAAATCAAACAGTTTTTTTTCCGTGGCTGTTTATTTATTGACTTAAAATTGGAACCGGTGTTGATTCTGGATGATCGGGAAGGATGCTGATGGTCAGGAGCGTTTCAATAAACTTTCATCCCAATGACTGGGGATCCCTGCAGCTTATAAGGGACATCGTGCGTTTCGCCCAATCCCATGGAGCCGACGCACTGCTTCCCGACTACGAGATCCTTGCCAGCGCCGGGCTCGAGAAATATGTCTGCAGCGATGAAAGGTACGTCAGAAGCGCCGATCTGGTGATCGCCGTCGGCGGGGACGGGACGTTTCTTCGCACCGCGCGGCTTTTTTCTGATACCGGAAAGCCGATATTCGGAATCAACCGCGGGAGGCTCGGTTTCCTCACTGAATTCAGCCCCGAGGAATATCCAAAATACCTCGAAGGCGTGTTCAGCGGCGCACTTGCCGTGACCGAGCGTATAACACTGCAGGCCGAGATCATCACCGGGAAAACACGGCGCTCGACGCTGTGTTTCATCAACGACGCGGTGATATCCAAGGGCGCGCTTTCCAGGGCGATTACGGTCGAGCTGGAAGTCGACGGCCACTATCTCAATTCTTTTTCCGGAGACGGCCTCATAATATCGACGCCCACGGGGTCCACGGCGTATTCACTTTCGGCCGGAGGCCCGATAATAACGCCGACTTCGGCGGACGTTCTGTGCATCACGCCGGTATGCCCCCATACTCTCGGTATGCGGCCCATGATCGTGCCGGCCGCGTCCGTGCTCAAGGCCAGGATCATGACAGAGGAAAGGAACCTTCTCCTGACCATAGACGGCCAGGAGGCGATCAGCGTGGGTTCAGACGACGAGATCGTTTTCAGCAGGTCGGGAAAAAAGATTTTCGTCGTAATGCATCCCGAAAAAAATTTTTACGCCATCCTGAGAGAGAAGCTCGGGTGGGGATAACAGCGAGCGGAGCCGCCAATGCTTGTCGAACTAAAGATCAAGAATTTCGTGATCATCGATGATCTGACGATCGGTTTTCAGAAGGGCCTGAATATTCTTACGGGCGAGACCGGGGCGGGTAAATCGATCCTGATCGACGCTCTGTCCGCGGTGCTTGGCGAAAAAATGACCACCGACATGATCAGGTCCGGCTTCGAAAAATCGGTTATCGAGGGGACGTTCGACATCAGCGCGATACCCCAGCTCTCGCCCATACTCGATGAATCAGGCATCGATGCGGGCGATTCTGTCCTGGTCCTCAAGCGGGAACTGTATGCCAGCGGCAAGGGAAGGAGCTTCGCGAACGCGACCCAGATCCCGGTGTCGAAACTCAAGGAAATATCCGAGTACCTGATCGACATTCACGGGCAGAACGAGCACCAGAACATTGTCAAGATATCGAAACACCGCGAGCTGCTCGACAGCTTCGCCGGTCACGGCAGCCAGGTCGACCGCATCAGGGAGCTCCATTCGGCGCTCCAGGAAATAAAGGAGAAGCTGAATTCGTTCGAAATCGACGAGCGCGAAAAGGCGAGAAGGATCGAATACAACAGCTTCGCAATAAGGGAGATCGAGACCGCGCGGCTCGTACCCGGAGAGGAGGACGAGCTCAGGAACGAGTCGGCGCTGCTTTCGAATGCGGAAAAAATCTTCCGCGAGATCAATTCGGCCTCGGCCCTGATCAACGGCGACGGCGGTGTGCTCCAGAAACTAAAGCTGGCCGAGCAGAGCCTGTCCGTGGTCTCGCACTACGACCCGGAGGCGTCGAACACCCTTGAATCGGTGAAGGAGGCCCTGTATTCGCTCGAGGACGCCTCGCATTTTCTGAGAAACTACGAGAAAAGCATCGATTTTTCTCCGGAGCGGATCAACCAGGTCGAGGAGAGGCTCTCGCTAATCTCGGGGCTGAAGAAGAAATACGGCGGCTCGATCGAGGAGGTTCTCCAGTACGCCGACAGGGCCCGCAGGGAGCTCGATGCAATCTCGTCGAGCGAGGACCAGATCGACAGGCTCAAGCAGGAATACCGCACCGCACTCAGGGAGGCGAAGGAAAGGGCGCTTTACCTGTCCGAAAAGAGAAAGGCCGCCGCGCAGGAGCTCGAAAAAAAGGTGATGAAGGAGCTTCGCGACCTGGGAATGGCGGGGACGGTCTTCAGGATTTCGATCAAGCGCGAGCTGAGCCCGGACGGGGAGATCGAAGCTGAAAATAAACGCTACGTCCTGTATCCGCACGGCCTCGACAGGGTCGAATTCCTCCTGTCCGCAAACCAGGGCGAAGACCTCCGGCAGCTGAAAAAGGTCGCCTCGGGCGGAGAGATGTCACGCATCATGCTCGCTCTCAAGAACGTCATTTTGTCGGCGGACATCGTCGACAGCCTGATCTTCGACGAGGTCGATGCCGGAATCAGCGGGAAAACGGCCGAAATAGTCGGCAGAAAGCTGAAGACCCTCGCGCGCGACAGGCAGGTGCTGGTGATCACGCATCTTCCCCAGATCGCGGCCATGTCTGACAGCCATTTTTCGGTGCAGAAGGGCAAAACCGGCGACAGGTACACCACGGTGGTAAGGAACCTGTCGGCCAAGGAAAAAGTGCATGAAGTGGCGAGAATGCTGGCCGGCGAAAAGGTGACCGAACTTTCCGTGAAACACGCAGAGGAAATGATTTCGAACGCCGACTGATGGATAAAATCCCTTCGATAAATCTTTCAGACACGCTGGCGCTCATGATACATGAAGCGGTGAGGCGGTATCCCTCTTTCGGCCACATCGACCTCAACAGGGTGCAGGTATGTATTTCGTCGAACAGGGGAGGCCGCGGCGGAATCTACGGCAAGCTCGTTCCCCTGAAATTCAAGGACGGGTCCCCGGTCGTGCGCCATCGCGGAAAGATCTTCCGTATGCCCGACATCGTCATGAACGGAGTCCCTCAGCTCTACATCATATATTTTTACATGCCGCGCTTTTTCGATCTCCCGCCCGAGGAAAAGATCAGGGTCATCTTTCACGAGATGTTCCACATCAGCGGTGATTTCAACGGCGACATCAGGAGGATGGCCGCGGTTAAATCAGCTCATGGACATTCGCGCGACCGCTTCGATTCGCATTTCAGAAACGAGATCCTCGACTTTTGCGAATATGTCAGGCAGACGCCATTTTACAATTTTCTGCAGCTTGACAGCAGGGGACTCAAATCGCGCTTCAACAGGATCACCGGCGCGAGGATGAAAATGCCGCGGCCGTTTGCGGTAAGGTGAGTTCAGAAATTATAATCGCCGCCGACAGTACCGGAGTAGGGCTTCACCGAAATGTCCGTGATTTTCCCGTAAAACCTGATGTTTGAAGGGTTCTGCAGAAGGGCGGAGGTGTATTGCCTCAGAAGGGACTCGTCGTCGGTGTCGATAATCACCCTGACCGAACCGTCGCCGAGGTTCGACGCAGAGCCTTTTATGCCGAGCATCCTCGCGTACTGGCTGCAGTAGTTTCGGCAAAAAACGCCCTGGACATGCCCTGTAAGAATCAACTGCCGCGCCATGGCTCATTTCTTCTTCTTCTTGTATGCGTCCGGCTGGTTTTTATCGGTGTACTGCCTGCTCTTGCCCGGGAAGCCGGATTTTTTCAGGAAGTCGTCGAACGCGCTCTTCATCTGCTTCGTTATTTCAGATTTGGGCAGATTGAATTTTTTATCGTATTTCGAGCAATAGACCCTGAGCATGTATCCGCCGGAGCCGGTGCCTGAAAAGCGCGCCTTTATCGTGTTTCCCTGGCTGAATTTCAGGACCCACGCCGCCTTTTTGGAAGCTATCGAGCCGGTTTCTGGATGGATATAGTCCCATGACCCGGCGGATTCGAGAACAAGCCCGCCGAATTTTTTTCCCACGAGTTTTCCGGCGGTGTCGAGGATTTTCGTCAGCTGCCGGGCCTCGCTGGCCCTGGCGCCTGAAACCTCGCCCCGGGTGAAGTACACCCTGCCGAACTGGGCCCATATTTCTTCCATGAGCTGGCGCGGCGTCTTGCCGGTTTCAAGCATGATCTTGAGCAGAAAACATGTCGAGAAAATCCCGTCCTTTTCCCTGAGGTACGGGTTGCCGACCCCGTTGCTCTCCTCGACGCCCCAGTTGCCGAGTTCCGCTATCCATTTGAAGCCGGTCGGCGTTTCGATGATCTGTATGCTTTTTGAAGGATATTTTTCCTGAAGAAAAGGAAGCATCAGGTCGATGGTCGCAGCAGTTACGGTTGAACGGCAGAAGAAAATCTTTTCCCGGTACAGGGCGGAGATATTTATCAGGTGGCTGTATTTGGCGAAAAGGGCGAATTCGTCCGCCGATTCGATGAAGAAATCCTTGCCGCCGTCCAGTCTTCTGTCCACGTCGGAATCCCACGCGGATACGATGTCATATTCCCCTGAACTGTTGTGCTCCTTCAGCAGGCCGATGTAATCGAAATCGGGCTCCGGGTGAAGCGGATTTCCTTTTTTGTCATATCCGCCGAGGTCTTCCCTGGGCTCGCTCCTCAGAAGGTCGGCGTCCATGTTGAGACGGTTGATGAATATCTCCTCGGCAAAAGGCCCGGCTGCGCCGTACATACAGTCGAAGGCCCCGCGTATGCCGTTTTTTTCGATCGCGTTTTTCATCTCGTCGAAGTCGAATATTTTGTCAAGCAGGTCGGCATAAATGGCCACGATGTCGATCTCTGTGATTTTTTCCATTTCAGCGAAGCGGTCGTAATCGATGAGGTGGACGCTTTTGACCTTGTTCTGGAGCTCGTTGATCCTCTGTATGTCCCGGTCGTTGGCCGGCGCGCCGTCGCTCATGTTGACCTTTATCCCGACATCGGTGAACGGGTTGTGGCTCGCGGTAAGTATGATCCCGCCGGCGACATTGAGCTGGCGTATGGCGTGCGACATCGCAGGCGTGCTGGCGATGCCGTCCTTCGCGATCAGTATGTCGAAGCCGTTGGCGCCGAGAATGGAAGCGATTCTGCGTATCCTTTCCCTGTTGCCTTCCCTGGGGTCGCCCGCGACAATAATGGTCTTGTTCTTTTCGGCTATCTCCCGGTCATCGGTGAGTTCTTTGAAGAAAAGGGCGATTCCCTGGATAAACTGTTCCAGGAACATTGGCTGGTTGTAAACATGCTGGGTTTCACGCAGGCCGGAAGTGCCCATTTTTTTTATTTTATAGGGCTTTTTTATTGCGTGCGACTGTACTTTTAATTTTTTCATTGCAACCGCTCCGGTTTTAATCCCAACAGATCGTTTTGATAAATAAAGGCAAGGCTGGATATATGATTATTTTGAAACAATTGACAAATTGTTTACGGGTCGGTCTTAATGAACCTGGCGCGGCAGGTCCCGCCGGATCCCGGTAAACGGGATATCGCTCATCCTGATTAGTATAGGCATGAATAATAATTTGTCAATAGGAATTCACTATTTTTATGTCGGGGCCGTTATATGAAAAAGAGGGCGTGCTTTCCCATCTTTGTTTATCTGGCTGCGTCGCTCTCGTGCTCCCACGGTTTCTCGCTCATGGAAAGGTGGGAAGGCTGGGCGGACACAAAAGCGAGGATATATGTCCAGGTCAGGGCGGACGATGCCCCGCTCGGGCAGGATGACGCGAATTCCGAAATTGAAAGCGCAGATGACGCCGTGTATATCCGCCTCGCTGCTGAAAGGGCCGCCGGGCTTTCGGCGCAGGCCGGGGTCGCGGCCTCGTATGGGATTGCGGTCGAAGCCGACAGGCCGGACATGGATTATACTTCGGGCAGGGTCGTGTATAAAAAGTGCGACGATTCCATGTGCGAGGCCTTTGTCGATTTTACACTGAAGAGGCCCGAAAAATGACCTCCCGTCAATGTTCCGTGGTCCGTACCGGCGACAGTACCGACACCCTGTTTTGCAGGGAATACGGGCAGACCATGCATTCCGATTCAGGCGCGTACGGCGAAGCGGTGAATATGCACGTCCTGCCGTCCGGGGTCCTCGATTCGGCGGCCGAACACCTCAGCGTGCTCGATATCGGGTTCGGACTGGGTTACAACGTGCTCGCTCTTTTGTTCGAGTCCGAGGTCCGGTGCCCGGAGAAAAATATCCGGGTCGTTTCGCTTGAAAGGGACCGCGGGTACGCCCCTTACGTGCGGGGCGTCTCCTTCGGGGACGAGAAGGACCGCTGGCATGACATTATCAAACGGGCCTATGAGAGCGGATTTCTTCGCGAGGGGAGATTTTCGCTGGATTTCATGTTTATGGACGCGAGGGATTCCGTGAGAAGACTTCCCGGCGGTCAATTCGACGCCGTGTTTCACGATCCTTTTTCGCCGGGCATGAATCCGGAGCTGTGGACCGTCGATTTTTTCCGGGAACTGCTGCCGAAATTGAAGAGCGGCGCAAGGCTCACCACGTATTCAAGCGCGGCTCAGGTTCGGGCCGCGCTCGTCGCTGCCGGTTTCTCCGTAGCAAGGGGGCCGTCTTTCGGAAGAAAGAAAGAGGGCACTATCGCATGCAACGGGCCAATGACGGATTCAATCAATGAAGAATATGCGGATGGGGCGGGAACGGCCGTCAAGGCCACCCCGTATCGTGATCCGGGTTTACATTGCAGCAGGGATGATATTCTTTCGCGCAGGCTTGCAGAGATGAGCAGCCGCAGGACTACAGCATGTCGTCAAGCTCGTCAAGAATAGACTTTCCGTCTTTCCCGGCTTGCTTGCCGGGCTGTTTCTCGCCGTCTTTACCTGCGGCTTCGGCGGGCTGATTCGTTTCTTCGGGCCCGCTGTCGGCCTGGCCCGAAAGCTCTCCGCCCTCCTGCAGGCGGTACGAAAGGGCCGATGAAAAGTTGTACGCCATCGTGATCGCTTCGTAGATTTTCAATCCGTTTATTTTTCTTTCGCCTTCAATGGCGCTGTTGAAATCGAGCACATCCTGCGGATTCGATATCAGCTTCTGGGCCTCGGTCATGTCTTCTATCAGGATCTTCATCTCTTCGGACACCTTGTCCATGTAAAGCTTGACGTTCATGCGGGCGATTTTTCCCGCCAGGTTTTTCTTCTTGTTGATGGACTCGAGCCTTTTGGTGTATTCGATATACTGGGTGTTGCCCACGGGCCGCTCGCTTCTGGCCTTTTCGTAATGGGCGAGTTCGTGTGCGTAGTTTTTAAGGGCCTCATGGGGTTTTCTCATCTCGTCATAGAGGTCGTTGAGCTTTGTCTTGTAATTGTATTCGCCGCGCCTTATGAAGTCGGGATTGAACTGGATCTTGTTGGTCGTCAGGATGAATGAATATTCATGGTCGAATTCGCTGAACAGAAGGTAGGTGGTCAGTATCTTGTCGCCTTCAGAAACGCGGGAAAACATATCCTCGTTGTCGTATTTTTCCCTGAGCTTTTTCAGGTCGAGCTTGTACATGAGTTCAAGACCCCGGTGTATGTGGTCGGGCAATTCGTTTGCCCTGCCGGATTTCTCGGCTGCGGGACTCTCTTCCACATCGGTTTCATCAGGATTCGCACCGGGCACCGCAATCCCCTGAAACTGGCCGATATCGTTCGCGGTGAGTATGCGCTTGCCGAATCGCTCGCTCTCGTCGATGTACAGATAATCCTCAATTTCATCCGACTCGTACGGAAGATATATGCCGTAATAGTAGCAGAAAAGCCAGTGGAGCCTGGGATAGAGCTTGTGATAGATGATGAAAAGATCGCTGCGGATTTTTTTCCTGGTCGACGAATCGATGCCGTCGCTCTTGTCCCTGATCTTGATGAAAAAATCAACCGCATTGCTCATGGCTTCGAGGGAAATGTTCTCGTATGCCCTGAGCAGGTATATCTTTTTAAAGAGATCGAGTATCGGCTCTTTGAGTTCAAAGACTTTTTTGGGGACATCGGGAAAATTGCGGTAATGATCGACGATCTGGTCTGTCGACATCTTGTCGTACATGCCGCCTATCGCCTCGATGAGCTCATAATATAGCGGCCGGATGTTGTCCAGTCTGGCGATGATCCTGTTGCCGGTTTTCGGGTCTTTCTTGAAGAGATTGAGGTATATGACCTGGAGCTCCATGAGCGCAGGCTTGTAGATGTTGTTGAACCTTTCAAGAAATTTGATGTTGAAATACAGTCCCTGGTACCGGCTGATTCGAAGGATCCTCAGCTTGAAACGCAGCTTGACGTTCTGGATGAATTCGCCGAACGAAAGGGACTGCCTTTTCCTGTTCGGCATGCCCGATGACTGACTTTCCTGGGGCTTTCTTTTATTGCGGTAATTGGCCTGGCTGTTTTTATGGCCGTCGAGCCGGCTCTGCATTTTGCGCTGGCCGTCTCGGTCGATTATGAGCGATCTTCTTCTCTGGCGCTCGGTAATGACTTCTCCCCCGGCATTGACGAACCGGTCGAACAGCCTTTTTCTGGTGCCTTCATCGAGCTCGGATATCCCGATATTCTCTTTGGTTTTGTCAATCTTGTCATTCTTTTCCATCTGGATAACGTGAGCAAACGGCTTTGCGCTTTTTTTAATGTGGACAGTTAAAATTATCCCAATAATTAGAGGAAAAATTTAACAGATGTCAATAATATTATAATGAAATTCATGAAATAAATCCACGATGAAATTTTTTTTCAATGCGGCGCATATGGACGGGAATCATTTTCCGATGCAGAACCTGGAAAAAATGGAGCCGAGAACGTCGTCAGGGGTTATCTCTCCGGTCATGTCCGACAGTGCGTCGAGCAGCGACTGCATCTCGAATGCGATGATTTCAAGCGGGCTGTCAGAGGCGATGAGTTCCTCGACAGAAGAGCAGCATGACAGCGCTTTTTCGATGAGCGTGGTTATGCGGATGTCGGCGATGAACGCATTGTCGACATCGACGAATTCCGCGCTCAATATGCCGGATATGCGCTCTTCCAGGATTGCGAGGCCCTCGCCGGTCCTGGCCGAAAAGGGAATCCCTTCGACGGGCAGTTCGGCATTGATGCCGGGCAGCGTGTCTCTCGTGACATCGGCCTTGTTGATCAGGTACAGAACCCGCTTGTTTTTGACTTTTTCGAGGATATTGCGGTCTTCGCCGGTTATGCCGGTCACCGCGTCGAGGACGCAGAGTATCAGCGACGCTTCTTCGATTTTTTTCCCGCTGAGCTCGATGCCGATGCGCTCGATTTCATCGCCGGGAACCCCTATGCCGGCAGTATCGATCAGGTTCAGGTGAATCCCCCTTATCTGGACGCTCTCGCGGATCATGTCCCTGGTCGTACCGGGGATGTCGGACACGATTGCCCTTTCCTGGTTGAGTATGAGATTCAGGATGCTGGATTTGCCGACGTTGGGTTTGCCGGCGATGGCGATATCGATCCCTCGCGACAGCCGCTGGCCGGTCCTGCATCGCAGCAGCAGATCGGCAAGAGATTCCCGGAGAGCGCGGGCCCTTGAGAGCGCCTCGTTTTTGGTGACGAACTCGATGTTCTCCTCGATAAAATCAATACCTGCTTCGATATCGGCCTTCAGGGTTATCGCCGAATTCCTGATGCCGGCGATCACGTCCCTCAGCGATCCGTGCATCTGCTTGAGCGCTGTTTCGATCTCCCATTCGCTCCTTGCGCATATGATGTGATTGATGGCCTCGGCCTCGGTGAGGTCCATCTTCCCGTTGAGGAAGGCGCGCCTGGTGAATTCGCCCGGCTCCGCGAGCCTGACGCCGCGCTGGCCCAGAAGAGTTATGATGCGGTGGACGATGAACTGGTTGCCATGGCAGTATATTTCGACGAGATCGTCGCCGGTATAACTGCGCGGATCCTTGAAATACAGGATGACGACATCGTCGACATCCCGCCCTTCGAAGGATATCCTTCCGCGGCAGGCCTCGCCGGGCCGGATTTTTTCGGGCTTCGAGAAAATTGAGCCGACCGATTCGAGGCTGCGGGGCCCGTTGACGCGGATTATCGCGATCGATGAATTGACCGGCGCAGTCGCGGGCGCGCAGAAAGTTTCATCCAGGGACCGGTCGGGTGCCATTGTGCCGCCCGCGCGCTTAGCTGCCAGACGACGGGGATATCGTCACCTTGCGGTAGATTCCCTGGCCCTCGCTTTTCGTGGTGACCCGTTTGTCGTTTTGCAGCGACATGTGAATGAGCCTGCGCTCGAACGGATTCATCGGCTCGAGAGTCCATGGCCTTCCGGACTTGATGACCTTGTGCGCGATTTCGCGCGACATTTTTCTGAGGGCCTTTTCGCGGTTCGCCCTGTACGATTCTATGTCGAGGATGATTTTTTTCTCTGTGCCGGTTGCGTGGTTCACGATCAGGTTGACGATGAACTGCAGTGATTCGAGGGTTTTGCCCTTGCGTCCGATGATCAGGCCCGAGCTTTTTTCGCTCTCGAGTTCGATGTACACCTTGTTCTCCCCCTCTTTCAGGTCTTTGACTCCGCCTTCCAGGTTCATTCTTTCGAGTATGGCGAGAAGGACTTCCTTTGCCTTGTTGCCCACGTCCTCCACCTGGTCATTATAGTATATCCTTATCTTTGCGGGCTTCGAAACGCCGAATCCGAAAATACCGCTTTTCCCCTGATCGATGATTTCAACGTTGATTTTTTCAGGATCGTCGATGCCGAGCTCGGCCATTCCTTTTTTTGTCGCTTCATCCGGAGTTTTTCCTTCGATTTCTATAACTTTCATATGTAATCTCCTTTGAGAGTATTGGTTGTCAGTCCTTCTTGCCGAATTTGTTGATTATGAGCTGGTGCGCGATCTGGAATATGTTCTGCAAAGACCAGTAGAGCACGAGTCCCGAAGGCATGTTCCAGAATATGAATATGAAAATGAAAGGCATCAGCATCATCATGATTTTCTGCTGCTGCCCGGTGTCCACGGTCGTCAGCTTCTGCTGGAGAAAGGTGGTCCCGGTCATTACCAGCGGCAGGATATTCAGATCAAAGCCGGAAACGCTCAATACAGTGTCGGGCATCGAGAGGTCCTTGATCCAGAAAATGAAGGGCGCCTGCCACAGATCGAGGGAATTGACCAGCGCGCTGTAAAGAGCGAAGAAGAACGGCATCTGAAGAAGGATGGGGAGGCATCCCCCCATGGGATTAACCTTGTTTTCCTTGTAAAGCTTCATCATTTCTTTTTGAAGCATCTCGGGTTTGTCTTTGTACTTGACCTTCAGCTCGTTCAGCTTCGGGGTGAGCATCTGCATTCTTTTCATCGATTCGGTCGATTTGATGGTCAGGGGCATGAACGCGATCTTGGTGATGATCGAGAAGATGACCAGGGACCATCCGAGATTGCCGATGAACTTGTTTATCCCGAGGAGGCACCAGAGGACAAACACACGGATGGGTTCGATCCACTTGCTGACATCCGCAGCGTCCACGATCGAGGGATCTACCGCGCCGAGTTTTTCCTTATCCCTTTCGCCGAGATACACATTGAAGCTTTTTTCCACGGTTTCGCCGGCCTTGAATTCGTTTATTTTCGCGTACATGCCGGTCCTGAACCCCGTCTGTTCGCGGTTGTCGGTGATGACCCCGGTGCCGGTGAATCCCTGCGGGATCATTATAAGGAGAAAGTACCTGCTCGACAGGCCGGACCAGGAAATTTTTCCCTCTTCCTTTTTAAGGCTCTCGGGCTTTGAAAAAAAGCCGCCGCCCTTTCGGGCCGTTTCAAAATCGTCGTCAAGGGAGTAGATACCGGCGATCTCGTTGTAACGGTTGCTGAAATTGACGCTCGGTCCCAGCATGTCCCCGGGCGAGAAAATAACCGTCCCTGCCTGCAATGACGCGCTCTGCTTTCCGGGATTTTTTATGCGATACGACAGCCTGAACGAGTGGGCGTCTTTTTTAAAAGTGAAAGCCTTTTCAACGAGCAGAGGCTGCCCGTTCATGCTGATGTTCGTGAAAAAACGAATCCCGTCCTTTTCCCGAACGTAGTCCCAGACCACATTGTCGAGCATATTGCCGTTAATGAATTCGTCATCGCTGAAATGCATCGAAAAATCGATGAGGTTGCGCGCAGCATACGGGTTGCCTGCGACGACGAGTTCGATTTTTTTGTCGAGGTATGAGGCTTTATTGATTGCGGCGCCTTTTGTGGTGAATTCGAATCTATAGTGGTCGGTAACGGCCTCAACCGTGCTTTCCTTGATCGCAGCCCTGGCGGGAGAGATCATTGCCGGGGCGGCCGGGGGAGTATTGACAGAGGGTTTTTCCCCGGCTTTTTCAACAACGGTTTCCTGTCTGGGTTTTTGAGGAGACTCCTGCTTCTCCTTCGGCTGAAACCAGAGGAACCATGCGATCCATACTATGGCGCTGAGAAGTATTGCGAGAATTGTTTTTTTATCCATTGTTTCCTTCCAAATGATTAAATAGGGATTTTCTGCGAATTGTCAATTACCACTGCTGTGACGCTTTGTGATTATAAGGGGGAAATGGGCGATCACCGGCGCAACGGGGCCCGGATGAGGATACATGAGAAGGGATGACGCAGTCTATCTGAAAATCGTGAAATGGATCGGAACCGGGTCATGCCCGCCGCCGTTGAACGGATTGCATCTGAGCAATCTGTAAAGCGTAAGTACAAGCCCTTTGATCGAACCATGTCTTCTCAATGATTCAATGGCATAGACTGAACATGAGGGGTAAAACCTGCAGGTCTGAGGCAGGACCGGACGAATCAATAATTGGTATCCTTGTATCATGAGTACCATCGTTCCTGCTACTGTTTTGTCTATATGCGATCCAGCCTTTTTAAGAGTGTTCATTTTCGGATCAGTCCTGATTTTTTAAAAAGAGAGCCCAGTATTTCTTTCTGCTCATTGTAGCTATGAATAATAAAATTTTTTCCGGGCCTGATGATTATGCAATAATGGTTGTCCAGCTCCTGTAGAAGTTCCCTGCAGATCGCCCGTATTCTTCTTTTAATCCTGTTCCTTTCATGGGCGTCGCCCGTTTTTCTGCCGACCGCAATCCCGATCTTGATATTCCCATCATTGCAGAACGATAAATCCTTATTTTTCTCCGTTTCGTCTTTTTTTCTGATAAAAACCTGGATGCCCTCTTTTTGCAGCTTAAACCCCTGTAATAAAACTTCCTGAAACAGCGATTTTCCTTTTAAGGAATTCTCCCTTTTCACATATCCCGCCTTTCCCGGGTGGTCACCTTATTTCGGCAGCCTCTTTTCGTCGGAAACGGTCAATTTATGCCTTCCTTTTTTTCTGCGGTTTTTCAAGACCTTCCTTCCAAATACTGTGCTCATTCGGGACATAAAGCCATGCTTTCGGTATCTCTTTGTCCTGCTCGGTTGAAATGTTCTTTTCATGTATGTCACCTCGTCAATAAATAGTTTTCATTTTATAATGTCAGCTGGAGACCGGGATAAATGCGTACAAATGAAGTTTGTAGCAAAATAACCTGATTCATGAATTGTAAACTCTAAAAACCGGGTGCGCTTTTGTCAATAATAAAAATCATTAAAAATATCTTGACAAATGCTTCCCGCGATTCAACAACCATAGTCTATTATTTTTTAATAGATAATTGGTGCTGAAGATGAATGAAAGTAACAAATATACTGTCGTTATCGGAAAGGGAAATGTCACTCTCGAGCAGATCATCGATGTCGCGGCCGGACGGGCCAGGGTGGAGATCAGCGACGATGAGGATTTTTCCCGAAGAATAAACGGCTCGCGCGATACGCTTTTCAAGGCGATGGAAAACGGCGTTCCGGTATACGGCGTGACCACCGGGTATGGGAAATCGTGCGGGAAGCGCATGGCTATGGAAGTCGCGCTGAAAAACGGCGCAAACCTGCTGCGTTTCCACGGCTGCGGCACCGGCGAGCCCCTCGGCATCGAAGAAACCAGGGCGGCCATTTTTACCAGAATACTCTGCTTTTCCCGCGCCTATTCCGGAGTATCGATGGAGCTTCTTCACCAGATGGCCGCTTTCCTTAACGGGGGAATAACGCCCGTGGTGCCTGCCGAGGGATCGGTCGGCGCGTCGGGCGACCTCACTCCCATGTCGTATGTCGCCGCCGCTCTTGCCGGCGAGCGCGAGGTGTTTTACCGTGGAGCCAGAATCGGCGCGGCCGAGGCGATAAAACAGGCCGGGCTCAAGAAATACACCTTCGGACCGAAGGAGCCGCTGGCTATCATAAACGGGACCTCGACCATGACCGGCATCGCCTGCATGGTGGTGAGCCGGACCAGGAAAATCATCGAGGCTGCGATCGCCGCGACCGGGCTCACCATCCACGCTCTCAAGGGCAATGCCCATCATTACCATCCGACAATATCGAAGGCCAAGCCCCATCCCGGGCAGGACCTTGTCGCGAGAACAATACTGGAGCTTCTCGAAGCGAACATTCCCCACGGGGAGCTCGAGGCCGACGAGCTCGAGACGCTGCAGGATCCGTATTCGGTTCGCTGCTGTCCGCAGATAGTAGGGGTGCTCGTCGACTCGATGGACTGGATAACGCGCTGGGTTGAGATCGAGGCCAACAGCAACAACGACAATCCCATATGCGATCCCGATACCGGCGAGGTTCTCATGGGAGGCAACTTTTACGGCGGCCACATCGTATTCGCCATGGATTCGATCAAGGCCGCGCTCGCCTCGGTCGCAGACATGTGCGACAGGCAGACACAGCTCCTGGTGAACCCGAACGTCAACCGGGGGCTCCCGGCAGATCTCGTACGGATGGAGGGCTCCGACAGGCTGTACAATCACGGATTCAAGGCGATGTCCATCGCAGCGTCAGCGCTTGCGGCCGAGGCCCTGAAGGCGTCGATGCCTGCGTCGGTCTTTTCGCGGTCGACAGAGTCGCACAACCAGGACAAGGTGAGCATGGGGACCATCGGAGCGAGGGACGCCGCCAGGGTGTGCCAGCTCGTCGAGCGGACCGTAGCCGTGCACATGCTCGCCGCGGCCCAGGCGTGCGATATCAGGGGCAAGATCGAACACAGGCCCAGGCTGAATAAAATACACCAGTCAATCCGCAGCATTGCGGAGCCGAACCTTCAGGACCGGCCCATGGATAGCGACATCGAAAAAATGGTGGGCGCCATCGCAACGGGCGGTATTTTTATCTGACGATGAACAGGCAGAAAACCATCAGCCACGAAATAAACCTGACGGTCCCCTTCTACGATCTCGATCCCATGCAGATCGTGTGGCATGGAAACTACATGAACTATTTCGAAGACGCAAGGGCCGCCCTTTTCAGGAGCGCCGGCATAAGCCTGTACGATTTTTACGAAAAAAGCGGCATCGTTTTCCCGGTCATCAAGACCTCGACCAAGCACATCTTCCCCCTGCGCTACCGGGACGAGGCCGTGTGCAGGGCGACCCTGGTCGAGGCCGATTACAAGATCGTGGTCGATTTCGAGATACGTCTGGCCTCAGACGGAAAGATCTGCACCAGGGGCAGGACCGAGCAGGTTGCAGTGAAGGCCCCGGGCATGGAGCTTCTCTACTCCGTTCCTGATGAAATAAAAAGCCTCCTGGGTTCCTCCGCATGATCATCAGCCAGGCGGTCGTTGACGGATACGAAAGGCTCGCGGCCTGGTCGGACCTGCTTGACGGCATCAACGTGTACCCTGTCGCCGACGGCGATACCGGAAGAAACCTCATCGTGAGCCTCGCGCCGCTCAGGGACTATCCGCTCGACGGGACGGCGACGATCGAGAAACTGCTCATGTCCGCACGCGGCAACTCGGGCAACATCGCATCCCGTTTCTTTTCATCATTCCTGAAAATATCCTCGATCGCTTCCATTGCCGGCTGCGTGAAAGAAGGCTCCGAATCCGCCCGCTCCGCGGTCGACGCTCCCAGAAACGGCACCATGCTCACGCTCTTCGACGACCTCGCATCATGGCTCGAAGACAAGGCCGGCGATTTCGCGGACACAGGAGCGGTCATTGCACGGCTCGAGCAGTCGGTACGCTCGACGCGCGACATGCTTCCCCGGCTCAGAGAGGCCGGCGTCGCGGATTCGGGTGCCCTGGGCATGTTTCTTTTTTTCGAGGGATTTTTTCAGAGCCTTTCCGGAAAAGATAAAAGCTTTGTCCCGGTGACCGAACGCTTCGGCGACCTGATCAAAATCGATCCCGGGTTCAGGGAGACCCGGGAAAACGGCTTCTGCGTGGACATGGTCCTCAGGGTCAATGGCGACGCGGCGGACGCGGCGGCCGAGTTCTCTTCAATGGGCGAGAGCGTGGTCGTGATTCCCGGCAGGGACTGCCTGAAGGTTCACCTCCATACCGACGATCCCGAAGCGGTGCGCGCCAGGATCGGGTCGATCGGAACTCTCATGCGCTGGTCGAGCGACGATCTGGGATCGCAGGTCAGGGATTTCCGGTCCGCCAGAAAATCCGCGCCGATCCATATCGTGAGCGACGCGGCCGGATCGCTCACCAGGGAAGACGCCCTGCACTGGGGGATCACCCTGCTCGACAGCTACATCATCGCCGGAGGGTATTCGGTCCCTGAAACCGCGTGCTCCCCGGAAGAGATTTACAGCCTCATGAAAAAGGGCGTCAGGGTGTCGACATCCCAGGCCTCGGTCTTCGAAAGGCGCCAGCACTACGAGCGGCTGGCCGGCGAGCACGACCTATCGCTGTATCTGTGTGTCGGTTCGGTGTATACCGGAAACTATTCCGCAGCGGCGGAATGGAAAAAGTCCGGCGACCCTGAAAACAGGCTCAGGCTGATCGATACCGGGGCGGCCTCGGGGAAGCTGGGGCTTGCAGTGCTCGCCACAGCCCGGTTCGCCCGTCTTGAAAATAACCCGGATAGTATAATATCGTTCGCCGGTAAGGCGGTCGAGACATGCGAGGAATATCTTTTTCTCGACAGGCTTCACTACCTCGCAGCGGGCGGCAGAATGTCGAAGACCGGGGCGTTTTTCGGCGATCTTGTCGGCGTAAAGCCGGTTGTAGGCCCGTTTCCGGACGGAGCGAGGAAACTGGGCGTGGTGAGAAGGGCCGAAGACCAGATAGCGTTCGCGCTTGAAAAGCTCGAAGAAGCCCTTCAGGGGGATTCATCCCCGCTGATAATGATCGAGTACACCGACAACAGGGAATGGGTCCGGGATAGCGTGAAGGGACGAATTGCAGGCTTGTTTCCCGGGGCGGAGTTCATCATCCAGCCGCTGTCGCTCACGACCGGGGCGCATACCGGGCCCGGCACCTGGGGTGTCGCTTTTCTTCCCGGCGGCATGAATCACGGCGAACGATAAGGGGGCGCATTTGAAGAAATCCATCGATAAGAGCAGAGGCCGGTTCGTATTCGTGATCCCGGTATACAACCACGAGGGGAAAATCGCCGACGTGATAAAGGCCGCCAGAGGGGTCGGCCTGCCGGTCATCGTCGTAAACGACGGGTCCACCGATTCGACCCCGCAGATACTGAAGGGGACAAAGGGCATTACGGTGCTGACCCACGGCGAAAACAGGGGCAAGGGCGCCGCGATCAGGACCGGCCTCATCGAGGCCGCTGCAAGGGGCGACTGGGCGGTGACGATCGATGCAGACGGCCAGCACGACCCCCGCGACGCCAAAGCGCTGATCGCCGCGATCCCGGAGGGAAAGCGTCCGATCGTGGTCGGCGAACGCGTCGACATGACCGGGCCTGACGTTCCCTGGACGAGCTCGTTCGGCCGCAAATTTTCGAATTTCTGGGTATGGGTTTCGGGCGGCCCCATGCTCGCAGACACGCAGAGCGGGTTCAGGATTTATCCGGTGCCGGAAACTCTCGGGCTGAACGTCAGGGCCGACCGCTTCCAGTTCGAGGTCGAGGTGCTGGCAAAGGCCGGGTGGCGCGGGATGGACGTGGTGCATGCGCCGGTGTCGGTGAGCTACCGTCCGGGCATGGAGCGGGTGTCGCATTTCAGGCCGTTTGTCGATTTCATGCGAAACTCGTCGGTATTCGCGCGCCTCATCACCCAGAGGATATTCATCCCGCATTTCATCAGAAAGAAAATGTAGAGCGCCCGGTATTTTCATGAGGCGATGGATTCAAGCGGGACAAACGTCTCAGGGAACGACGATTGATCTGAATAATCCCTTGATGAATGCGGTTTCAACTGTTCCGGTTTGAATCACATGCACATGGAAGTCGATACGGTGTAGGAAGCGTCGGCGCTTCCGCAAAAGGTAATGATGTCGTCTTCGGTGATGGTGTCTCTGCATTGTTTTCTGTTGGTTACACACTGTTCGCATATTGTGTTCGGGATGTATTCTCCGGCGCAGTTCAGCTCACAGTCGCATTTTTCAACAAACGGGTCATCGCAAGAAATGATCGATATAAGCAATAACAACGTGAAAAATATTGCGGCAACTATTGGATGTATTTTCATGATTGCACTCTTTTTTAAATCAGGCATTATCTGAATATAATTTTTATTGAAAAAATAATGGCATTCTGTCAACTACTATTTAGAGTCAAAGCTCGCATTCAAGGTGCATAAATGATCGTTACATTACATAAGCTTCTTGTTTTTATCTCAGGGTATCTGGGCGCGTGGTTTTTCGCAATGGTCGCGCGGGTGATCGCGACCGGGTACTTTTTGTTCATCCCGGCGCGTGTGCTTCAGTGCTCCCGGATTTACCGCGCTCTCTATCCCGGCCGTAATTTTCTGTTTTACCTGAGCTGCGTGTGGCGGCAATATCATAATTTCACCAGGGTGATAACCGACAGGATGCTCCTGCTGAACAGCGGCGACATTACCTTCAGTTCGAGCGGATGGGAGCACGTGCGTGATGCCGCTTCCCGGGGACGCGGCGCGGTCATCGTGATGTCGCACATGGGTAACTGGGACGTGGCGGCTCACCTTTTCGGCAGGGAGGGAATCCCCCTGCTTCTCTTTATGGGCGCAAAGGACAGGGAGCAGCTTGAAAAAATCCAGAAGGACAGCCTCGCGGACAGGGGGATCAGAATCGTCGCGGTGGGAAAGGACGGAGGCTCGCCTTTCGATATCATCGAGGGGCTTGGATTCCTGAGAAACGGCGGCCTGGTTTCCTTGACCGGCGATATCGTCTGGAGCCCCAGACAGAGAACGGTCGAGGCCGTGTTTTTCGGGCGCCGTATCGCCCTGCCTGCAGCGCCGTACATTCTGGCGCAGAAAACCGGGGCGCCCCTTCTGTTTTTTTTCGCGTTCCGGAACGGGCCGAGAAAATACGACTTCGTGATCCGCGATCCTTTGTTCATGCAATCGGGCGGCCGCAGCAAGAACCCGGATGCGGTGAGCGCGGCTGCGCAGAAATACGCCGACATCCTGGCCGACGAGCTGGCGAAGCACCCGTTCCAATGGTATCATTTTTCCGATTTTCTGGGCGGGGGAAAAATATGATGCTGCAATCGGGGAAAGCTAATGGATGAAGCAAAAATCATAACCCTCGAATCGGTGGATTCCACAAACGACTATCTGAAGTCCCACAGCGATCTCAGGGAGGATTTCCTGACCGTGCGCGCCGTGGAGCAGACCAGGGGAAGGGGCAGGTTGTCCCGGTCCTGGCACTCCGCGCCGGGCAAGGATCTGGTTTTTTCGTTCGTGTTCAGCCCGGACCGGGCAGTGAATAATATCGGCGTGTACAGCCTCGTGTGCGGCATGGCCCTGCACAGGGTTGTCGGCGCAATCGTCGGTTCAGGCCTCGATCTTCAGTGGCCCAATGACCTTTTCTGCCGCGGCAGAAAGATGGCCGGCATTCTGTGCGAGGCGGTATACGAGGAGAGGCCGGTCGTCATTGCGGGGATCGGCGTGAACGTCAACTCGCGCATATTTCCTGAAAGGCTCATGGGAAACGCGACCTCCCTGGCGATCGAGACCGGAACCGAACACGATCTGGTTTCGCTGATGCGCCTGATCATCGGTGAATGCAGGCGCATGATTTCCGGCCTTGAAATCCCCCTGCTGCCGGAATTTGTCGATGAATGGGCGCGCTCGTGCTCGTCGATCGGCAGGACGGCCGTGTACAGCCGCGGCGGGACCCGCGCCAGCGGAACGGTGCGGTCGATCGACGGCAACGGATATCTTGTGGTGGCCGATCACGAAACCGGCCGGGATTACACGGTCATGGACGAGGTCATAATTCCGGATGCATGAATTCCATTGACCGGCCGGCCGGGACCGGTTACAATTGATAAAATGTAATTGAAAAAAATAACACCGGCGGTGATTATCCCATCTTATGATTGATTTACAGGCAGCGCTCAGGAATCTCGACGAAGCCGTAGACTCCCTCAGAAAAATCAACCCGATAATATCCGGCCGACGATCGTCCGACGGCGTAAGCTCGCTGAAAAACCGCGAATTCAGGCTGCAGAAGGTGCTTGTCGCGAACAGGGGCGAGATCGCCAAGCGTTTTTTTCTGGCCCTTCACGAGGAGGGCATCCCCTCGGTCGCGGTAGTCACCGACCCGGACAGGGGACAGTCATGGTACGAGTTCGCCGACGAAGTGATATTCATCGGGGACAGGGACAATTACGCGAACCGCTGGTTCATCCTCGGGTCGGTCGTCCTGTCAAAGGCGAACGCGGTATATTCGGGATACGGGTTTTTGTCCGAGAGCCCCGATTTCGTCGAGGCCATCGATCTCGTGTCACGCGAGCTCGGCCGCGAGATAGTTTTCATGGGCCCGCACTTTTCAACAATGAGGATGGTCGGCGACAAGATCAACGCCAGAAAGCTCGCCGGCGACGCGGGAATCCCCCTGTTCACGAGCTCGAACCCGCTGCGGGAAAACCAGAAAGAACAGGCGGTCGCAGAAGCCCTGCGCATCGGTTTTCCCGTGATGATGAAACTCAGGGCGGGCGGCGGCGGAAAGGGAATGAAGGCCGTATACAGCAGAGAGGAGCTGCTCGAGGAGATCGATCCGATCGTCAGGATCGGCAGGGACCTTTACGGGGACACGTCGTTTTATCTTGAAGAATATATAAAGAAGCCGGTGCATATCGAGGTCCAGATTTTCAACGGCTGGGCCATCGGGATCAGAAAATGCGCGGTGCAGCGCAGGAACCAGAAGATCATCGAGGAAAGCGGACACACGTTCCTGGACGACTATGTGTCCCTCTCGCTCCTGGCCGCCGCCGAGAAGATCGCGGCCTTTTCCGGATACGACAGGGGAGGCGGAGCGGGGACTGTCGAGTTCCTGATCGACGGCGATACCGGAAGAGTGGGCTTCATCGAGGTCAACACGCGCCTCCAGGTCGAATACGCGGTCACCGACCAGTCGCTGGGCATCGACCTGGCCAGGTGGCAGATACTGTATTATGACGGCAGGGAAAATGAGATCACCGGCATCGAGGCCCTGAAAGGGAGAATAGCCCAGCGCGACCATTCCATCGAATGCAGGATATACGCGGAGGAGCCCGAGAACAACTATCTTCCCTCTCCGGGCATGATTACGGTCATGGACCTGCCGACGTTCAACGGGGTCAGGTGCGATTTCGGATTCAGCGAGGGAGACAGCATCCTTTCCATGTATGACCCCATGATAGGCAAGATTATCGCGCACGGGTCCGACAGGAGGGAGGCCGTAATCCGCATGGAGCGTGCCCTCCAGGAGCTGTATATAAAAGGCGTCAAGACGAACGTCAACCAGCTCCTCAGGATCATCAGGCACGACGCCTTCGTCAGGGGGGATTACACCAACAATCTGCTCGCCGAGTACCCGGAGCTCAATTCCCTCGTCAGCGAGGACTCGGAAGAGGACTATCGCGACAGGAGGAAAAAGAAGCACGTCATATTCGGCGCATTCAGCGAATACATCCACCTGATCCAGAGATCGGTGCGCGAATTCCTGATCGTCGCGAACATCGAGAACATCATCGATTCTCCGGTCGTGACAGAGGTCCCTTCGCGTTTCGTCCTTGAATACGGCGGGAAATCCGACCAGGTCGAGTTCGTCCAGATCGGTATCGACACATATCTGGCCTACGTGAACGGGGCGTTCAACGGCCGGCTTATCGTGATTTCGGTCAACGCGAGGGGCGACGATTTTCTCATTAATTTCGGGAACGGTTCATACCGCGTCAGGATCAACCGCTACGCCGAATATCTCGATCTCCGCATGAGGGGAGACGACAACAAGATACAGTATTTCCGCGTTTCGGTCAGGTCCGACAGGGAGGCGGCCGACCGCAGCATGGTTCTGGTGCGCTCGCCCTTCCAGGGAACCTTCATCAATTTCTGCAGGGAGGGTCTTGCCGCGGGGGCCGCGGTCTCAGCCGGCGAGCCGCTCGTGGTGCTGTCGTCCATGAAAATGGAGACGACGCTATCGTCGCCCTGTACGGGTAAAATCACGGAGCTTATCGGGGACGGCGACCTGTCGAAGCTGCTGATAACCAGGACAGCCGACGGAAGGATCATCGGAAAAAGCGTCAGGGAGAACGAGCTCCTGTTCAAAATCAAGGCCGACGAAACCATCAGGACCACAGGCGTCGATGCGGCGTCGGCAGCCGCAGGGAACCAGTACGGCGCGTCGGACCGGTCTGCTTTTGACCTTATTCTCAGAGAGGAGTTTGAAGCACGCGTTCAATCGTCGCCTCTTTATTACCTTGACCATCTGATCGAGCTGCTCTACGCCGCTGAAAGAGGAATGATTTCCAGTCCCGTCATAATCGACAGGCTGGTTGGAACTTTCAGAAGAATATCCGAAAGAATCGACTTTTCGTCGGTTCAAGCGCGCACGGTGGAGTCGATAAACATGATCCTGCGCCATTACGCGAGGATCAAACGGCTCTTCTCCCCGGTTCTGGCCGGTGAAGGCCTTTCTTTTCCCCAGGAGCTGAGCCTGTATATACACAAAGAAGACGAACATGAAGAGGGTTTTTCAGAGGGATTCCGTTCCATCATTGCTTCGCTGTTCGAAGCCTATGGACTTGCCGGATGGGAGGGAAGGGCCGATGTCAGAAAGATGTTCGTCCAGTATTCCTTCGTTCTCTTTAAAAGATCCTACCAGTTCTGCCTCGATCAGACCGATGTCGTCAAGGATCTCGTGCATGCCGTTTCAATGGCCGACGATCCCGGCAGGGATTTTCTGGCGAGCCTGAACATGCTGCTCGAGACCGAGGAGTCCGAAAAGGACGACTCCCTTCTGAAGATCATAAGAAAGATCATCGAGGACAGGAAGGAATCGGCGATCGAAACGCCCGCCGACGCAGGAGATTCCATCGCCGTGCGGTACAAGGCGCTCGCGATCACCCTGGACGAAAACAAGCTGCGGCTTTGCAGGGAGTCCCTCGACTCGCCTGAGGAAACGCTCCTACCGGAATCATGCGATGACGAATTCGCCGGGGTTCTTTCGCTGCGCCTGGAGGCCCTTGCCGGAAAAAAACCGCTGAAACGGCTTTATTCTCCCCATGGGGACATTTTCCCTTTCATTGTTGACCGGGAGGATTCGGTCTCGTACTGCATCCTCGGGTTCTGCGCCGTTCCGGGGAATCCAGGCGCGATTGCGGACATCATATCGAGGGCCTGCGGCCTGTTATGCGCATACGGGACGATGCAGGCCGGGATCGACAACTGGATCGACGTGACTCTCTGCGTCAGGGACGATTTTGCCGCCCCGGACCGGGAAAGCGTCATCTCATATAGCTGCCTGCGCGAGGCGTCCCTGTCGGCCATGCCCTGTTTCGAGAACGGGCTTGTGGCCAGGGGATATTTTCATTTTCACGATCCCGGGAGGTCTCTGGCGGGCAGGACGTATTCCTTCTGGAAAACCGACAATCGTATCGTCATGGATATGCTGCATGAATCCGACCGCAGCAGCCCGTATTACAACCTTGAAAAAACGAGCCTCCGGGATCAGCGGCTTTTCAATATCGGGAAATGGCCCATCGAGCTGTGGGCCGGCGAGTGCTTCGACGAGGGCTCGATCAGGGAAATCACGATCGAATCCATCGATGGGGCCGACATGTCGTCCAGGATCAATCCCATGACCGGCATGAGGCCTGTTGGAGCGAAGATCTTCCAGGGTAAAATCCACGGCATCGAAGCATGCTTTTACATGAAGGATTCCAGGGTAAGCGGCGGATCTACCGGCAGCAGGGAAGGGCTCAAGTACATCGCGGCCGTGTATCTCTCGTATCTCAAGGACTGGCCGCTCTATGTCTGGAACGACAGCGCGGGTGCGAATATCGGCGAGGGCATCGTTTCCCTGAACAGGGGCGCCGAGGGCTTCATGATGAATTCTCTGGTCGTGCAGCGGGCCGACGCGCAGAAATTCAGCAGGTACATAAGGAACGTCGAGGACCCTCAGGTGAGGGAGCTTTTCCAGGAGCTGCATTCGAAATTCAACCTTTCATTTGAATCGATAGACAGGAAAAACAGGCGGTTCTTTCTCGTCGCGGCGGGGATCGGGTCGTCGGCCGGGCTCGACGTCTACGGTTCGAGCCAGGCCACGGTGCAGGTCCTGCTCGATTCAGACCAGTCGTACCGGGTGCTCACCGGGTCAAACGTCATTCGCACGGTAATCGGGGAAAACATCAGCAATTACGATATAGGCGGAGCCAAAATTCTCGGGGTATGGACTGGGATCGTCGACATCATCGCATCGGACAAGCTGCATATGGTCTCGATCATACGCCGCCTGCAGAGCCTGTTCTGCCGCGAAAAAAGGCTTCCGTCGGTCCTGAGAATTGACAATGGCTCGGCGCCCGAACGGGGTCCGCGGAACGGAATGGTCGTTTTCAGCGAATCGGTCGTGAAAAGAAACGTCGACGGCGGGGATTTCTGGGCGTTCAAGAACGACTACTACGCATCGGAAGCCCTTGTCGGAGGGTTCGCAAAGCTCGGAGGGAGGCGGGTGCTCGTCATGGGCCCGCGCACCAACTATGGGCTCCGGTCGATTTCGTCCATCATCAGGGCGCGCGAACTGCTGAAAATGGCCGAGAGGACCGGGAGCCCGCAGATTTTCGTGTTCGGAAAAAAATGGCACCAGCATCCCGATTATCACGAGAACATAAGGATGAGGTCGCGGCTTGATTTTGTCCAGACCATGCAGTGCCGGTCCGTCGTGAGGATACACATCATCACGCATGTGGACGGCCTTAAGCTGACCGAGATCACGGGCAATTCGGACGCGATCATCTATATCGCGAACTCTGAAGAGTCCAATATCGATATCAATTTCGCGCGGCAGAATTCATCTTTCATCGTGCGCTCTTTCGAGGAAGCGTTCGATCTTTCACTCTCGCTGATCGATCTGATCGATCCGGTCGGGGAGGTTCCGGTGTCCGATCGGCCCGGAGGGGTGCCGACGGTGCCCGATAATCCCGCCGAGCCATATGATATAATCGAATCGATCGTCAACAGGGTTTTTGATGAAAACACTTTCGTCGAATTTTACCGGGACATGAACGACCCGGTGAGCGGACCGCACCTTGTCACCGGACTCGCCCGCCTCCATGGACGCACGGTCGGGGTGATCGCGGATCAGCCGATGGTCAAGGGGGGAGGCGCCGACGCTTTCGGTACCGAAAAATTCAGGGTATTCATCGAATTTCTCAACCGTAACCGAATACCGCTTGTCATGCTTTCGAATTCATCGGGATTCGTTCCCGGGTCCCAGCAGGAAAGGTACCGGATACAGGCGATAGGCGCGGAGTCCCTGGACGCCAACATACTCGGCGAAATCCCGGTCGTGTCGGTCGTGCTGAACCAGAATTACGGCGGGCGGCTCATCCATGCCTTCAATAAATTTTTAAGGCCGGGGATCGTCTATCTGGCGCTCGACAGGGCTCTCATGGCCGTAATCGGGGCAGATGCCGCGTTCGAGCTGCTGTTCGGAAAGAAATACGAGCGTCTGCACGAAGCAGGGAAGACAGAGGAAGCCGAAAAGGTGCGCAGCGATTTCATGGAAAGCTATCTTCTCAAGGCCCGCGCCTCGAATGACGCGCTGGCAACGGGCCTTGTCGACTGGCTGATTCATGATATTTCAGAACTCAGGGCCCACCTTGTCCAGGGCCTCAATCGTTCGTTCCAGAGGTGCCGCGAGGCATTCGGCGGTCGGTGGGACGATATTCAATCCCCGAACCAGTAGTCTTCGTCGCTTGAAACCTTGTTCTTGTCCCTGGCTTTCGCGGATTTATCGCTTTCGGCTTTCTCCTTCTCGGGTTCACTGGTTGTTTCTTTCTGCTCTCTTTCCGATTCGGATTTTTTTCTTGCGCCGTCATAGTTGTCGCCGAACCTGAACAGGACCGAGACGTTCACGAAACCCTCGGGCCCGTGGGTGTATTCCGAGTTGTAATCGAGAAGGCTGCTGTCCTGGGAGGTAACGAAGTTAAGGCCTGCGTTGTACCTGAATCCGCCGTCAAGAGCGATGGTGAACAGGCTGCCGATGTTGAAGTTGAAGCCAAGCACAGCCCCCGGAGAGATGAAGACCGATGTGAAGTTCGTATTGAAATCGTCGGCTTCAATGTATGAAACGCGAAGGCCGAGCTGCGGGCCGAGCCACATTCTCATGAATGATATCTTCACGATCCCGAAACCGAAGCTGCTGATGAGCTCTGCCCTGATCCCCTCGATATCGATGTTATAACTGCCGGATATGGGTTCCTGCCAGAGCTTTCCTATGCCGAGGTTCATCCGGTAATTGAAAATCTTGTTTTTGGCCACCGCGGTGTCAACCACGAGTCCGGCCCCGGCCCAGTAGAAATTTGCCCTGTAGGCTGAGCCGACATCATCCAATCCTTCATATTCCTGGAACTTGCCTTCATTGTACGAGAATCCTCCGTAAGCGCCGATGCCGACCGCCCCGGCAGTATCTCTAAGGCACAGAACCATGGCCAGAGATGCAATTACAATGATAAGGAAATTTTTCATGATAAGCTCCTTTTTCCGGTTCTTTGAAGAACGAAACGTCGGGTTTATATCTCTATAATATTATTACATTATCGGGTTTTTGGCAATATCAGGTAAGCTGAAACAGCGGCAAGAAGCACCTTTATGATGTCTCCGGGGATAAATGGGACGCTTCCCATTGATAACACAGAAAGAAGGGTCGGATTCTGGCCCTGAACCGTTCCGAGCCAGATATACAGCCAGGCAGCTCCCATGCCGTGAATGACGATAAAATTGACAAGGCACAGGAGCAGTAAAAGCCCGCTGAAACGGCGAACCGGCGGGTATGATTCGGTGACCCGCCCGATGACGTACGGAGCGACGATGAATCCAGCGAGATATCCCATTGTAGGCCCGGGCAGTGGTATCGGGCTGTGGGCGAACCAGGGGATTCCGGCCGCTCCGAGGCCGATGTACATAAACTGGCTCAGCGAACCGCGGCGGCCGAGCAAGGCCCCGGCGAGGAGCACCGCGAATGTCTGGCCCGTGACCGGCACCGGGGTCCACGGCAGCATGAAAGATACGCGCGCCATAAGGCCGGTCAGCGCGGCAAATGCAAGGCTTGCCGGAATGTACCCGGTCATGCCGGCTCTCCGGCTCCACGAAAAGTACGCGAGCCTGAGTTCGCTGAAGCGTTCCAGTGCCGCTGCGGTCATTGCGGTCGTCCTATAAGGGCCTCGACCTCGTTCCTGGTTATGGGCTCCCAGTCGGGGTCTGAAAACTTTTTACCGTCCCACTGGAAGATCACACGGTCGAAGGTCTCCCGGTAGTTTTCGAGCTTCGATCCCTTGTCAGGGGTGTGCTCGATGAAGACGAGTTTTTCAGGGTCAAGTCCCCGCTCGGTGCAGACGTTTTCGGCGAGCTGGCAGTTCCAGCTGTTGACCGAAGTCCCTGGGTTCTCGTCGTAGAGCTCGGATGCTATGACAATGTGGCGTTCGGGCTTCTTCACGATCTTGAGACCGCATTTCGACGCAACGTCCCATTTTCCCCTGTACTCATAGATTTCATCGATGAAGTCGGTCCTGACTTTCAGTTTCAGTTGTTTTTTGTCGGCCATGTGTTCTCCTGATTGTCCTGACTGGGATGCTGACTGCGCCTGCACGGTTTAAAGCGAGCCAGGCTGTTTTTTTAGCGGGCGCGCCGTGTTCTGGCCGAAACTTATATCCCTGAGATCTCTTCGCCTGGGCCGGTAGGTGCCCAGCGACATTTCACGCTGAACGATTTTCATGAAGAGCTTCGACATCTTCAGGGACTGCGATTCGTCCTTGTAGAATGTGTCCCACGCGTAGTGGTATAGCTCCTGGAGCCTTTCGGGAGTCATATGCATGGGCTTGTACACCACCTTGCCCGCGTTGTAGTCGTTCCAGTCGTGGTTGAAGATACGCTTCTGCTTGCGCAGGTCGTCCCATGCCTTGGTGTGCGGGAACGGGGCGAGCACCGTGAATTCCGCCAGGTCGAGGTTTATTTCGAGCAGGAAATCGATGAGCCGCTTGATCGAGTCCTCGGTGTGGTCGTCGAGCCCGAGCAGTATCGTGCCCTCGACGCCGATGCCGTAGTCGTGGTAGCGCTTGACTCTCTCCTTTATGTAATCGGAAGTGTCGAACACCGCCTGGTACACGAACCACGAACCGGCCTGCGCCGCCAGGTCGAGCACCTCGGGATCGTCCATGATCGTATGGCTGCACCAGCTTTTCTTGAGCGGGATCATCTCCCTGAACAGGGTCATGAGCCATTCCTTGTCCTGGGCCAGCGAGTTGTCGACCAGGAAGAGGCGGTTGTTGTCGGTAAGTGCGATTTCCTCTATGGCCTTGTCAATCGGCCGCGGCCTGAAACTTCTGCCGCCCAGGTATGCCACCGCGCACGGATAGCAGTTGAACTTGCATCCCCTTGACGCGTGCACCAGGTCGACCATCTGGACGCCCTTGTAGTAGTACAGGTCGCGGTTGTAGATGCTCCTGCGGGCCGGTCCGATGATTTCGATCGGCGGAAGGTTGTTCATGAAGTTGTACACGGGCTTGAGGGAATTGTTGTGGAAATCTTTTAAAAGCGCGTCGATGTTTCCTTCCGCCTCGCCCAGGAACACAGCGTCCGCGTGCTCCATGGTTTCCTCTGCGTGCAGCATGGTCGAGATGCCGCCGAAAACGACCTTTTTGCCCAGGGCCCTGAACCGGTCCGCGATCTCCCATCCCCTTTTGACCTGGGTGGTGAGCATCATCGAAATGGCAACGAGGTCCGCGTCGTCCTTGAATTCAAGCTGCTGCACGTTCTCGTCGATGAACTCGATTTCGGTGTCGGGCGGGAGCGCTGCCGCGAACACTGCCGGACCGTGGGGCGGCAGGTTGAAGGTGGTCTGTCCCTCGAGCTTTTCCCATTTCGGGTATATGAGTTTTAATTTCATGGTTTCTCCATATAAATAAGTGTAAACGATACAGTTAAAAAAAGCTGGTAAAATTTCAAGGAATTAATGTCATTTTCGGCTCTATAGGGAAGCACATAGTAACATGCTGTTATTGCGGTAAAAGTTCATTAATATCGTTGACAAACGGGACAAATTGTAATACAATATGTATTACATATATGGAGAAGTTGCCATGATATCCTTGCGTTTGTCAAATGATATGGAGCAGAAACTGAACAGGGTTTCGAAATTGGAAAAAACATCGAAATCGGAAATAATAAAGAAAGCCCTGCTCATGTATTTTGAAAAATTCACGAACAGCCAAAGCCCGTATGAACTAGGTAAAGACCTTTTCGGCAGGAATGGCAGCGGGAATGAAAACCTCTCGAGGGATTACAAAAAAATTCTGAAGGGCAAACTGCGTGAAAAGCACACTCGTTGACGCAGGTCCGCTGATCGCGCTGTTTGACAGTGATGACAGGTACCATGCGTCCGTCATCGATTTTCTCAGGAAGTTCAAGGGTAAGTTAATCACCACGTGGCCGGTGATAACCGAAGTGACCCACATGCTGAGCTTCAACGTCCATGTACAGATTGACTTTCTGGAATGGCTGAGAAGGGAAGCTGTCGAGATAATGAATATTGATAAAGAACACCTGGACAGGATAATACAACTATCAAGAAAGTATTCAAATGTTCCCATGGACCTGGCGGATTCGTCGCTGGTTGTCATTGCTGAATTGACTGGAATCAACGACATATTGTCAATTGATTCAGATTATTACATATACAGGACTAAATCGAGAAAGGCTCTGAATAATATCCTGTTGCCCCATATCAGAAGTGAACATTGAACATTGCATATGAGAAGGCTTTTTGGATAATCGGGGATGATCATCTTCACCGGAGTATTTCCTCCGCGCTGATGAGCTTCAGATACAGCGAATAGGCGGATTCGCCGCGCGCGACGAGCTCCATCTCGGCCGGAATGCCCCTTTCGTCGAACGACCATGCTTTTATCGTGCGCACGCATTTGCCCTCGCGGTACAGTATCTTCTTCCAGGAATCCGCCCCTGCTGCTATATCGAGGATTTCGTCGCCGCTGCCGTACCGGCACACGGTCGATCCCCGGAGTGTTCCGAACGCGGACATTCCGGTCTGCGGGGGGAGCAGCATCAGCGTGATGTCGTTCATCATCGATTCGGCGAACTGCGGGGAGCTGAACAGGTCGACCGCCCTGGATACTGTGATCTCTTTCCCGTATTTCGCCTGGAAAAGGACCAGTCCTTCGAGGCTCATGATCGCGCTGTCAAGCGTCCTCTTTGCCGGGTCAGCGACCGTAATACCTATCATGAAGGCCCTGCGGTTTCCCTTGAACGCGGCCTCGATCGAGTGCACCAGGCGTATGGGGCGCGCGATAGACGCGCCTGCGCACGCTTCGCACGCCGCTGCATTTGTAACCGCCGGGCTCTGTTTCAATACAGGCACGCCGCTGCACGAGAGAACGATTAAGGGGATGATGAAGATCAGCCTGCGCATCAGAGCTTCCTGAAAACGTCGTCCGGTATAGGCCTGTTGATCCCGATTCCGGTGAACTCGATCACCGTGCGGTTTTTCTCTCCTTCATGGATCGTAACCCGGT
>ERZ795054.596-NODE-596-length-43162-cov-123.658942_pt1 | contig 43162 bp, 53 predicted proteins | sample MGYA00375138_ERZ795054 | MGnify/ENA primary metagenome ERZ795054 (study PRJEB30183, sample SAMN05720215) | anaerobic digester metagenome | isolation source: active sludge of municipal wastewater-treating anaerobic digesters | place: USA | collected 2014-12-23 ... | reverse complement strand
CAGGAGATCTGGGCCTTCTTCTGGCTCGCATGCGCTCGCTGTGAGGAGCTGCGCTCCAGACTCCTCCAACGTGTCTTGGGCAGGGAGATATTCGAGGGCATCACTCATACCACATAGGGTACTCCTGTTCGAGTGAAAAGTAAAGGGGCAACTCGCGTATACGCGCGCGTGTTGTTAGTATCCAACCTTCCTTGTATATCGTAGGGATGTCTCATAGAAATTTTGGATTCACCCCATATATCCGCTAGGTATGTTCATTCAAATTGCTGAATACATGAGGGGGTGCTATACGATACCAGACGGGGCCACCCCGCCGCTGGTGCGGGGGGTCATCCAACCAACCAACATAAGTGAATCACTACGTAGTACAATCACTACGTAGTGGATACACTACGTAGTACAATCACTATATAGTCCAACCCCTATATAGACAAACCCCTACGTATGCTGGTGCTTATATAAGTCGCCGACTACGTAGCCAAGTGCTAACGTAAGCGATGCTTACTTCCAGGCGGCGATGGACGCGAATGTCTTACTAATTAAATACGCGAAAAGCCACGAAATGCCTTTACTTTTCATACCGTTAGCGTACACTTGAGTCATAGGTTAGTACTGACCTATACTTACTGGAGAATCAAAATGACTGTTACTCAAATCGCCCCCCGCCGCGCCATCGTTGTTGGTACCAAGGAAGTTACCTTCACGCCCTACGTGATCCGCAAGGTTGGCGAAGTGCGCGCCCTGAAGATCGACGGTGTTGCCCAGGACGTGATCTACAACGAGCGTCGCAACCTTACGTATCTGGTGCTGGATGGTGTGACTGGCCGGATTGCCGAAGAACTGAAGGCTGGTGAGGATTATGGCTCGGTGACGAAGGCGAAGAAGGTTGCGCCCCCCGCTGGGAAGCGTGAAGCTGCTGCCGCGGTGGTGGAAGCCCCCGTGGCCGCCAAGAAGGTCCGCAAAGCGCCGGTGGCCGCGTAATGGATGCCCTGACCTGGCTGCTGCTGGTCGGGGTGCTGCTGGTGCCTATCGACTGGTAACCAACCCCAAACCAAGACCCCGCCGCGTGCGGGGTTTTTTATTGCCCTCCAAGGTTAGTAAGTACTTACTTCCTATATAGCGAAACCCCTATGTAGATATTGCTATTCTACGCGGGATATTCGTGGCTGCACGCCCCCAGCGACTATAGAATTGCCTACACGAGGCACTAGGATCGACGCAGCGGGGTCGGGGTAGGGGGTAGCCTACCCTAGCCCTTGAAAAGCCCGTACAGAGTGATACAGCTAGGTTGTAGGGGATTCTAGGGGGCGGGGGCGGGGGCGGGGGCGGGGGCGGGGGCGACTTGGTTGTCTTATACAACACCCCACCAACACCGCATAGGTTGGTACCAACATACTTGGTAAACTAACAGGCACGCACTGGTTGTACTATGGGAAACAACAGGCACGGTGGAGAGCTGATTTCTGGTGGTTGGAGGGCCACAGGAGGCCACAGGAGGGCACAGATTGGGCGATCTGGAGGGCACAGATTGGGCGATCTGGAGGCCAGGGAGCGTTACGGGTTACGGGTTACGGGCGGTCGCCGGTCGCCTCCTATATTTTTTTTACATAAAACTTTTTCCCCGAACTTACTACCCGTAACCCGTAACCCGTAACGCCTTAATACCCAAACCCCCTATTTACGGGGCTTTGACGCCCCTCCCAGCCGTTACGGGCGTTACGGGTTCAGTCGTCTAAATGCTCCGTAGCGGCAATTAACAGGGCATTCTGGGAGACTTTCAAAGCATTCAAGTCCTTTCCAGTCCCAACATACGTTACGGTGCCTTTGTCATTCTTAAAGCTCTCCCCATCGTCAGAATTCTGATACACTCTGTAGCTGCGTGATGGTCCACCGTCCCTCATTACCTTCCGACCAGACATCCACCCCCGCCGCTTGACAAGGCTGTTAAAGACAGTGACAACCTCCTTGTAGCGGTGAATGAACTCGGGGCCGATTACAAGTAGCTCATCACCGCTATCAATCCACCCTTCCATCAAGATCGCCGCAGCGCTTTGGCTCTTACTCATGCTACCCTCAATAAGCTCCCGAGCCGCGACTCCATTAACAACCTCAGCCATGGGACGATACCCCTCCAGATCAACACTCTCTACCCAAACGAGCATTGAGGCGAGCCACGCTTCACGATCCTCATGCCACGGCCCCAATACCTCCCGACCCAACCAGGCCTTCCAATCGTCAAGCTCGTCATCGACCAGCTCAGGGTAGCACACCCATACACGACGGTTCCCCTCCGACAGTCGAGCTGCTACTGCCATGTTCGAGTTGAGCATATAGCGGCGACAATTTACTACATCATACACCGCTCCATTCTTGATCTCGACCGTAACAACCTCTTGCGTCAGCAGGTTACGGAACCAACTTTCGCTCTTGGCGAACCGGAGGTCCATTTCATTCCAGAGCATCCAGGTCTTGCCTTGGAGGTGATCGTTAAACTGGCGGGTCAGGCGCTCCTCATCCACTTCCGCCCAGTGAGCCGAGCCGACGAGATAGCCAATCATCTCACCCAGCAATGACTTACCGATACCCATGTGTGGGGTAGAGATCAGCACCGCTTGGGACGTGCGCTCCCAAGGCCGACGCACGTAGTGAGCGAGCCACTGCCCGACCTGCTTTGGGAATTCCCCAGCCAACACGTCGACCAACCGCCCGAATGCCTTGACATACTCCTCACGAGCCAACGCCCGATCATGCTCTACGAACGGCACCCACGTATTGATCAACTTCTGATCCGCCAAGTAGCCTACGGGCAACCTGGGATCCATGACGAACTTCGTTGCCTCTGGCCGGTCTGGGCGCTCAAGAAACTGCTCGGCCACGCGTACCTTCTTGGGGGCGCGGTTGGCGTCATATTGCTCCATCTTGAACTTGTTCTGGTTGAGATCGCGGAACGCGCCGAAAGCATAGGACACCCCCGTACATGAGTCCCATACCACCGGCTTGGCCAACCCCACGATGACGTACTTATCGTACATATCAGCCAAGAGTTCGCACCCTGCAGGTGGGGTGGTAAGGCGATCAATCAGCGCAGCGGGGTCGCCCCCAAGTCTGAAGTAATCGTCCAACCCAACCTTGCCGTCGATGCCCTGGTCGCGAGCACAGATGCCCAACTGCGTACAGAGAACCTTGGCGCCGCGAAGCGTCAGCGCCTCAGCGAAGCGTGCCATCATAAGGGCAACCTGAGGCTTATACTCCCCTGGCTCCTGACCCTCATCATGATCGAAAGCGATTACAACAGTACGCCCCCGCCATACGATGCCATACTCATCGAGAATCCTATTCCACATTCCAACCCCTCCAATTGAGAGGATGGGAATATCAGTGATGTACTTCTGGGCGATTATGGACTTGATCTCTCCCTCGCAAACAACAAGGGTGTCCTTTGGATTGGCGAATACAGACTCCCAATCATGAAGCCCTTGGGGGAGGTAGGCTCCAAAATTATTTGAGCCTTTAAGCTGCCAATACCTCCCATCACCTGGTCTTGGGGCTAGCTTCCGATAGCGGAGCGCACCACTCAACTCCCCATTTGCCTTAAAATAGGGGAGGAGTACAGCAGGAAGTACAAACTCAGGTACATTGAGGATTTCTGAGGTTGCTACGAGCCGGATTTGATGAGCTTGTAAGTCTTCAGGGGTCAGTTCTTGCTTTGCGATGTATTGCTCAAACAACTTAATCGGGGGCAAGATGGTTTGGATGTTCGGTGAGGCCATGATCAAGTCCTCACCAAAGAATCGTACAACTTCATTGAAGTCTCAGAATTACAAACCTGAGTAAATACAACCACCCCACTAGAAAGGTACATAGTGATAAGGGGATTGCTACCTTCTCCCGTGTCCTCTAACTGCGCATATACAATGTGCGCTACATTAACATTTATACATGCCCCATCTTCGGTAAATGCAGTTACGAATTTCATATTCCACCTCGAATTGACTTTACTTCGCAATAAATCCAAGGTAGAATTATGACTCTGGTATGAGTCCTTCTCTTCTTGGACGCCTTGCCCCCCACTGAATTGACCATCGGTGGGGGGCTTTCTTTTGACACGAGCCTCTATTATACGCTGGCTCTCTTGACAATTAAACTATAAAGTATAGGCAAAAAAATACCCCCGCGAGTTGCGAGGGTGTTTATATTTTGCTAAGGTCAGTTAGGCAGCGACTTCTTCTTCCACCTTGGGCTTGCGGGCCTTCTTCGGCTTGGCGACCACCTCGCCGGTTTCCGGATCAACCACTTCTGCCTTCGGGGCACGCGGCTTGCGTTCCTTCTTGATCGGGTTGCCATCGGCATCCAGCTCGACCGGCTTGGTCTTGGGCGTCCACTCCTCGGTGGTGTACACGCCGCCGTCTTCCAGGATGGTCGGGACACGCATGGCGACTTTGCCAACCGTGACGTAGGTCAGGTTGCGCTTCTCGTTCTTGCGTGCCAGGCCGGTAACACCGTCGATGGTAACTTGGATGTCGTCGCCGACCTTGCGCATCACGTGCTCGACCAGACCAATACGCTTACCATCAGCGGACACCAGATTCAGCTTGCTCATTTCAATCTCCTTGTAGGTAGCCAGGACCACCCTAGCTATGACTCAAGTATAACCGATAACGATGAAAAGTAAAGTCATTTCCGAACTATTTTTCGTGTATTTCAGCATAGTTGTGCTAATAAGAAACAACGCGCGCGCGCGTATACGGGAGTGCCTAACCCGAAATTTAGTTACCCTTGGTCGTACTTTTCCGGTATAATAGGGGCTCCTTGGGGTAAGTCCCAAATCTACCAGGAGCAAACTGAATGAACCAGAAACTAGCCGCCCAAGCTGCCTATGAAGCGTTCTACGCTGCATGCAAGGCAATAGTGTCCTCCAAGCCAGGCAAGCTCCCTCGCTGGGTCATTACGGCAAAGCCGTACCTCAAAGCGATCAAAGACAATGACTACGGGTTGGAAGACCCGGTCATGTGCGTGCTCTACGCCCTCAACAATATGCAGGGCTGGAAGGGTGAGCAGGCCCGTCGCGTGAAAGCTCAACTTAACGAGGCGATCAAGTGAGTCACATCCTCTATTTCTGGGTAATAACCTGGACTGTCATAATCCTGATCTTCGTCGGTGCTTTCCTCATCGACGCCTTCAACGACCTATGTGCCCAACTAAAGGAGTTCTTCCATGAGTAATCCCCTGCCCCCTTCCCTTATCGAGCAAGCAATCTACATCGTGAAGGAGCTTGGTATCTCCCCCGACCAGCCGACCTCTCATGATTACGGGCGGATCGTATCCAATCTTGCATTAATGAAGATGAACGCTGTGCCGGATGAAAACTTCGACAAACACTGGGGGATGCTTATCGAGCATGTGATGTACCCCGATGACCGTGACTTCCCCCACAACCTGTTCCTGGCAGCCCAGAAAGATGTAGGGGCGTACCCCCTTCTTCTGAAGGCTATCGACGACATCTACCAGAAATATGGAGAATAACATGACCCTACAGGAACGCATTGACGAAGTGTTCGACCTCCGCCAAGCACGCCTGACCATCCAGAAGAAGGTGGACATGATGAAGACCAAAGAGGATGGTCTCGTGGCTGCTCTTGCCACCGAAATGGAAGAGCTGGAGCTGCAAGAAGTCCACGGCGAGTATGGGAAGCTGAAGCTGGGGATGATCGAGAGTGCAGAGGTCATCAGCTACCCCGATCTGTATGCGTATATCAAAGAAACTGGATCGTTCGACCTCCTCCAACGCCGCGTGTCCCTTACCGGGGTGCGTGAGCGCTGGCAGGAGGGCAATGAGGTTCCTGGCGTGGCCCGCGTCCTGGAAACCAAGGCAACCCTGGGCAAATCCTAACTGACGGAGCACTAAGCATGACAACTGAAATCGCAACCCCCATCGACTTCAAGGCCCTGATGGAAGCCGCTGCCAAGAAGGCAGTCGAAGCAACCAAGACTGACGCGAAGCTGATCTCGTTCAAGTCTGGCGTCCTCTCGCTCAACGACCAACCGGCCCCTGGCAATAAGGTCAGTGTGATCATCCTCGGCTTCGCCCACGAGAACCAGTGGTTCCCCAACCCGTATGACCCCAAGAAGATCGTGTCGGCCGACTGCTGGGCCGTTGGCTACGACGAGGCCACCATGGCTCCCATCCCTGGGAAGGTGACCCAACTGTTCCACGAGGGTGGCTGTGCTACCTGTCCGAACAACGAGTGGGAGTCCGACCCGAAGGGCGGCAAGGGCAAGGCGTGTAAGAACACGATGCGCCTCGGCATGGTTATCATGCCCAACGACCCTTCCGAGCTGGCCACCGCTGACTTCCTGTTCGCCCGTATTCCCGTCACTTCTGGGAAGAATTGGAACAAGTACGTCCAGCAGATCGGCAACGTTGTGAAGCGTCCCCCGTTCGGCGTCGTCACCGAAATGTCCGCGGTACCTGACAAGGTGTCTCAGTTCAAGGTGAACTTCAAGTTCTCCGGCCTGTTGGACGAGCAGCATCTGGAGCAGGTTATGCCTCTCGTTGAGCGGATGCAGACCGAGCTTCTGTTCGATAACGGGGTTAATACCCCCGAGGAAGAAGCCCCCGCCAAGGCCCCTGCGAAGGGTAAGGGTAAGTTCTAGCAACGCGGGTAAGGGGTAGGGTTCGCCCGCCCCCTTTTCAAGCAATCCTACGAGTACGTATAGGCAGAATATGAGCTTACCTATTAAAGTTGATTGGGCTGTAACTGATGTACCCTTCCAAAAGGGGCAGGAAGCCTACATTGAGTTTGGGAAAGGGTGCGCCCTTCTTAATTCTCAAGGCGTGACGCAGCAGGCGATAGCTGATAGATATGAGATGGGGCTGTCTGAAGTAAAGAGAGCTTGCGTAGTTGGAGAGGACAACAGACTTGAGGTTCGTAATACGAACTTTTTACCTAAATCCACCTACAGCCTGTACCTGATGACCACCCTGGACGATGAGGACTTCGAGTATGTAGTTGAAGAGTTCGGGGAAAAGACCCGCCAAATTGATATTGCCGCAGTAAAGGCGGGGTTCAACACCGTTGAAGAATGGGAGTTCGATAAAGCGTGGCGCGCTGCAATTGAAGAAAACGAACTTCGTGATAGGCTTCGTCTGATCAAAGATTGGGCTGCTGCATTAATAGAGGACAAAGAACGGTTCCCTGATATTAAACCAGAACCTGAACAGAAACAACCAAAACTTATTCCGATGGGGGCCGACCCCATTGCCTATCTTGTTGAGCTTTTTAAGGAAACCATTGAAAGTAATGATCCAATTGTAATTAAGGCAGTAAAGCAGATGTTCTCAACGTTGTACTACCCTGATACGGGCAAGTTCCGCAGGGATACAGAAATAATGTCGAAGGTAAATCAAGCACTAACCTCACTTGAAGGAGCACGTAAATGAAAACCAATGTTCGTAAGCTAGTAAACAAGTTTCTCCAAGATAATCCTGGAGAGTCGTTTTCTGTAGAGAAAATATCAATTGCTGTAGACCGTAGCATTTCACAAGTTATGAAGGTGCTTCGGTATGACGTGGATACTATTGCACCCCAATTTAATATGGATCCTGCCAAACATAAAGTTGAGGATCGCAGATATGGCTACGTTGAACCAGAGCTTGTATCTAAGGTTCGGGAGCAAGAGGCTCTTTTGCTTGAGATAGAGACTCAACAACTTAAAGACATAGAGGCAGATACCAAGCGCCGTGAAATCCAAGAGCGCATGCGCCGCTATCTTCTGAAGACCGGACAAAAAAGGCTGACCTAAGTGATCACCTTTGACTTCGAGACTGCGGCCATTGAGCCGTACCCAAACTACCCACCCGAGCCGGTGGGTGTTGCCATTCAGCTCGATGACCATCCGGCGTGCTACCTCGCGTGGGGGCATCCTACAGGGAACAACTGTACGAAGGAGGCTGCAGAGTATTTTCTCAAGTGGATGTGGAATTCGGGGCATGAGCTTCTTTGTCAGAATGCCCGATTCGACATGGCGGTTCTGATGAAGTGGTTCCCCGAGGTCACCGCCGACTGGGGATCGTGGGATCGCATCCACGATACGATGTATCTCCTGTTCCTCAACGACCCCCTGTCACCCCTCGGCCTCAAGCCAAGCGCTGACCGGCTGCTCGATCTGCCCCCTGACGAGCAAACCGCGGTGAGGGATTGGCTCGTGGCCAATGGAGTAGTTCCCTCCAACACGAAGAAGTGGGGTGCACACATAGCGGATGCCCCAGGCGATCTGGTCGGCACCTATGCGGGCGGTGATACCCTCCGCACCAAACTACTCTATGACCTCCTTGCCCCCAAGATAGCTGAGCAGGGGATGTTGGAAGCCTATGACCGTGAGCGGCAGCTGGCCCCCATCCTTACCCAGAGTGAGTTGGAAGGCATCCACGTCGATATGTCCAGGCTGGAGAAAGACATCGTCATCTACGAGGAGGCATTCGCTGAGGTCGAGCACCGTATCCTGGTAATCCTGGAGCAGGAGGACAACCCCGACTTCAAGATCAGCTCTGGTGTCCAGCTAGCCATGGCGGCGAAGGCTGTTAACATGACCGTCGATGACGACGACTGGCCTAAAACGCCAACAGGCAAGCTGTCGACCGCACGTGGTGTACTTGAGAAAGTCATCACCGACCCTGAGCTGTTCCACCTTCTTGCCTACCGTGGGGCGCTGTCGACCTTGCTCGGCACATTTATGAAGCCATGGTATGAGAAAGGCCTGCTAACCGGCGGTATTCTCCATCCACGGTGGAACCAAGTTAAGGGTGACCAGAATGGGGCGCTCACGGGTCGCCTCTCATCATCTGATCCGAACTTCCAGAACATCCCTACTGAATTCAAGATCAAAGCCCCCGAGGAGTTGCCCGAGCTACCCCATATGCGGGTGTATGTTCTCCCCGACCCAGGCGAAGTGTTCGTGTCAGCTGACTTCCACTCCCAGGAAATCCGCATGCTTGGTCACTTCGCGGAGGGAGCGATCAAGTACATCTACGACAACGACCCATATGCGGACATCCACCAGGTAGCAGCTGACATTATCTCGGACAATACGGGGCTGACCCTAAGTCGTAAGCATACCAAGGTCGTGGCCTTCTCCATCCTGTACGGGGCGGGGGTCAAGACGATGGCCGAGCGGATGGGGGTGTCCACCTCCGAGGCTGCTAAGATTCGGTCGTCATATATGCGCACCCTTACGGGCGTCCAGGAGTTCATGGATCAAGTTGAGTTTCGCGCCTCCCAGAAGGAACCAGTGCGCTCATGGGGCGGTCGCCTGCTCTATGCTCCCCCACCCGAGCTTGGGCGGAACGGCCGCATCTGGAACAAGGACTACGTGCTTCTCAACTACCTGATCCAGGGAAGCTCTGCGGATCAGACGAAGCAAGCGATCATCGAGTACCACAATACCAAGAAGCATGGCCGGTTCTTGGCGACGGTACATGACGAAATCTGTATCAGCGTTCCGAAGAAGCATCTCAAGTCCGAGGTCGCCATTCTGAAGGCTGCAATGGAGAAGGGGGAGTTTGATATCCCTATGCGCGCAACGGTCGAATATGGCCCCAACTGGTACGAAATGGAAGAACTATGACTGATATCCCACGCACAAGCTACTCAGCCCTCACAAAGTTTGAGGACTGCCCCCTGAAGTACAAGCTCTCCTACATTGACAAGATCAACTACGCAGCCGGCCCTGCCGCGGCAAAAGGTACGCGCCTCCACTTGGCCTGTGAGCGCTTTTTGAAGGGGGAGATTCCCGCCACGGCGCTGTCAGTGGACTTCATGCGTATCCGTCCACTCCTGGAAGAGGTAAAAGAGAAGGGTGCCAAGGCTGAGGAAATCTGGCTCATCCGCGATGACACCTGGGAGTTCCAAGACGAGGAGACACCCGACACGACCTTCAAGGCTATCGTGGATATTCACTGGATCGAGGATAACATTTTGCACATACGCGATCTCAAGACGGGTCGGCCTGGAAACTCCCACTATGACCAGCTGGAGGCGTATGCCGTCCTGGGGCTGATGCGCTACCCCGAGGTGGTGGAGGCTGTAGTGGCCCCCATCTACTTGGAGGGGGAGGGTGCCCATACCAGCTATCCCCGCGCCTTGGAGCCACTCCTCCAACAAGTATGGAAGGGTCGGTGGGACAAGCTGTACGAGGCAAAAGAGTTCCCCGCCACGCCGTCCAATGAGGCCTGTAAGTGGTGTTCCTACAAGAAGTCCAAAGGTGGCGAGTGTGAGTGGGACTTCTGACCTAGAAAGTCGCATCGAGACGAAGGCAACTGCCCACGCCCTCAAGCTGGGCATGTTGTCCTTGAAGCTAAACGTCAAGGGGCAGATCGGCTGGCCGGATCGGCTGTATTGTTACAAGGGTGAGGCCATCTTTGTAGAGTACAAAGCTGCGAAGGAGAAGCCCCGAGCGATGCAGCTACATATCCATGAGCAACTGCGGAAGCAGCATATTCGCATCTTCGTCGTGGACAACTTGATCGATGCTTGCTATATCCTGGATAAATTCAAGGAGGAACGTGATGCGCTATACGCCGCACAAGTACCAACTCGAGGCAATTGAGTTCCTGCTAGGCAACCGCTATGCCGGGCTGTTCCTCGACATGGGGTTGGGGAAGACCTCAATCAGCCTGTTCGCGATAAAACAGCTGGCCGAGGCTGGGTTTATCAAGAAGGTGCTTCTCATCGCCCCCATCCGTGCCCTCTACACTGTGTGGCCCAATGAGATTAGCAAGTGGGATGACTTTGAGGGATTGACCTACCACAACCTACATGAGAGCAGACTAGCCCCGTCATCAGTCAAGGGGGCACTCATCCACGCTACCAACCCCGAGTCGGCACTTCCATGGTTGAAGCGTGGTGCGTTCTTCGGCGGTGATTATGACCTCCTGCTAATTGATGAGTCGGCGGAGTGGAAAAATCCAGCCTCTCAACGGTTCAAGGCGTTGAAGAAAGGTCTCGGCGCATTTCAGTATAGGTGGATCCTGACTGGTACACCCTCCCCCAACGGGCTTGAGGACATCTGGAGTCAGATCTACATCCTTGACCAGGGCAAATCCCTTGGGCACTATATAACGCACTTCCGCAACGAGTTCTGCGTGCCAGATCGGTCGGGCTACAGTTATGAGGTCATCCCCCACTACAAGGACATCCTGTTCCGCCGGATCGCCCCATTGGTAATGCGAATGTCGGCGCGAGACAATATCGACATGCCCGACCTTATCATCAACCCCATAAGTGTTATCCTTCCACCTCCAGCCTTCAAGATATACAAGGCAATGGAGAAAGAGTTTCTGGCCATTCTGGGAAGTGGTGAGAAGGTCGCCTCTCCAAACGCGGCCGTGGCCGGGGGAAGGTGTCGTCAAATATCGAATGGAGGGTTGTACACCGAGGACGGGGTGGAGCATATCCACTATGAAAAGATCAACGCCCTGAAGGGTATTGTGGAAGACCTCAATGGCACCCCGCTTCTTATCTTCTACGAGTTTAACCACGATGAGGAGCGTATACAAACGGCGCTAGGAGGCGTCCCCAACCTAACCCGGACTAAGACCCCCGACGAGCTTATCAAGCGATTTAACGAGGGTACAATCCCAGTATTGATTGGTCACCCTAAGACAGTTGGGGTCGGCCTTAACCTCCAGGGCGCTTGCTCGAACATCCTCTGGATGTGTCCGCCATGGGATCTGTACCTACACGACCAGGCCAACGCTCGGGTATATCGCCAAGGACAGAAGAACGCTCGGGTGGTAATCCACTACCTCATCGGCGAAAAGACCATAGACACGAAAGTCCTGAAGGTGCTAGCTGAGAAGGGGCGGGAGCAAGAGGATCTGTTCAAGGCTATTGAGGATTACAAGAAAAATATCCCCCTTGATTCTAGTTTTCCGATATAGTAAGGATTCGACTAACAAAGGAGTAGTGAAATGACCACTAAGGTAAATCGCCTAGATTCCCAAAGCCGCACCAAACTAACTTTAATGTTTGTAGAACTAAAAGACGAGGTTAGTAATAAGACCTTCGCTGAATTACAGACAATGGCTGAAAAGTTACTAGCCCCAAAAGTAGTATCTGAGTACACAACCAAAGAAGTCCTAAAGGATATGGGGCTTTTATACAAACAACAACGAACTAAGGAATTACCTGTGCGTAAAGAGCTTACAAGAGATACTGTAAGAGCAATTTGTGACTATCTTTGTAAGTGCGAAGATATCATCGGAGTGCCGCCTCCTGTAGGTGGACTTATAAAAACCTTTAACAACAGAAGGGGGGTGTAGAGTGATCGTTAAAATTCACGGAACCAGTGGCTCCGGTAAGACCACTATCGTGCGTAACATCTTCGACGGGGCAGATCAGATCCTCCCCATCGGGCCGGTGAAGCGCCCCGAAGCATACAAGGTTCTCCACCCCTATCTCAAGCGTCCCCTGTACATCTTGGGGCCGTATGAGAACAAGTGCGGAGGGATGGACGGGGTGACCTCTGTCGACCGCCAGATCGAGTTGATTGAACGGTACGCCGAGGAAGGACATGTGCTCTATGAGGGGCTTCTGCTATCAACCTACTACGGGCGCTTGGGTGCCATTACGGAGAAGTGGGGCAACCCCCATATCTTCGCCTTTCTCAATACACCCATCGAGGTTTGTATTGAGCGGGTTATCCAGCGCCGCAAGGAGCGCGGTGTCCTCACCCCTCTCAACGAACGTAACACCCGCGCACGCGTCAAGCCTATAAGGGTGCTGATGTACAAGTTGGAGCGCCAGGGCCGGAACGTGGTTGAAATTCCATATGACGACAACCCTTCTGAGTTCGTGCTGTCCTTGTTCGAGGGGGGGCGTGATGCTTGACGACCTCAAATTCTGGATCACGGAACGTGAGGCCATCCGTGTAAAGAAAGAAGCAGGGCTGCCGCGGCCATGGACGAAAGATCCCATTCTCGCCACCTACCGCTTCTGCAACGTGCATCGGGAAGATGACAAGGTCACTAAGTTCATCAAAGAGCACTTCCGCGACCCCAACGATGGGCATCCGGCGATGATCCTCAATATGGCTATGTGCCGGTTAATCAACTGGATCCCCACGTTGGAGGCCATTGGCTTTATTGACAATTGGAAGCAAGAGCGCCCGATATTCACCGCTACGATGCGGCACCTCACTGAGAAACCGGGCAAGGTTTGGACGGGAGCGTACATGATTACTGCCGAGGCCGATGGCTCTCCGAAGTATGAGTCAGTTGCACGGACGCTTGATTGGATTGCGGAGGATGCATGGGGCACCGATACTTGCCTCCAAACCTGGGAGGATCTGAAAGGTGCTCCCCGCGTTGGCAGCTTTATCGCTGCCCAGATCGTGGCCGACCTGAAGCATACGCATATGCTACGGGATGCGGCTGATCACGACACCTTCTGCGCCCCAGGGCCTGGATCGGTGCGGGGGTTGAATCTCCTCCGTGGCCTCCCTCAGGGAACCAAGTGGGGCCAACCGGAGTTCCAAGCTGAGGTCAATCGGCTACGGTTGGAGGTGTCAGATGTGATCGATGTGGACGCCCAGGATATGCAGAACTGCCTGTGCGAATTTTCTAAATGGAAGCGTGGCTGCGCAAGGAGCAAGTACTAATGGAACTTACAACCAAAAACGTGAACACCGGCCTTAACGACATGCTGTGGAGGATGCGTACCTCTGGCCACAAGCAAGCCTCGCGGGGCGGTGACGTCCTTCGCATCATGGAGCCGGTATTGGTCACCTACAGTAATCCCAAAGAACGGGTGCTGTTCAATGCGGAGCGGGATGCAAACCCGTACTTCCACCTCATGGAGAGCCTCTGGATGCTCGCAGGCCGGAACGATGTGAAGTGGGTCGCTGCATTCAATAAGCGGATGCGCGAGTTCAGCGACGACGAACACCACTTCCATGGGGCATATGGCCACCGCTGGCGCCGCCACTTCAAGACGGATCAGTTGATGGATCTCATCCACCTACTCGAACATGAGCCCAATACCCGGCGTGCCGTATTGGCCATGTGGGATCCCAGGTCTGACCTCGATTCCGAGTCGAACGACCTACCGTGCAACACCCATATCTACTTCGACATCGTGGATGAGGGGTTGAATATGGCGGTGTGTAATCGCTCCAACGACATCATTTGGGGCATGTTCGGTGCCAACGCTGTGCATATGTCCTTCCTCCAGGAGGTCATGGCCAGTATGCTCAACCTGCGGGTCGGGCTGTACCGTCAGTTCTCCAATAACGCCCACCTGTACCTCGACATCGGCCAGGGGAAGGATCTGTTGACACACCTCCATACGGAGGCAGATGACCCCTACTTATTTGAGGGCGTTAGCACCTACCCCATAGTGGCCGACCCCAAGACCTGGTTCGATGACCTCGAAAACTTCATGGAGGAGGGTGACTACACCGAGATCAAAAATCCCTTCTTCCATGAGATTGCCATCCCTATGTGGAACTCGTGGTTCGCACGGAAGGAGGGGCGGGACAACGGCATGAAGGATCTGCTCCAAATGCCCGACTGCGACTGGAAACGGGCGTGTCTTGAGTGGATCTTTCGGAGGGCCAAATAATGGGCTCCATAACTAGCAAGTTGCGCGACCTGGAGGAGGTCATTGCGACCTACCCCACCCTGAGCACCATTAAACGCTATCGTGACGGCAATCGGGTAAAGCGGTATCACACCGTGGACACCGTGGTAGGAGAAACTGTGGGACATCATTCCGCCAATATGGCCATCCTCTGTGTGCTGCTATCTGAGGAGAAGCCCAGCGCTGCCCTACTCATGGCTGCACTTACTCACGACATGGCCGAGCAGTTCACCGGCGACATTCCGACCACGGCCAAGTGGGAGAGTAAGGAGTTGAAGGAGGCACTGGCTTCCATGGAGGCACGCTTCGACCGCTACTGGTTCAATTCCACCCCCCTCGCGCCGCGTGAGCTCAAAGTATTGAAGCAAGCCGATATTCTAGACCTCTGCTTCAAGGCGGTGGAGGAGATCAATATGGGCAACAACCAGTTCCGCCCCATCCTGGCTCGGGGGCTGGACTACCTCCGTACAAATGAGCCGCTTCCCGCAACTGTACAACTTATGAAGGAGATTCACCATGCGTGCAAATAACACCCAAGTCGGCGGCGGTCACTATAAGACCCCCATTCAGCACTGGGACTACGTAGTGGCCAACGACCTGGACTACTTCCAAGGTCAGATAACCAAGTACGTCAGCCGGTGGAAGAAGAAAAACGGCATCCAAGATCTGGAGAAGGCTAAGCACTTCCTGGAGAAGTACATCGAGGTTGTCAAGGCCCAGGCTGATATGGCCGAGGAGGAGCGTTTCCAGGCCGAAATCGGGGTTTCCCGCCGCCGTGAAGGGGCTGCGTAGCTATCTGTGCACTCGCTAGGGCGCTATACCGGAAGGGGGCTATACTACCCCCTTCCCCCCTCCGAAATAATCGACTGTAGAGCTTCGCATAGTCAGTAAATGAGGTCGTTTTATGGGTGAATTCGTTGTATATTGCCATATTAGGCTCGATACGTCTACAATCTTCTATGTTGGGATGGGACTACCCGACCGCCCGTACTCAACTGGGGGGCGGAACAAGTATTGGAGAAAGGTTATAGCTGAAACAGCATACACCGTTGCAATCCTCCATAGGGCACAATCCGCACGTGAGGCGCGTGAGGTTGAGAAGCACTACATTGCTTTATTCGCCCCCACCCTTACAAATGTAGTTGATGCAGAAACCTACGGAAAGACTGAGCGTAAGAGGGCATCAACTCAACTTAAACAACTTCGCAAAGAACTTGCAAGAAAAAGGAAAGAGCTTGAGACTGAAAAGTTGAGAGCTGAACAAGAGAGGCATGCTAGGCGGCGGGAGAAGCATAGACCAACAACGTATCGTGACTTTATGAAGCCTCGCTAATGTATTTACTTACCCCTAGTACTAGGGTATATTTAAGCCTCGATGTACCACTAAGGAGATTGAAATGACTGGTGAACAAATTACTGCCCTCAGGTGGGGCCTGGGGAAATCCCAACATAGCTTTTGGTGTAGGCTGGGAGTAAGCCAAGCTTGCGGATCACGCTACGAGGCAGGGCGGGACATGCCCCTCCCCGTTGAGATCCTCTTGAGTCTTGTGTACGCCCCCACCTCCGTGGAAGCCCATGACCGTCTGACGGAGATTCGCCGTGGTTGATTCCTATCGCATCATGAAAGTTACCGAGACAGGTGAGGAATTCTGTATTGAGGATGGGCTCTCCATGGAGGAGGCTGAAGATTGGATACGTGATAACGGCAACCTCTATCCCGAGTGCGGCTTCCGGCTTGAGAAGGTGATCGATGATCCGTACTACTCCGATGAGCCTGACGAATTGGACTTTGAATGAACTTCGCACAAATGCTAGCTATGGACGTCAAGCCTCTGTCGGATACCCGCAGCACCGGCCCTGAGCGAGAGAAGTGGAAGCGCGATACCAAGGCGGCCAACGCAGCTTTACACTCAAAGACCGCCAAGAAGTATTGCGAAGCCATCGGCAAGGAGTGGGTAAGTACGGCAGATACGGCAATTCGCCTCGACATGGAAAGAGCCTCTATTATAAAGCAATTGAACAAGTACGCAACGCTGGGCATCCTTGAGCGCCGGCCTCTTGGCGGCAAACCTTACAGCCATCGCACTGGGTGGGAATGGAGAGTGAAATGAAACATGAAGACGAAGACTACGAGTACGAACAGTACCACCAAAAGCTGATCGACAGCGACCAGTGGCACAAGCCCACGATCATCGGCAGCGGGTTGAAGGACGCCGACAAGATTCAGCGGTTCGCCCACCATGACCACCGCCCTGACCTCAACTTCGACCATGAAATTGAGAAGCCGGATTACCTGATGGGGTTGTACCTGACCCTGATCGCGCTGGCTACGCTCGTGTGGTTCTGGATTCTTGGGGAGTGGTTATCGTGAGCAAAGACAGCATGATCGAATCACTGCGCCAGCAGTGCAATGCACAACTCGCTGAACTTGAGGCAATTAGTGCCGCCCTCGGAACTAACGAGGGGCACAGTTCGGTAACGCATATCCTAGACCTGCGCCAGCAACTCGCCGCTGCCCTCAATAAACTGGAAATGGCAGAGACGTGTCTAGCTGACGACAACGCACTGATAGCAGGGCTAAAAAATGATCTAGCCGCTGCCATTGCCGCATGCAAGCTAAAGGATGCTGCCATCAAAGACTTGCTTGAATTTGCAACGTACTCAACTTGTGGCAAAGCTCACGCAGTTGAAGCAGCAAAAGAAGCCCTCACTATCCAACCCGACGACTCTACGCTCAAAGCATGGGTTAGCAAAAGAATTGCTTCTACTTTCAGGAAAAAGAAATGACAATGACGAAATTCGAGCCAGTTGCCTTTGTTCAGTCCGATCCAGACGGTCATCTGCACTTAGCAGAGATTACGAAAACAGAAGCCTGTCAGAACCTCGACCAATGGGATAGGCAGGTTGGCTGGAAAGCCGTTCCTCTCCACACCGCCGACCAACTAACCGAAGCCTACGAGGCCGGGAAGCGGGAGGCCAGTGAAGACATAGAACAGGCTGCACTTGAAAAGTGGCTATATGACAAATGCCCATCAGGCGACGTTGAGTCTGTGCAAAGGCAGTGGCTCGAAAGCTACGAGTATGCAGAATTGGCCGGGAAGATGGAGCAAGCCGCGCAGATCAACCACCTACAAATGGCACTTGCGGATACTGAAGCACTGGAAGCAGAAACAAGTGCTCGTTGTCTCAATCAAGCCGCGCAGATCGAGATGATGCGGGAATTTATTGCTCGCGCACCCGTATCCAGCGGGGTGTGCTGCTGCGGGGAAGCCATTGATCGTCATAGCTCCCCTATGATCTGCGGGCACAGCCCTGTCGATCTGTGGGATCACAGTGTTGAGCAAATCCTCTCCACCACCCCAGATCAAGCCCTTGAGTGGTTCGCCGCCAAGGTGCGGGAGCAGTGCGACTTCGAGTGCTATAAGTCAAATGAGTACGGGTTTCACAGAACATATCTTGACATTAGCAACGCAATCCGCGCCATCAAGGAGCTTCCCAAGTGAAAACAGCCACCATCCTGTTCGGAGTAGTGGCTGTTATCTACGGGCTTGCGACCCTGTGGTACGACGGATTTACCGAGGGGTGGAGACAGGCGTCTGCTGCCCTTGCGCCCACTGCTCAAACGGAACCGGCTGCTGGCCTTGCTCCATTGCCCGCATGGCGTATTCCCGATAGCCATTCTGCACGTTTGTAGCGGGACCGGGCGACTGTTGTTGCCCGAGTCCTACCTTGTTCCGCAGGGCATTGACCATCGCCTGCATCATTCCCGGCTGTTCCATGACTTACTCCCTCGGTTGTGCTGACGCGCAGGACGGCGCGGCTGCTGCGTATTTGGAAGTGCAGAGAACCTTGAGGGCATCGTCGGCTTTGCCGAGACCGGAGAAGGAACGGGCAGTCTCACGGATGCCGCACTCGTCGTCCGTCCAACTGGTGCCGACCGAGAAGCCGAAGCCCACACCTGCACCGCCCACAGTCGAGGACCCCATACAAGGCGCGGTAGGGTACACGTTGCCCGAGAACACGGATGGCACGTTGCGCACGGTGTAGTCATTCTGCTCGATGCGGGTTGTGGTCTGCGTCGGGATGGGGGCAGCATTGACAGTCAGGCTGTTCCCGCCATTGGACAGGGTGTTGCCGCCGGAGTTGGAACCGGACACGGAGCCTGACTTGGCCGATCCACCCGCAGCGAAGGCGGCAGCATTGGCGCGAACGTCGTTGCTGATGCGGTTGGACACATCCACCCCGACAGCGGTGAATTGTGCCTGACCCTGCAACTGGTTCTGGTTGGTGCTGTTGTCATCCAGCACGGCAAAGGCTGAGGTGGCGAACAGTGCTGCTACTACGAGAAGGATGCGCTTCATTTGGTTTCTCCTTGGAGATGATCACGGATGAGGGGGATTACACGGAGCCAGTTGCCACAGGGGCACTGATCCCGACCTTCGCTGTTGTTGTCGAAGCAGGAACGGGGACGCGTGCGAATGGCATCACACAGGGCCTCCCGCTGCCCGGTAACAACCGCGACGGGCAGAATGATGGGGCCAGTCACCAGCGCGGTAACGGCTTGAGCAGCGACCAGCTTTTGCTGAGGGGTCAGTTCAGGACGGGTTTGCGCCAGCGCCGGGAGCGACAGGGCGAGCAGGCAGGCTAGGAACAGTGACTTCATTTGACTTCTCCTTGTGGTTTGAAATATCGCCGGTATTCTGGCACATTAAAATGCAGGCAGGGTTGCTCGTCGCCACGGTGGTGGAGCAGCCAGCCAGCAGTAGTAAGGGCAGGAGGTAGCGTATCACCCACTGACCTTTGCGATGGTCATACGGGCGTCACGCACCGTACCGCTTCCCGCTGAGTGATTAACGCACAGTTCAACGTAGTCGTTCACCCCGTCGAAGTAGGCCATTGAAGCGATTGAGATAACGGCGAATGACGACGTGTAGGGGGGTTGAACTTGTTGGGTAAGATTTACCGTTCCATTCTTGCGTAACAGGCCACCCAACCACGAAGAAGTAGCCTCAACCGCCATGGTGCCAGTGATACTGTAGTACCCCGGCTCAAGCGGATACAACTTCGCGCCAACCTTGGTGAATCCCCTGATAAACTCATCTGTCAGAGGCAGCGGGGTGGCTCCACCGACAACCCCACTTGATGCGAGTGTGCCGGAATAGACGGGGCGCAAGTTGGCGGCTTTCTCACCATCCAGTTCAGCAATGGCTGCCTGCACATCGGTAGCCGAGAGGGTTCCAACAGGTGTGAAGCTGGTGCCTGTAGCGGTAGCGGCAGACAGCGGGGCCTTCTCAGCATCCACTTCTTCCAGCGCATCCTGAACGTTCGTAGCCGAGATGGTGCCGAACGGGGAGAACGCCACCTGCGAGGCGATTGCTGCCGTCACCACCGGAGCTTCAAGGAAGTACCACCCGACTGGCTGGCTGGTGTTGTTCAGATACACCAGATTCCAGCCAATTTCTACGAGTTGCGACACTGGAAGGTTGGTGTTCGGGTCGTATACAGGGATCGTGCCTTGCGCGGAAACGAGGTAGGTGTCTCCGTCGAGGTACGTTACCGCAGGGTATGTCTGCGACGGGTTCTGCCCTGTGCTGGCATCGAACGTGCCGAGGAACGACTGCGTTCCCGCAGGCAACTGTGCAGGGGAGATCCGCCCGTTCAAGTCCAGCTTCGGGATGCCAAACGCGACGTTGGAGTGGATCACCAGTTCGGGAGCGACAGGATTGGAGACCCCTATGTCGATAATATTGACGTCGGAGGAGGTAATCCCAACAATACCCGTTATCGGCCCAAGATCATCTATTGCCTTGATGATATAGATCTGAGCCATGTTTTGCGGCACAGTCTCCGCGCCACCAGCAGCACCGACTACAAGACCTGTGACGGTGGGAGCATTAGTAGCTGTTTCTGATGCGACGGTTACAGCATCAGCGCCTCCAGCAGCGATGCTGATCCCGGTGAGCGCCGTATTGATCGTGGCAGGCATGGAATGCGTCTCACCACCTGCGCCCCATTGGTAGCCACCGGTCACGTTCTCAGCATTGCTCGAATGGGTGTGGCCGGGATCGCTGACACCGTGCGTATGGGCAGGCTGTGAAGCAGAATGCGTATGAGCCGCCTGCACATGGTTGTGACCGGGGTCGCTCGTCGGGTGGGTGTGAGCAGCCAACGACCCGATTTGGGTGCTGCCTACTGCACGCGCTGCACTCTTGCCGCGGATGAAGTAGTCCCGCAAATCGGGGACGTTGAAGGTATCAACTCCATTCCCCGCCCCATAGATCGTACTGATGACTCCAAACAGATCGGCGTAGGTGGTGCGGTTGACCGCCTGCCCGTTACATTCCAAGTACCCCGCAGGAGCCACATTCCCCGCATAGGCGGAAATCGCCCCCGTAGGCATGCCGGTAGCAGCGGCCAGGAAGCTGGTTACAAAGTCCTTGCTTACCGCACTCCGACCATTGACGGGGGTGGCACCGCTGAGCTGCAAGTCACCCGTCATCGGGGCGCTGCCGTCGCGGGGGAGGGAGGCAGTAAGGGCAGCAGCAATATCGGACATGGTGGGGTTGGCCCACGTAGTCTCGATGAGCGTCCCAGGTACTACAGGGTTTCCAGCGGGGAGTGAATACACCCCCTGAGCATTACGCGGCATTAATATTCCTCCTCATTTGCACTTCTGATCCCTGCAACAGTTGCAGGTGCGGAGAGTGCGCGCTTCATCGCATTACGGTACACCGGATCACCAAGCAAGAGCCGCTTGGCATGTTGACTACTATTCACCCCGCCGATCATAAGGGCAGGGACTCCTCCCCCAGTAACAACCCCCAGCGCATCACGGAGGAACTGAAGTGGGTTACGATTGCCCATTGGGTTACGTGCATGGGTCACTCCTTGCGCCTCCTCAGCCAGCCGTTGGAGGTCATACGTTGCATCCAGCGAGTTCGTGGCGCGGTTATTCGACTGAACTCCCCGCATGAGCTGTTCACCCGACACGCCCTCACGTGATCCCCCCGCCCTGCGGAGAGCGTGAATATTGGCGGCCGATTGGCGTATTCCTGGGAGGTCAAAGCCTTGGCGAACAGCGGCGTCATTTAGGTGGCTCTTGAATCCAAGTGCCAATTCGTTTACCAACTGTTGGGCATTGTTATTCCCACGAGTGGCGTTGAGACCCTCGAACATGTTCTCGATGAAGTTGTGAGCGCCTTGGCCAGAAATCTCACCACTACGAATGCCAGCCCAGAGCTTCTGGTTCATCTCTTGTTTGATTGAATCCGCCACGTCATCGGACACATAGTAGCGCCCTTTCATGGAATCAATAGAGTTGTCCACCATTGACTTAACCGCATGCGGCGCACGAACCGTAGTTCCAGCCAAGGCAGCGCCGAAATCATTGGAGCTCATTTCATTGAGGCGATCAAGAACCTGTGCACGGTTGCCGACAGGGAGTGCGCGTCCTGGAGGGACACCCAATTCAGCAGCTTGGTTAAATAGGTCACGAGTAACGCGCTCTTTGGCAAACCGCTGAGGCGCACCAGAGATTGGCATCGCCTCAACCTGGCCCTCAAGGAACTTTGCTACCTTACCACGAACGGTAGATTGATCAGCAGCGTCCCCAAGGGTCGGGTAGATTCCCCGCTCCATAAGACGTTCGGCGGCTTCTGAACGGGGTATAGAACGCGTAAGGACGCGTGTAGCGAGCTTTCCAACGCCCTCCCCTATAAGACCCCCTACCCCTCCCTCTGCAACGTCCGTAGCGAGGCCCGCATAGTCAGGGGCTTCCGATCTCATACCCCCAATTGTAGCTCCAAACGCTGCCGCACGGGGGGCTGACTTGCGGAAGGTATTGGCCCCCTTCATGACCTTTGCTGCAGGGGCGAGTTCGGTTACAATGTCCCCAACCACTTCCGTACCGCCTGCAAGTGGGGAGGCTTCCGTACCAGCCTTGAGCAATTCGATGTCCTTGGCTGATGGGAGCCAGCCCTTCTTCTCAGCCCACTCCTCCATGGATTTCGGCAGAAGGGTTGTGCCCAGAGCACGAGCCGTCTTGGAGGCCGAGGTAGCAATGCCAGTTTCAAGAGCCTTTCCCCAACTCTCGTTGGCCTGATCGCCCATGTCGTCTTTGAGGGTTCGGGCCACGACTTTGGGGGCTGCGGGGGCGGGGGCTGATGCGAACCGTTCCCAAGGCTTCATGGAGGGGGCAGCGGCACCTTGCTTCGCACGCTCTCCAGCCACCTCACGTGCCAGGGCCGGATCAGTCGGGTTGGCGGAAGTCTCTTGCTCCAAAATAGCCAACCGAGCACGATCACGAAGGGCTTGATCAGCGGGGGAAACCTGCATGCCTGTCTGGACAGGAACGTCAATTCCCGTCCCACCAGCAGGAACGTCAATTGGCTGGAACCGTTCCCAAGGCTTCATGGAGCACCCCAGCTCTCTTGGCGACCAGGATCACCACCGAGGAAGCGCATACCATCAACGATGTCTCCAGGCTTGGGAGCACCGCGGGGTGCTGCAGGGGCACCCGCCCCGCCACCGCCACCAGTCAGCGCCGTCTGCAACTCAGCTTTATGATTCTGAATATACGAGTTGATGTAGTTCAAGCTCTCGGCCAGCTGCTCCTTGCCCTGCGCACGATCCAGGCTGGAGAGGGTATTGACGAACTTGTCCCACTCCTTGACCTGCATGGAGCCGAAGGATTGGCCGACCGCCGCCTTGGCCTGAGCCAAGTTGATCATCGTAATCTGATCCTTCAAAGCATTGAGCTTTTTGCCCGCATCGACGGTGCCCTGTTTGAGGGCGAAATCAGGCATGTACTGATCAAGGTTCCCCGTATATGCCTCAAGCTCAGGACGGATGGCACGCTTGCCGGTCTTGTCGGGCGGGAGGAGCAACCCCTCCAAGGATGCCTCAACGGGAGCCAGAGCACCCAAGGAAGCATTGACGGCATTCTGCTTAACCCGCTGAGCCTCTTCTGCCTTGGCCGCAGCCGCTTTACGTTGATCCTCCAAGCGACCTTCAGCAACGGCAAGGTTTCCTTGACCGAGGGCCGAAGTAATTGCACGATTCAAATCACCTTGCTGCTCACGGGAGGCGAGGTTCTCACGATGGATGCCCAACTGCTGAGCACGAGTAAGTTGAGCTTGCATTGCTTGCTCGATCTGCTTCGTCTTGAGAAGGGCCAGTGCCTCGGGAAAGTTTGCACCCTTGGTGAGGTAATCTTGAGCAACCCGCTGAGCACGGGGGAGCTTGAACATTTCGGCGGCGATACCCATCCGGCGAGCATTGTCTGCTGCCAGGTCGTTGGGATCGCTCATATCGAGGGGGACTTGCTGGGAAGTCTCCTCGAACTCCGGCTCCAACAGCGCCCCTTGCCCTTGCTTCAAAGCCTTGGTCAGTACCGTCTTGGTCGCAGGCTCGTTCATACGGCGGGTGAGCTCATCGTAGCGGCGCAACTCCTCCTTGTTAAGTTGCTCCCGCTCCTGCTCAGCTTGGGTAGTGGCGTAAGTGCCGCGACCACGTTGAATGGCGGCAGCTACACCTCCCATGGGGCCGGTGGTGAGGACAGAATTACCGAGCATGCGGGGGGCGTTGGCCTCGGCATACTTATCCGCTTGAGCTTGCTTCAGGGTACGGGCCAGGATTTCAGCCCTACCAACAAAGTCCAGATCCGGGTCTTGAAGGTTGTAGTCCATAACTTATTTTCCGATCTGATTCAGCCAACCTTGCGTCGGGGAGTTGGACAGGTTGTTGGGATCCAGAGGCGCTCCCGATCCAACCTTATTCCAAGCACTTATCCCATCAGAGGCTAATCCGCCAAGTTGGGAGCCTAGTTGATCCCATCCTTGCTGAACTCCCGCCCCCGCAACCTGACCTGATTGAACCGCTCCTGAGGGATCCATAGCACCCACCTGACCGATATTCGATTGCCATCCTTGGGCGGTAGGCGCTGTGACCCCGGCGTAGCCGGTTTGCTTCCAATAATCAGGTTGAGCCGTACCGGCTTGAATTCCACTACGGGTCTGATTCATAGCACCGAGCTGGTTGTTCATGAGGTTCTGACCCTCCACCCAAGCCTGCTGTCCGCCCAGAACTGCCTTCTGGTTCATGTCGTTGAAGTTCCTACCAAGCTGATCTTCCATGATCGCATTGGCGTTACCGGAGCCAAAGCCCCCACCCATAGCTGCAGCGCGAGCACGCTGGGCAGCAGCGTTCTGATCGTAGCCCGGTTGGAGCTGACCGCGTAGGGCGTTCATGACGTCGTTGTTAACGCCGAACTGTTGCCCCATACCGCTCATGATCTCGCCAGTCTTGCCCCGCAGAGCGTCCATATTGGCTTGGTCTCCAGCTCCGAGAGTTTGGGTGTAGTTCCCGTTCGCATCGAAGCCCATGGAGGTTCCCATGGCGTTCGTGCCGGAAAGGCGATTGGAGGAAAGCTGGTCTTGGAGAGCTTGCTTGTTAAATCCCTGCGCCCACTCCTGATTTCCACGATTGGTGGTATTGGCCCAGTTCATGTTCTCCTGGGTCATACGCTGACTCTCAGCAGCGTTCTGCTGATTGACTAAGTTGGCGTATTGTTGCGCCTCACGCTGAGCCTTGATTGCATCTTCCTGTTGCTTCTTAGCGGCTTTGGCGGCCTTGTTCCCACCAAACAGGCTCGTTAGTGCTCCAACTCCTGAACTAACGAGGGGGGCTGCAATTGTAGACCACATTATACCTTCTCCTTAATAAGTATCATACCACCCCGCCCTTCTCATAGAGCCAATCCGTGGAGACCCACACGACCTCAGCGGGGGTAGTGACGGAGAGGCGAATCGCAGCAGCGTAGCCAATCCCTACAATGGAAGCCCAATACTTACTTGATTGTGCACCCCCAGCCCACACGTCGTTGGTGTTCCATAGGGATTGATTCCACACGCCAAAGGATGCGGAGTTGAATGCTGCGGGAGGCGGCTGGGTAGCGAAGTCGAAGTCCATGTTCGCACCCGCACGGTAGTTGAACTCACCGGCGAACAGGAAGGTCGGGCGGAACATCTTGTAGTGCTTGTTCTGACCAGGGAGCTTGAAGTACGAGAAGGCTTGCTGACACTCAGCGGTGATCATTTCGCCGCCCGTACCATCCAGCTTCACGCCATCAAGATACCCCTCCCACGCACGATAGACAACCCCGTTGCCCCCATATACGATGGAGTCGAAGATCGGCCACCAGCAGTTGGCCACCATCCCGGTAAACATTGACCACGCCTTCGTGATCGTGTTGTAGACCAATTGGAACGTCTGCTCCGGCACGACGCCAGGGACGTTGATAATCATCATGTTCGCGGCGGGGTATAGCAAGATTGCCCAGCCGTAGCGGTAGCTGCCCTCACCGATAACCTCACTGATGAGGTTCTGAATCTTCTGGGATAGGGCGTTGTCGAGCACGGATATATTGTCCGGCTTGGCCAAGGAGCCAACCGTTATCATGCCGTAGCGGGTCAGGACAGCGATGTCCCCACCGAAGCGTGCGGTACAGCGACGGGTGAAGGTAGCGCCGGTGTAGAACGTCCCGACCAGTGCCCACGTCTCCAACGCGGAGGGGTCAATCCCCTTGTAGATACACATGTCACCTGCGGAGGAGATTGCTACCAAATAGTCATCCGGCCCGTAGCCAGAGTCTTGGGTGTATACGGCCAGCGTTTGGAGGTATCCGCCACGAGCGAAGTTGCCACCAAAGTCGAAGTATGTAGCAACCCCCCATACCTGCTCGGGAGGGAGATACCAACCCTTGGTACTATTCTTCTCAACTCCCCAAACGCGGTGCTGGTGAATGCAGGGCACAACGAGGTCGGCGGGATCGACACCCGACCAAGTGTAGGGGGTCGTACCATCCCCAGCGACAAGGCGGTGTAGTCCGTCATCGGAGTAAAGAATGCCGTCATCTTCTCCGTTGAAGGCGATCATATGAGTCCCCGCCACGTTGGCGAAGTTCGTATGTTGCCACCACGAATTGGTAGAGGCGCACTCAGGCGTTCCAGCGGAGTAGTCGCCAGGAAGGGTGATATCCATTACCTGAGTCTGGTCAACGGCGAACAACTTACTCGTGCCGTCGGAGGAGACATAGGTCATGAAGCTGTTTACATCGCCGTCAAGCCCCGTCGCATGCTCAACATACCCCTTCCGAACCCGACAACCAAATGGCTCAGGGAAGAAGTTGCGCATGATGATCGCATCCGACTCCGGCATGTTCGAAATGGGGTTGAATGCGTTCAACCCGCCAGTCGGGGCGGGTACGGTGGTGGAGAGGCTGATGTTATTTTGGGCCATTACGGCGTCCCAGTATTCCAGTTGCCATCAGGTACGTTGTACATCGTAAGCCATGGGGTCTTAAACGAGTTGGCCAGTCCCAGAACCGGCCCACCGTGATCCTGACCGGTCATCGCGTCGAGCACGCGGGTGAAATCGCTGAGGTAGGCACTAATGTCCAGCCCCTTCGCTTGCCACATCTTGAGCTTGAGGAACTTCACCATGAGCCAAAAGTCGAAGGTGATGACGTCGTTGTCGTTGGTAATAAAGTTCTTGTTCACGGTAGGGTTCTGCCAATCCTGCACCCACCCATTGGATATGTATTGATAGTCGAATATGTGACCGTCTTGGCCGGGAACGGGGAGGAATTCTGTCTTGCCCCGAGCAATACGGTAGCGGGCGAATGGGCCAACCGAGATCAGCGCGTTGGTCAAGACCTGCCAACCTTGGGGGGATACCGGCCCGTAGGCAGGGCGGCGATTGCCATAGTCCCACAAGGTTTGGTTCAGCATACGACCGTAGTCGGTGGGGGCGGGGTATTGGCCCTGACCAGCGACGGAGGTAATGACGTGGGTCTTGGTCAGGAACTCCCAGTCGAACACCATGACCAGCTCGTTGCCTGCGGCTTGAAGGAGGCCGAGCAGCTGAATGTTCGTCGCTTCCTGAGAGGTGACGAGCTCATTCGGCGCTTGGAGACCCAGCTCCATCGCCGCTTGGCGTGCTACCTGAAGAGCTGTACCTTCCATTATTTGAACCTCGACAGTTTGTAGATGGCCTTCACATACACAGCAGTGAGTTCATCATACAGGTTTTCCAGGGTGGGGTCACCGTTGCAGGTCTTGGCGCGGAGGCGCATCAACTCGACGTAGCACTCCTCCAACGCCTTTGCAGGGTTGGCCATCGGGGAGGTAGGGACCTGGTCACCAAGGCCGATCATAGCCTCTGTAAGCGCGTCTATAGCGTCCCGAGCGCCCTCATAGAACTCCCCGAGGGCCATATGTTCGGCGTAGCTCTGCGAGTACAGATGAGCCTTGTGAGCCGCATCAGCGTCCTTGAACACCAGATCTGTAATCGCAGAGATATCAGACATTACGCCGCCTTTGCCTTGGGCTTCTGAGCTTCCAGAAGTTGTTGCATTTGGGCCTTGAGGAGGGCAATTTCATCATCGCGCTTCTCAAGCTCCTTCACGATTTTGTTGTTCTCGGCTTCGCCCTTGGCGGCGTCGAGGAACATCTGGGCCTTGCGGCGCAGGTCGTGAGATCCCATGATCTTCTGAGCCTTGCCGTCATCCAGGCCGGCCAATTGTTCGACCGTGACGACATTCATAGCCTTGAGTTCGGCACAGAGGCCGACTGACATCTGAGGCCACATTTCGAGGGGGGTGCCCTCAACGGCTTGCTCGATTCCCTTCTTGAATTTCGCATACTGCTTCTCGAACCGCATGCGGAAGGTATCGTCGACAGGGCAATCAACGGTGGTCTTGGAGTCGCCGGGAACGATGACGCGGATATATTCCTGTTCCTCATAGATCGGACGCCCTTCCACGGACGACTTGAAGGCGTTCATGATCGGACGGATGTAGAAGGTGACGTACAGCTTGTGATCCATTGCATACCGTGCCTGATTGGCTAGGTTAGCTGCATCATCGTAGGTCGACAACTCAGAGTTCATTTTGATTTTCCTTGTAAGTGGGATGCTTGGGAAACGGGGCATCTCAACCCGCTGTTACGTGTAGCTATTGACCGGATCGACCGAGAGCAGGAACGCGCCGTTGCTGATGACCGTGCTGACGCCAGCCGCTTCTGCCGACAGGCGAACCTCGTACTCTGCCTGTGGGTCAGCGTAATCGATGGCAGTGAGTGCCATGCCGACCGGGTTGCCGGCACCTGCGCCGTTCATGGTAATCGCCCACAGCGTTGCCACGCCGTTCTTGAACAGGGTCGCTGTGATGAAACGGTTGGCCGCGCACTCTATGTCCATCGTGAAGTTGATGGTGGAAGTGCCGCGCTCGGTGCGGCTGATCTTGCCGTTAGGTGCGCTGGCCGTCAGTTGATTGATGTCGCTGCTGGACGCCGTGGTGTAGGCAATGGCGACGGGCGTCAGGCCAAGGTTGACCGTTTGCGGTGCTGTCTTCTGACAGACGCCATAGGCCGGGGCAATAGCCCGCAGGAAGTCTTCAAACATCGTGCGAAGCAGGGCGGGGGTGATGGCTCCTGATATGTTATCAGGGAAGCTGGCGATAGCTTGAGCAGTCAGCTCAACGATACTCTTGCGGGGCATTATTGGAATCCTTCATCAAAGCCACTGGAGAAGGCGTCAAGCGGCGGAGGGGTGAGGTCAATCGTGTAGATACCGCCCAATGGGCCGACGCGTATGCCGCCAACGAACGGGTCAGACGGAACGGTTGCTTGATTAAGCTGAACTACAAGCCGGCCATTGGCGGTGAAGGGGAGGCCCATCTCAAATTGGGCTATTGCTCCGCCATAGGCGACGCACAGGCGTCCGTCATCGGTGACTCCGAACCCGTTATTAAACTTGGTAGGTACAGAAGCAGCATCAACGTAGATTGCGCCGAGGTCATTGAGCGCAATGCCGCCCAACAGGGGTGAACCTGCTGGGGGCGCGGCGTTATTGACGAAGATCGACCCATTAGGGCTTCTGCGACCTGGCAGCATTACGGGGTTGTATCTTCCCAGGACAACACATCCGCCGTGTAGGTCGGAGCGAACGATTGCGCAAGGCTGTTGGCCTCTTGAACCGTGTCATCCGTGGCGTTGAAGTCCTCGATAACGACACCCTGAGAATTGGTTTGAACCTGATTCTCCATACCCTTGCCGAAGCCAACAAAGTTGGTACGACAGCCCTTGGACACCGCGCCGCCATCAACGAGGGCTTTCGCACCCGCGATGTTCGGTTGGGCGCCGCTGGTCAGGCCGATTACTGCTCCTGCTACTCCAGACATGCTGTTCTCCTTTCAAGAGAAACCGGGGGCCGGTCCAGCACCCCCGCTAATCTTAGTCACCCATACGGCCCTGGAACTGCAAGCCGGAAGCGGTCAGGTTGCCGGCCCAGGCCAGGATTTGCACCTCGGCATCCTGGTTGACCGAGTAACGCTTGCCCGGGGAGAGAGCAACCATGTCGCGCTGAGCGTGCGGACGGTAGAACAGGTACTTGGTATTGAGCATAAAGCCCGTGGAGGCCGGACAGAAGCCGCCGATACCGCCGTCAAGCACCACATCCGCGTCCATGAACTTCGTGGTCACGAAGCCGAGGTTGGCCGAGTCACTGGAGGTGAAACGCTGGATCGCCTGCAGGCTGTTCATATACAGGCCCCAGAGGACGCTGTCCACGATGACCAGGTCGGGGCGATCATTGCCGCGAACCAGTTGAGCCCAGAGCTTGTTCATGTACGTCTGGATGTTCGCAGACGTCACGGCAGCGCCGCCATCGGTGGTGAAGTCGAAGAACTTGGAGCGCCAGAAATTCCACGTTGCACGGTCGATGCCGCCAGGGGAACCAGTAGCGGGGTTGATCGGCACTTGGAGGTTCAGGCCGGTGATTTCCTTGCCGCCGAAGCCGGTGCCATCAGAGTACAGGCCGCTGGAGATCAGGTTGGCCATGGTCGATTCAGCGACTGCGATGCGGCCTTCTAGCAGGTCGATGATCTGCTCCTTGCCCGCGTTCTGGAGTTGCTCCAAGCCGCTGATGGTGACCGGACAGGCCGCTTGCTTGATGTCGTACTGGGCTGCGCTGATGACGTCCTGCGCGGCAACCGGCAGGGTTTCGTATCCACTGTAGTAACCAGCGTTGGCGTTTTCGGCGAAAGACAGTTCTTGCAGGATGACATTACCACCGGAGAACTTCTTCACGTTCCCGCGTTGCTTCAGGCGGGAGAGCAGGGCGTTGTTCTTGGTGACGTTGTCGGCGATGATCGCAGAGCGATTTTGGATCGTGGTCGCAATGACATCACTGATCGAGGGATTTGCAAAAGCCATTTTGGGCTCCTATCGAGGTTGGTGGATTGTGCTGACGGGACTTCCGGTGGGCACTTCGGCTCCGGCAGGTGTCGTCCGCTGGACACCTCCAACTACAACGGGAGTTCCTCGAAACACGATGGGGACTGGGTTGGCATCTTCGATCCTGTTACCAGGGCCGATGATCTCCTTCACCAAGAAATCAGTAAAGCCTGTCATAGCCGTCCTGTATCACCCAAAGCTGCGAGAATGGTTCCGCGCAAATCCGCTGAGTTTCCGGCATTCGCACCAACACCCGTAGGGGAGCCACCTACACTCACCGCAGCTCCCTTGGCCTTTTGGGCCGCTTGGTGGGATTGCAGCGCTGCTTGGGTAGCAGCTTGGGAAGTGTCTCTTACGGTTGAGGCTTCGAACGTACCATCATTCATACGGACAGCTCTAGTATACGCCTGCTCTAATGATAAGTAAAGCCCTTTTTTCGCGGCGATGTCGATGAGATCTGCCATGTCACTCCGCACCTCATTGAAGTACGGGAACTTGGGGTCAGTCGACATAGACTCAATGGTATGTACCGCCTCCTGCTCAGCTTGACGGGCCTTTTCTTGCTCCCGTTGCTGCTGAGTAGTGATGAATTGTTGGAGAGGGGCCAGCTTCTGCTCCAGCAACTTCTCAATACTCGATTGCTGCTGAGCCTCGGGGGTGGGGGCTTCCCCGACGAGCAACTTGTCCAGAGTGACCAGGTCCACCTTGAAGTGCTGTATCATCTTCGCTACCAGCTGAGCCTTGGAGACGGGATCGCCGCTGGCCAGGGTGCGCTCGATGCCCATCAAGTTAGTGATGGCCTGGATCGAATTGCCGCCATAGATCGTATTGATTCGATCCATGTGAGGCTGGAGGACTTCTTGAATCTGACCGACTTGCTGACGAGCCTGAGCCGCCTCGCTCAACCCCTTCGTGATCTCACGTTCGCGCCGTATGACCTCCTGACGGACGTTGAGAGGCAGTTCGGCCCAAACCTTCTTGGACTCACCTTTCCATGATTGGGGGGCTAGATCAACCCGCTGACGCGCTTCTGGAGCCTCAGCTTTGTCCTCCACCGGCTTGCCATCTTTGCTAGCAACCTCCTCGATGCTAGGAATTTCAGGTGCTGACTTCTCGACAGGCTGAGCCGAAGTCGAAGCATTGGATTGCTCTGACGTATCCGACGATTGTACGGGTGCAGCCGCTTCGGACGACGCAGGAGTGGGGGAGGACTCGACTTGAACGGGCTCAGAGTGTTCTTCAACGGCTGACTCCAATACGGAACGCAGATCATCGGACATAGAATTTTTCCTTTATTTGTAGAGTTGGCGCTTCAACGATTCCCTGATCGCACCGCGGTCAGGTTCATACGAGGGGCGGCCAACCGGCAACCCCTTCAAATCAGCGGTAGGGACTACATCATGCTTCTTACAATGCTCGCGCAACCCAGCACGGCCAGATACCACAGTGCCGTCGATAGGGCTAATAAAGTCAGGTAGATCACCCATAATGGCGTGGTGTCGGTCACCTGATCCAGCCAGTTCAGGAAGCGGTCCATCCTTGTCATAGAGTTTTCCTCCAATTTGGATATATGATTTACGAGCCATTTTGGTTCTCCTAGTATGACAACATCAAAATAAGCATTTCTTCTTCCTCGGCATCCTCGTCCATCTTCTGTTTCAGACGGATGTCCATGAGAACGAGCGCCGTGATCGCCTGCACATCAGCCATCAGCTGATCCCAGTCGATTCCACTCTGAACCTTGAAGGGCGCGACCACTTCGTCAACACCCGACACTTCCATTTCCACCAGTTCGCGGTAGGCGTCCTTGACGATCTTCCGCTTGTCGACCTCTTCGATTTCCCAAGGTCGCTTGATGAACTGTTGAAGAACCCACCCTTGCCCACCACCACCGCCAACAGACGGTTTGGTCAGCAAGCCCCATGAACTACCCCACGCTTGCGCCCAAGATAATCCCCATGCGGATGCCATCAGGCCGGTCCCCATGGATCATTATCCGTTCCTGTTCCATCCACGGGGTCATCCGTGACAACCTCCACACTTACCGGCAGCAGGGCCACCTTCAACGCCTCAACGATGGCGGCAATGTCGGCAGGGGTAAGTCTGTCGCTCACACTGGCCCCCACGGGTCATTTCCTGTGCCCGACCCTTTCACGTCGATACCGTTCACGCGAACAATGTTGACTGGAAGAATTTCGGCAACGAGTGCCGCCACAATCGCGTCTATGTCGGCAGGGGTCAGGGTAAGTGTCCCCTGATTGACCGCACTACCCATGACCTTGGAGTCATACCCGACAACGATGCCGGATGCGTCATGCTCTGCGAACTTGGTAGCGCCGCCCAAGACCACGGAGGTCTTGCCTGCCAGCACACCCGATGTCGTATGCTTCTTCTGCAACTTGGCCGTACCGGTGATTGTGCCGCGTTGTCCGGTGAGAATGCCGCCGGCTTCATGTTGCCCCGGTGGGGTGATCTGTTCAGCCTGACCAGCGACCTTCGATACCGAATCGCCCGCACCATCAAGCGGAACAAGCTCACCCTCGGTTATATGGGTAACAAACCGTCTGGTAGCGCCCGTAACCGTCCCAAGCTGCCTGGTGAGAACACCTTCCGTTTCGTGGAGATAGACGGCATTGATCAGTTCGGCTTCGCCAGTCACCGTAGCATCGTTGCTATCGACAACCGCCCCACTGGTGGCGTGATGCAAGAACCGCTTGGCTGCACCCGTAACAGTCGAGGTCAGGCCGGCAACAGCACCAGTCGCTTGATGAACGGTGGCCGGTTCGGTGAGAACGACTTCACCCGTGATATCGGCAGTATTGCCGATCACGTCACCATCGGCAGCATGATCTACAACTACATTATCGCCACCAAGGTTCAGATTAGGTGGCAGTTGTCCGGCAACATACGCCGACCGTGCCTCCACCTGCATGTTGAGTGGGCCGAGGTCAGTCTGGTTGGCCCAGCACAGGATCAGTCCGTCCGGAACATTCAGAGGCCCGTTGTTACGCGCCTCATCCATCTCGGCCTGAGACAGAATACGGTTCCATCGGGCAAGATAGGCAAAGTCACCAACGAAGAATCGCGCATTGTCCTCACGATTCATCAACACAATGGGTGTGTTGGAGTCGCTTGGAACAGCCGTTGCCCCGTTCGCCTGCGCTGATCTGGTAAGCAGAACCCCGTCCTTGTAGGACGCCATTCCAGATTCGTTGAGGGTGCCATCCCACGTGCAGGCAATGTTCGTCCACACGTTGTTAGTGATAGTGCCTACAGGCGACTCAATACGCGGGTTGGTGCTGCTTCCAGTGCTGTTCGCACCGAACTGGACTATTGACCCACTCGACCCCATGAAGTCGATGCGCAGGGGTGAGCCACCCATGTTCTTGCCGAACAGGTAGCCGAACCCACCACCACCCGTCCCTGCCTGGCGACAGTAGCCCATGATGGTTTGAGGGCCAACATTGTCCTGCTCAGGCTCAGTTACGAGTCTGATGTACCTCCCTGACGCACCTAGTTCGGTGGAGGTAATCTGCGCCATGTTACTGGCTCAGTGCGGTGTAGGTCAGGGCCGAGCAGGAGACGGCATCGCCAGCGGCAACAACCAGACCGTTGCTCATGTTGATGTCGGAGCCGGATGCGGCAACGGCACAACGCACCTTGGCAGCGCCGCCGGAGGTCTGGAACGTGGCGAAGGCAACCGTGCCGCCGACCGCGTTGGTGTCGGAGGTGATTGCGTTGGCAGTCGCCGTGCCGTTCGCAGCCGGGGCAAAAGCGGTAGCCGAGAACGGCAGGGTGGCGATGGCAGTACCGGGCGAAGCAACGGAGCCGCCAGTGGGGTTGAAGACCAACTTGCCGGATGCGCCGATCAGCGACAGGACAGCATCGGTGGCAGCGCTACGGGCATCGGTGGAGTGGGTTACTGTTGCGGACATTGTGATTCTCCTTCATGTGGGGTGGGGATGGTTGCTTCGATGGTTTCGTCAACGAGGAAGCCTTCCATCTGGTAGGTTTCCTGCTTGCCGGTGTCCTTGCGCGTCACGGTGATCGTGAACGTCATGTCGGCGGGTGGGCCTTTGATATCACTCACTTGATACGCTCACTTTCTTTCCAGTAGAGGTGGTTGCTACTTTGGGCTTCGCTGCTTGAGCCAACTTCTCTTTGTGCAGCTTTTCTTGGAAGGCGCGATCTTCCTCACGATTCTGAGTCTCGAACTGCCGATCAGCATTCCGCTGTATCTCTTGTTCCAAGGCATCACGACGTGCGCGATCCGCCTCGAACGCCTGCTCCTGCTCTGCGATTTGTTGATCCATCTCGAACTTTTCACGCGCCATCTGCATGTTCAGGATATGCTCTTGCCGCTTGAAATCAAGTTCTTGCTGCATCTTCTTCATTTCCAACTGGGCCTTTTGTTGCTCAATAGCCATATCAGCTTGCTGCTGTTGTTGCTTCATTTGAGCCTCTTGCTGCTTTATCTGCATTTCCATCTGCATCTTCTGCTGCTCTGGATTGGATTGCTGCTGCGCGGCTTGCTTCTGCTGCTCAATCTCTTGAGTTATCTTTTGAATTCCTTGATCGATCACACCTTCAAGTTCCTGTGCCCCCTTAAACCCGCTTATTGCAAACTTGAGCGCCTCAAAGATCATGGGGGCGCTCGGCGGCATGGCCTTGATAGTAGTGCTTGCTGACTGAAGGAAGGTTGCCATAGCATTGGTAAATTCGACCTTCTCCTGTTTTTGCATAGCATAGTCAGCCTGCGCGAGTGAATCGGCCTGAACCTTGACCCGCCACTCGAACAGTTCGTGCTCGCCTTTGAGGAGGGCTATGGCTTCCTGGATCAGCGGAGCGTTCTGAGCATCGTTGTAGTATTCAAAGTTCGACATCTTGATGATCTGCTCCGGCACAACGTGGCGGCAGATGATCTCACCCTTGAGGCGCAGGATGTCCTGGGCGAACCGGGCCACCTCGTCCTGTAGCTTCTGTATGCGAACCGAGGCGAATTGCGCCTTTATTTGCTGAGCCCCCAGCGTCTCGCTGGCCTTGGTATTTCCGCGAACGATGTCGGCAATTCCGGTCAGCTCATAGATTTGGCCCTTGATATCGTCCCGAGCCTGGCGCAACTTCTCCAAGGCCTGAATGACCACTTCTAGGGGGAGCCAATCGACCGCGCCTTTGACCCCACCCTTCTCAGAGAACATGGCCCAGTTGTCAACGGGGATCATCGTGTTCTCGCTACCCTGCTGGAGCATACGCTGAATGCCCGTAGCGGACACGTCATACACTCCCACGACCTTACAGGCTTGGATCAGAAGGCTGATGCGGTTATTGACCAGATCAAGCTCGTTGTACTGATCCTGACAAATCACGAAGTCGTTGACGGCGATGCAGTTTGAGGTCGTGGTAAGCGCAAACAACGGCTTGGGACATGGCTCGAAGTCCTCAAGACCGAGGGGGTCATCTACCTCATCCAGAAGGGTGTCGTACCCCTTGGAGAGCCACAATACCTTGCGGGTCTGACGATCCCAGATCTCATAGATGATGGCCTTCTGAAGCACGTCGTTCTTCGGCTCATTGGACTGGCCCTGAGTGCCTCGGGGGTTGAAGTCCAGGGGAATCTGCTTGCCAACGTCCTCACCGAAGCGTTCAACGAGTGAGTCCTGATCCATATAGACTTTACGAGCCACCCAGCGGCGTTCCTTCCACGTGCGGCAGGGGGAGTACAGGAAATCCTCCCAGAACACGTGCTCGATGATTACCTCTTGGCGACTGATCGCCTCATAGGTGGATTCCGGCTGGATCACTTCCTGGGTCAGCGGGTCGAGCTGGGCCTCAAGGATGTTCTCCTCAGTGTCCACCTCCAAGCGGAGCCATGCACACCCCATCCCTGGGACCAACCTGTCCTCGACGGCATCCCGCATGACCTGGTCAAAGTCACACTCCGGCTCGTCAATGTCCTGCATGATCGCATTCTCAAGCATTAGGGACGCTACGCGGGCGGGATCGTCATTCATCTGACCAAAGCGGCGGCTGACGGAAATCTTCGGCAGTTTGGCGTAGAGTGAGGACTGGAGGATGCCGACGTTGGCGGTGAAGATGTTGAACTTGCGTTGATCCCCATCCACGGAATCACGTTCATCCTTGAAGCGTCGAACGGTGGTGCGCCCCTGCTTGCGGAAGTTGTCAAACTCCTTCTCCGCCATGGTGATCTCATCATGCCAGCGACGATAGCGTGAGGACGATGTCTTTTCGGTTTCCTCAACCGACTTGATCCGCCCAGCGGTGGTATACGCTTCTGTTGCCATTACTAAATCCTCTCATTTGATTGTTTCGGCATATCCTCGAACAGCTGGTCGAGCGTCATGTCCGCTATGGTGGGGAGGGCCTTGGGCACGACTGTCAGCTTGGGGCCGGATATGGCCATGAGGCGTCGGCCCAGTAGCGATAGTGCGTCAACCCCATCATCCACGCCGTCGCCCAGAGCGTTGGGGAAGGTCAATAGCTCCTTGGTCAGCCATTGGGTGAAGGAGGCGTCGTGGGGCATGTACACTTTGCGGCGCTTATACTGACCGCGCAGTGCCGCTGCCCGAGTCTCCTTGTCCTGCCCGCGTAGGGGGAGGGGCTTCCACGGGACGTGAGTGGAGGTCTGGCGGGCCTTCGTCGCCACGAGGGGCATGAATACTTTGGAGGCGTTGTCGTCGTCGATCAGCCACTCACGGGGGGCGTAGGTTTGGCAGAGGGATATGATGCGGAGGGCGCTCTGCTCGGGGTCCACACGCTCCCGCGTAGCGTCAATAATATCCCAGTCTCCAAGACTGTCAACTGCCACAATGAAGTGTACTGTGTAGTCCCCTGAATTGACTGACAGAGCCAGGTCTGAGCACGCATACTTCACCTCAGGGTTTTGTGGGGAGGGGCGGAACTGAATGTCCTCCGTGGAGACCCATGAGCCCTCATCCGCTGGCGGCTCCTGCTGGTACAGGGTACGCCATTTGTAGTCATCCCGTTGGGCGTCAAGTACCATGGACTCGGTGTACCACTCAGGCCACAGGCGCTCACCTGGTTGTCTTCCAAGGGGGTCATTATCAGTGGCCACCATCGGAAGGGTGAGTATGCGTTGGCGGCGAGTGGGAGAGGCTATGTTCCGGTCGATCAAGTAGCCAGCCAGGTCGTTGCGGGCCAGCCGCTGACAGATCAGTACCACCTTGCCGTTCGGCTTGAGTCGGGTGATGAAGTCTGTCTCGTACCAATTGTGAACCTTCTGGAGTTGTGTGAGGGACTGCGCCTGCTCGAAGCCAGAAATTGGGTCATCGATAACCGCCAGGTCAGCACGGAAACCCAAGATGCCCGACCCCACACCGGCACCATAGAATTCGCCACCATTCTGGGTAGCCCATCTGGTCGCAGCTGTCGCGTCCTTGGAGAGGGATACATCAAAGAGCGCCTTGAAGCGGGGGGTATCTACAATGTTCCGCACCCGCCGCCCCCACTTCTCCGCCAACTCTGTTGAGTAGCTGGCCGTCAGGATGTGCCCTTTGGGGAACTTCCCCATGTAATATGAGGGCAGCGCCACGGAGGTATATGTTGACTTGGCCGAGCCTGGGGGAGCCAATATGATCAGCTCGTCATATTGGTCATCAAGGAGTTGGTCAATGGCGTCACAGATCAGGTGATGGTGCAGCGCTGGGGTGCCTATGTCCATGTAGATGGAGTAAGAGGCCAAGGAGGTCTTGGCTTGGTCTCTCTGTTCTAGTTGCTGTAGCAGCTGGTAGGCATCAACTGCCATGGGGGTCTGGGTCCAATTCTTGCGCTCTGCGGTATAGCATGATCTTCAGCTTCTCAGTTGAGATGTCCTTCAGGTCGTCCTCATGGAGAGCATTTGGATCAAGCGAGGTTGCGTCCAATTTGATAGCGGCAGGGATCATCTTGGAGTAGAGAGCATAAAATGCCGTCGGGTTCTTGTCTGCCCAGAGGGCAAGGCGGGGAACACCCCCAATGAGTTGGAAGGTAGAGTTGAACTGCTCAACGATATTCTGCTTGACGGTGGGGGAGCGAGACTGGCGTTTGCGGATAGCGTATTGGGCCAGATTTATGACTTCCTGGCTGAGCTGATCTGGAGGAGAGAATTGGGCCAGGAGATCTGGGCCTTCTTCTGGCTCGCATGCGCTCGCTGTGAGGAGCTGCGCTCCAGACTCCTCCAACGTGTCTTGGGCAGGGAGATATTCGAGGGCATCACTCATACCACATAGGGTACTCCTGTTCGAGTGAAAAGTAAAGGGGCAACTCGCGTATACGCGCGCGTGTTGTTAGTATCCAACCTTCCTTGTATATCGTAGGGATGTCTCATAGAAATTTTGGATTCACCCCATATATCCGCTAGGTATGTTCATTCAAATTGCTGAATACATGAGGGGGTGCTATACGATACCAGACGGGGCCACCCCGCCGCTGGTGCGGGGGGTCATCCAACCAACCAACATAAGTGAATCACTACGTAGTACAATCACTACGTAGTGGATACACTACGTAGTACAATCACTATATAGTCCAACCCCTATATAGACAAACCCCTACGTATGCTGGTGCTTATATAAGTCGCCGACTACGTAGCCAAGTGCTAACGTAAGCGATGCTTACTTCCAGGCGGCGATGGACGCGAATGTCTTACTAATTAAATACGCGAAAAGCCACGAAATGCCTTTACTTTTCATACCGTTAGCGTACACTTGAGTCATAGGTTAGTACTGACCTATACTTACTGGAGAATCAAAATGACTGTTACTCAAATCGCCCCCCGCCGCGCCATCGTTGTTGGTACCAAGGAAGTTACCTTCACGCCCTACGTGATCCGCAAGGTTGGCGAAGTGCGCGCCCTGAAGATCGACGGTGTTGCCCAGGACGTGATCTACAACGAGCGTCGCAACCTTACGTATCTGGTGCTGGATGGTGTGACTGGCCGGATTGCCGAAGAACTGAAGGCTGGTGAGGATTATGGCTCGGTGACGAAGGCGAAGAAGGTTGCGCCCCCCGCTGGGAAGCGTGAAGCTGCTGCCGCGGTGGTGGAAGCCCCCGTGGCCGCCAAGAAGGTCCGCAAAGCGCCGGTGGCCGCGTAATGGATGCCCTGACCTGGCTGCTGCTGGTCGGGGTGCTGCTGGTGCCTATCGACTGGTAACCAACCCCAAACCAAGACCCCGCCGCGTGCGGGGTTTTTTATTGCCCTCCAAGGTTAGTAAGTACTTACTTCCTATATAGCGAAACCCCTATGTAGATATTGCTATTCTACGCGGGATATTCGTGGCTGCACGCCCCCAGCGACTATAGAATTGCCTACACGAGGCACTAGGATCGACGCAGCGGGGTCGGGGTAGGGGGTAGCCTACCCTAGCCCTTGAAAAGCCCGTACAGAGTGATACAGCTAGGTTGTAGGGGATTCTAGGGGGCGGGGGCGGGGGCGGGGGCGGGGGCGGGGGCGACTTGGTTGTCTTATACAACACCCCACCAACACCGCATAGGTTGGTACCAACATACTTGGTAAACTAACAGGCACGCACTGGTTGTACTATGGGAAACAACAGGCACGGTGGAGAGCTGATTTCTGGTGGTTGGAGGGCCACAGGAGGCCACAGGAGGGCACAGATTGGGCGATCTGGAGGGCACAGATTGGGCGATCTGGAGGCCAGGGAGCGTTACGGGTTACGGGTTACGGGCGGTCGCCGGTCGCCTCCTATATTTTTTTTACATAAAACTTTTTCCCCGAACTTACTACCCGTAACCCGTAACCCGTAACGCCTTAATACCCAAACCCCCTATTTACGGGGCTTTGACGCCCCTCCCAGCCGTTACGGGCGTTACGGGTTCAGTCGTCTAAATGCTCCGTAGCGGCAATTAACAGGGCATTCTGGGAGACTTTCAAAGCATTCAAGTCCTTTCCAGTCCCAACATACGTTACGGTGCCTTTGTCATTCTTAAAGCTCTCCCCATCGTCAGAATTCTGATACACTCTGTAGCTGCGTGATGGTCCACCGTCCCTCATTACCTTCCGACCAGACATCCACCCCCGCCGCTTGACAAGGCTGTTAAAGACAGTGACAACCTCCTTGTAGCGGTGAATGAACTCGGGGCCGATTACAAGTAGCTCATCACCGCTATCAATCCACCCTTCCATCAAGATCGCCGCAGCGCTTTGGCTCTTACTCATGCTACCCTCAATAAGCTCCCGAGCCGCGACTCCATTAACAACCTCAGCCATGGGACGATACCCCTCCAGATCAACACTCTCTACCCAAACGAGCATTGAGGCGAGCCACGCTTCACGATCCTCATGCCACGGCCCCAATACCTCCCGACCCAACCAGGCCTTCCAATCGTCAAGCTCGTCATCGACCAGCTCAGGGTAGCACACCCATACACGACGGTTCCCCTCCGACAGTCGAGCTGCTACTGCCATGTTCGAGTTGAGCATATAGCGGCGACAATTTACTACATCATACACCGCTCCATTCTTGATCTCGACCGTAACAACCTCTTGCGTCAGCAGGTTACGGAACCAACTTTCGCTCTTGGCGAACCGGAGGTCCATTTCATTCCAGAGCATCCAGGTCTTGCCTTGGAGGTGATCGTTAAACTGGCGGGTCAGGCGCTCCTCATCCACTTCCGCCCAGTGAGCCGAGCCGACGAGATAGCCAATCATCTCACCCAGCAATGACTTACCGATACCCATGTGTGGGGTAGAGATCAGCACCGCTTGGGACGTGCGCTCCCAAGGCCGACGCACGTAGTGAGCGAGCCACTGCCCGACCTGCTTTGGGAATTCCCCAGCCAACACGTCGACCAACCGCCCGAATGCCTTGACATACTCCTCACGAGCCAACGCCCGATCATGCTCTACGAACGGCACCCACGTATTGATCAACTTCTGATCCGCCAAGTAGCCTACGGGCAACCTGGGATCCATGACGAACTTCGTTGCCTCTGGCCGGTCTGGGCGCTCAAGAAACTGCTCGGCCACGCGTACCTTCTTGGGGGCGCGGTTGGCGTCATATTGCTCCATCTTGAACTTGTTCTGGTTGAGATCGCGGAACGCGCCGAAAGCATAGGACACCCCCGTACATGAGTCCCATACCACCGGCTTGGCCAACCCCACGATGACGTACTTATCGTACATATCAGCCAAGAGTTCGCACCCTGCAGGTGGGGTGGTAAGGCGATCAATCAGCGCAGCGGGGTCGCCCCCAAGTCTGAAGTAATCGTCCAACCCAACCTTGCCGTCGATGCCCTGGTCGCGAGCACAGATGCCCAACTGCGTACAGAGAACCTTGGCGCCGCGAAGCGTCAGCGCCTCAGCGAAGCGTGCCATCATAAGGGCAACCTGAGGCTTATACTCCCCTGGCTCCTGACCCTCATCATGATCGAAAGCGATTACAACAGTACGCCCCCGCCATACGATGCCATACTCATCGAGAATCCTATTCCACATTCCAACCCCTCCAATTGAGAGGATGGGAATATCAGTGATGTACTTCTGGGCGATTATGGACTTGATCTCTCCCTCGCAAACAACAAGGGTGTCCTTTGGATTGGCGAATACAGACTCCCAATCATGAAGCCCTTGGGGGAGGTAGGCTCCAAAATTATTTGAGCCTTTAAGCTGCCAATACCTCCCATCACCTGGTCTTGGGGCTAGCTTCCGATAGCGGAGCGCACCACTCAACTCCCCATTTGCCTTAAAATAGGGGAGGAGTACAGCAGGAAGTACAAACTCAGGTACATTGAGGATTTCTGAGGTTGCTACGAGCCGGATTTGATGAGCTTGTAAGTCTTCAGGGGTCAGTTCTTGCTTTGCGATGTATTGCTCAAACAACTTAATCGGGGGCAAGATGGTTTGGATGTTCGGTGAGGCCATGATCAAGTCCTCACCAAAGAATCGTACAACTTCATTGAAGTCTCAGAATTACAAACCTGAGTAAATACAACCACCCCACTAGAAAGGTACATAGTGATAAGGGGATTGCTACCTTCTCCCGTGTCCTCTAACTGCGCATATACAATGTGCGCTACATTAACATTTATACATGCCCCATCTTCGGTAAATGCAGTTACGAATTTCATATTCCACCTCGAATTGACTTTACTTCGCAATAAATCCAAGGTAGAATTATGACTCTGGTATGAGTCCTTCTCTTCTTGGACGCCTTGCCCCCCACTGAATTGACCATCGGTGGGGGGCTTTCTTTTGAC